>Ga0070724_10000993_pt1 | contig 17970 bp, 13 predicted proteins | sample tdDd001_FD_67278 | JGI IMG/M metagenome (GOLD analysis project Ga0070724, IMG submission 67278) | Marine sediment microbial communities from the Atlantic coast under amendment with organic carbon and nitrate - tdDd00.1 | ecosystem: Environmental > Aquatic > Marine > Coastal > Sediment | place... | reverse complement strand
TTAACTCGATTATAAAACTGGAAACTCGAAACAATGGAAAACCTCTGAATCCGTTGATTAATGCAGGGGCCATTGCAACGACTTCTTTTATTGTTGAAAAAGAAGGCAAAGAAGGTTTCATCAAGCTTTCAAACTTCCTCAGAAAGCTTGCTCAAAACGAGAGTATTTCAGTTAATATGTCCGTGTATGAGTCGGAACAACGCACCGGTGATACAAACCGTGCACTGGCTTATTTCCAAAAGGGTGTTAAGACGTTCTCAGCGTCTGTTGAAGATGTTCTTGAAACTTATTTCAAGACTTGTTCACTTGAAGTTCAAGTTAAAGACCTGGCTCAAATTGCTCGTGTTATTGCAAATAACGGTCTTAATCCAGAAACGGGCGAACAGCTCTTCTCTGCACAGACTGCACGTATGACAAAAGCTATTATGTCCACTTGCGGTATGTATGACTCTTCAGGACACTTTGCACTTCATGTTGGCATTCCATCCAAAAGTGGTGTTGGTGGTGGTATTATGTCCGTTGTACCAGGGAAGTTTGGCATTGGCATTATAGGCCCTGCCCTCGATGACAAAGGCAATAGTGCTGCAGGCGTTGAACTGCTTAGCCGTTTGTCTAAGGAATACAGCTTAAGTATATTTGGATAAAACATAAAAAGACCAGATTATGTGATTGTAAGTCACACATTCTGGTCTTTATTTTTTCTATTTACAGACTTGAATTCCCATCTGCCTCAAAGTCTATTTCTGGAGACTCAAAAGGAAATAGTATAAGAAACTCTGTACCTGCTTGAGGTGCACTCGTACACTCAATTGTCCCATTAAGTGATTGTGCAACTAAGTTATAAACAATATGCATACCCAATCCGCTCCCGCCTTCATGTCTCTTAGTTGTAAAAAACGGCTCATAAATCTGATCCAGTTCCGTTTTTGACATCCCCGTACCGTAATCCCTGTACTTTATAGAGACACTTTTAGACTTGCTGTCAGTCATTACGCCAGCGGTAATTTCTATGAGGCCGTCTTCTCGGCCTTCGAATCCATGTATGATTGAGTTCATGATCAGATTTAGCACGATCTGATAAATGGCTCCTGCATGCGTCCAAAGTATCATACCATCTTGACATGATACTTTTACTTCTACATGGTTGCGTTTCAGTTCTGATTTTAAACTGTTGAGTATTTCGTCTAAATAAATTGAAAGATTGATTTCACGGTGTTTGTCACTGGTTTGATCTACAGCCACCCGTTTAAAGCTTTGTATAAGCTCAGACGCTTTGAGCATATTTGAAAGCAGCAATTCAGAATTTGTCTGCATTATATCTAAGAACTGTTCTAAGTCACTTTGTTTCATTTGCTTGTCGTTGTAAATCTCTTGAATGGATTTCGTACTTTCCTTCATATGAGAAGCAAGCGTCACGCCGATTCCTATTGGTGTATTTACTTCATGTGCAACACCTGCAACAAGTCGACCAAGGGACGCCATCCGTTCTGACTGCATTAGATCTTTTTGCGTTTTAGTGATTTTTTGAGTTTGTGTCGCAAGTTGAAGTCGCAGAATCATAACATATATAACCAGTGCGAAGAAAATAATCAGACTTGTATTTATCACACTCTGATGTCTTATGTAGAATGAACTTTGGTTGTTTATGATAATACTGTTTTCAGGAAGGACACTCATATCAAGATCAAATTTATCCATGACTTCATAGTCAAAGAAATATTGATTATAGCTGTCATCCACCACAAATTCTGCGCCTTCATAACGGTTCCCATCTAAATACCCCACAGCCATTTCTGTGGCTCGCTTCCCTTGTGAGTAGCCATCAACAAACTTTCCGCCCACTGTGCCACTGCCAAATCCAAATGGGAAAAGTGCGTAAACTGGCACTGGTGATGCATCTATTAATAACTGAGCCGTGTATTCAAGCGGATATACTTCTCCATCAACATCTACAACATAAAATGACTGTATGGCAATAGATTTATCAGGTTCAACAGTTCTTAAATACTCTTGGATTTCAAAGATTGTCCTATCTTCCAAGATGACCAGATTAAGATCTTCATTATAGCCACTCATGTCACGCCGAATGTCAGCTTTTGTTGATCGTCCTGTAATCGTGTCATCGACCACCACGTAAATGTTTTCGATATTTGAATTTTGTTTTATTGCAACCTTCACAGTGTCTACAATGGAACTTTTTTCAACAACACCATAGATATTCTGGACATTCTCTAGATTATGGGCACCCAATGTATTCACACCACAAAAAAATACCGGTGTGTCTGGGAATAACGAGTCTCGGTATTGAAGCAAAAACTTCAATGCATTGTCATCAGCGCTGATAATAATGTCAAATGCATCTGGCTTGAATTTATATTTGTACAGTTCACTCAGCTCTTTAAAGTAAGCATCTGAACTAACATTTTTAGTGTCCATATGTTCTGTGCGGATAATATACTCTTCAAAACTTGAATCTAGTACATCATTCACACCTTTTTTAAGTTCATTGCTCCAAATATAGCCGTCATGGTATGAGTTCAGAAGAAGCACATTGACGATCTCAGGCTCCGTTTGCGAATACGTATTTGTATTTAAAATGGCGCTTAGAACTATAAGCACCAGCACATTCAAGATAAATTTTCTTTTCATAGGCTTCACCGTCCTTTATCGCTTAGTCTAGAATTTAATTTTTGTATTTCTCCATGAATTGTATATACCCAATGATGTGAATACTTCTCAGGCTCCTCTATATATTATACTTCAATTTTTTACTAATTATACAAGCATATCTCAGATAGTACAAATTTCTTTCTGAAATTTCGTATTTTATATTATTAATTTGAAAATTATATTGTACGATATGCAAACATTTTGGTAAAATAGTCCTACATGTTTATTAATTTTTTTACTACTTTGGACGAAGAACACTATGACTTTACTGCTATTATGTAGGTGGAAACGGGGATCTGTATGTTTAAGAACAAGAAAATCGAAGCTTTCAAGCAAGTATTACCTCACTTGAAGGATATTCTTCAGGAGGATGTGATGGTTTCCATTACAGATACTAAAACTTTTCTAGGCTATTGGCCTGGTGACAAAATGTCTGTACCAGTTAAAGCTGGTGATTCTATTCCAGCCGATGATCCACTGATGGCAACTATTGGAACTCAGAAAATCATTAAAGCTATAGTTCCTGCTGAAGTCTATGGTATGCCTTTTAAGGCTGTGACTTACCCTATTACTGATAAAAAAGGCGTCTGTATCGGTGCTATTGGTTTTGCACAAAGTCTTGAAAAAGAGTTTATGACTAAAGAAATGATTGAGACAATTGTCGAAAATATGGATAAAACGATAGATAAAATTGGCGGTATTTCATCAAATGCCAATGACATTGCTGAGAAAGCTTCTAATAATCTTGCCGCAGTTGAAGAAACAGCTTCTGGTCTTCAGGAAATTGCTGAATTCTCTAAAGACATGAAGACAGTGACACAAGATGCAACCGAGCTATCTGGCATAATCGAAAAGGAAACTAAAGGCGGCATGCACGCTGTTGAAGAGATGGTAACTGCTGTAGACAACATTTCTAATCAGTTTATGGCAGCCTCTGGTAAATTTGAACAACTTCAAGAATCTATGCAATCTATCGAGAGTATGGTTGAGCTTATTAAGTCCATTTCAGAACAAACCAACCTACTTGCTCTAAACGCTTCTATTGAAGCGGCTCGTGCAGGTGAACATGGTCGTGGATTTGCAGTTGTCGCAGACGAAGTTGGAAAACTTGCGAATCAATCACAGGAAGCCAGTGTCCAAATTACGGATCAAGTGGGAAGCATCAAGCAAGATATTCTTGACGTTATCAATTCTGTGAGTGAAGTAACAAGTGCCGTTGAAGCAGGTAAAGACAACGCCAAAGAGACTGAGGTCAACTTTACCAATATTCAAGTACACATTCAAGAAATGATGGGCCGTATAGGTAAGGTAGACTCATACTCTGAGAGTCTGTCCACTATGACTCAAAATATTTTCACCAATACAGATGAACTTGCTCAAGACGTTGAAGTGACTGCTGAAAGCGCTACAACGATCAACGAGCTTGTGACTGATCATACAGCTGCTCTAACAGAATTTGAAAGTGAATTGAAAAACGCTGCTAAGAAAATCGTTGGCTAATTCTAAAATAGATCCACACATAATAAAACCAGCCAAATTTGATTTGGCTGGTTTTTTGTATTTATAGGAAAAAATATCAGCCCTGTACATTACCTGATAAATAATTCTTTCTGAAATAGTTTTGAATGAATATATCTAAGCATTTTCCCATGAGTTTCATGAATGGATTAACTTGAACCGGATAATAGTAATCACTTTCCAGCCAGCCACGTGAATTCCAATAATCGTGGTCTGCCTTCTGCATGAAAGTTTTACTTTTTAACCCATGGAATGTTAGGACTTCATAGATTGTTGGTTTTGGATTCGTGTCACTCAAAGCGTGACTATGAAGCTTTTGGGCGTATATCTCAATTTTATTTCTCACTTTTTCAGCGTATTTTGAGTTGTAATACACACTTTTTGAAAAGTACATGGGCGACACAACATCAATATTGCCTATCCAGTGTCCGCCCCACGCTGTTGAAATCATTTTTAAATAACTCAGTGTTGGTTTCTGGCCTCCACCATCTGTCGTAACAATGTTTAGAATTGGTGTCCCTATTAATTCCGGCCGGTGACAAAGAAACGACAATCTATCTATTAACAATTTCATTGCGCTTGTCACATGAAGCGCATAGACTGGTGAAATGAGAATGATCCCATCCGACTCAACAAGGGTCTGCTTTATTGCTCTAACGTCATCACTTAACGGGCAAAATGCATCTCCACGACTAAAGCATTGCATACATCCAGTACACAATTTTACATTCATTTTTGAAATGTCTATCATCTCAAACTTAACCTTTTTGCTTTTCTCCTCATTTCCGATCTCACTCATGACTTTCTCAATTTCCTTAATAATAGAGTAACCGTCTTTATTTCTTGGACTTCCACTTAATATGGTAATTCTCATTGAACCCTCCTTATGCTATATGGATATTGTTAGTATCCAACGTTGGATACTAAGTCTATTTTTTATGCACACCCTAGAGCATGCAAAATTATTCTTACTTTTTTATGGTTTTAATAAGCTGTGACAATATCTCTTCCGCTTCATTCGGATTTTCAAGAATTGATGCCTTTATTTGCTTTACATCAATACTATCACTCGTTTCTAACAGCGGTGAAAGATCATTAATTGCACTAAAATCTAAGTCTCTGATCATCTCTGCCACTTTCTTGCTTTCATCAATACAGCGGTCCAAGTCTTGAATCAAGCTTTCATGCCATTTGATTTGATACTCAAGGCTTGAAATCATCATTTCAAAACTGATTTTAGTGATCCCGAGTGTATGCTCTCCAACCTTTAGCATCTCCCAATTTTTGATGTTCTTACATTCTGATTCAAGATCATTAATGTGCTTTTGTATTCTTTGAACCAGTTTGTCTTTATCAATGTCTTGTATAAATGGATAGGTCACAAACTTATCAGACTTCACAGTATGTATGTGTTGATCAAACTCACTTAACAGCGTGTCTTGAAGTGCATCACGGCCTAAGTCTGTAATTGCAAAGATCTTGCGCGTTTTACCTTCGCTGTGTTCTTCACGAATAATTTCTATCTTGTTTTCTTTTTCAAGTTTTGTGAGTGCATAATATATCGAACCCGATTGAATTTTAGTCCAATCATCCATTTGGTTTAACTGAATAAATTTTTGAATTTCATAACCATGTGTCGATTTTATATTTAAAAAGTACAGAACAAAAGCTTTAACCATAACAACCTCCATATCCAACATTAAGTACATAGTACACCCAACGTTGGATATGGTCAACAGTTTTTTCCATTTTGGTTTTCATTTTCGCTATACGCATAAAAAAACACAGCTTCTTATTTATCCAGCTGTGTTTCGCTATTCAAGCATATTCGCTCTATAAATAACTTTGTCACGACCTGACTCTTTTGCATCATACAGTTTTTTATCTGCACTACTGATCAGGACTGTACTCGATTCGTTGTTGTACTGAGATACACCACCACTGAAAGTAACTGTGTACATATCAAATGAGAATTTAAGGGCCTTCACTGATTTTTGAGCTCTTTCTATAATGACTCTTGAATCGTCTAGTGTTGTTTCAGGGAAAACAAATAAAAATTCTTCGCCTCCAAATCGTCCCACTCTGTCGGTTTCTCTAGTATTCTCAATAAAGGCATCGGCCACTTTTTTTAGAACCTCGTCCCCTGCGGCATGTCCATAATTGTCATTAACTTTTTTGAAGAGATCAAGATCGGCAAGCATGACTGTAAATGGCCTTTCATACCTTTTTGCTTGATGAATTTGATCCTCTACAAACTCCAAAATAGCCCGCCTGCTAAGAAGCCCCGTCAGTGCATCCGTGGTTGCAATTGTAGCCAGTCTTTCCTTTTCCTCTGAAAGTGCCACGTTTGCTTTTTCTAACTCATTATTGGCCTGATTCAGTTCTTTTGTTCTTTCATCGACAAGACTTTCAAGATCTCGGTTTGTATTTTTTAAAGCTGTAGTCGAATTAAGCAGTGACTGTGCCATTTTATTTATTGCATGTGCCAGTGTTCCAAATTCATCTGAGTTATGGTTTTTCACACGCTTGTCATAATCGCCACCTGATATTCGCTCTGTTGCGTCTATCAAGGTTTTCATGCTTATATTAATATAACGAGAAAGGTAAAATAACAGCAAAATAAGCATTGTTACAATAAGTGCCAGTGTCATATTAAATGCCGCAACTATACCCTCTCTCTCTTTGGCAATACGCTCACTCTGAATTTCTAAAACACGTAGAATATCAATACTTATATCTGTAGTCTTCATTCCAAGTTCGTCACTGGATGTGGTAAGTTCGTTTTTTTTCTCAATCATTTTTTCAATGTTTTCATTCAAACGTTTGAGCAGAATTTCCATTCTGAGTCCTTTGATTTGATACTCTATTGGAATGTTTTCCATATTTTTAATTTCAGAAGCTGACCTTATAGTATCACCAAGCCCTTTCCATGCAATGTCCATTTCATCATTTTTCTCATTGATCATTGCAAAATACTGACTGTACAATTCGATCAAGCTCCGCCTTATCTCCCACACAATATTATGAGTTCCTTCGTAAATACGGTCATCAAAAACATCCACTGACTTTGATAGGGTATCCATATCCGACTCAATGGTTACTTTTAATGCTAATAATTGATCTGTGATGCTTATAAGCTGGGTGAAGTTTTCGCCATAACTGTTCACTTCTTCAACGACCATCTCTAGAACTCTTTTCTGTTCTTTTGAAGTGTACGCACCCTGAATACGCTCTATGTTATCTATCAGAATTTTTCTGTGATGAAATACATTGAGCGCATCTAATCGATCAGCAGTTGCTACATATTTAAGTTTTGATATTTCAATGTCGTTCGCTTCGCTCCTTATGTCAATAATTTGATCATTTGTGGCATTCATCCGGTTCATGAAATGGATGGTGGAGCTCATATAATATCCAAATATTGCAACCATAATCAGAATGATCACAAAGGCGATAAACAGGCGTTTTTTTAGTGTCATAGGCGCCTCCTGAAGCCATCTATTTTAATTGTTTTGTAGCTTTGGTTAAATCATCAAGTAACGTTTCATAGGCGTCGGGGAAATTTAGAAATTCAATGAAGAAATCCAACCCTTCCTCTGCGAGCTCTGGACTTGTTGCAAGATCATAATTAAATGCCCAGTACTTGCTGCGGTTCATATCCTTAAGCATTTTTAGATGCAGCTCGTCATAAACATTGTCAGGTGTCTTTCTATTCGGTACAAATGCACCTGATCCCATCCCCATTTCTATTTGATTTGTCAGTTCACTAAACTGAAGAATTGCGTCTTTAGCACCTTCTTTATTAAGTGCATCCTTGCCTAAAATAACACCATCAACAGGACCTACAGACGTATAGGACACTTCGCTGTCAATTACCGGGAATGAAAATACGCCATACTGACCTCCAAAGCCTTCTTGGTCGAGAATACTTGAGAACCACGTACCCATAAGTGTCATTCCAATGTCCCCATCCATCAACGGATTCATAATATCTATATCCCAGCCAATTTCAGTGGCCATATTGTTGAAGTATCCTTTATCAATCATGTCTTTCCATATTTCAATAACACGGGCCACTTCCGGGTCGTTGTAGTTGTTATCAAGTTCCATTAATCCTGTTCTATATTGGTAACCTGCTGTTCGCAGCAATAAATAGTCAAACCAAAACTGAGCTGGCCATCGATCTTTAGCACCTAGTCCAATAGGCGTAACTCCATTTGTTTTTAAAGTTTCGCACACTTGCGTAAATTCGTCCCACGTTGTGGGCTCTGCAAGCCCTAATGCCTCGAACGTCTCCACGTTATAATAGAAAGTCACATAGTGCTGTGTAATTGGAATAAGATAGTAGTGGCCTTCATACTTACTTGCTGATTCCAGAAGCGCACGCGGAAACTCCTGTGCAATATTGTTCTGCTCAAACACCAAGTCAAGGGGCTCTAAATATTCAAGCACACTTTGCGTCCTTGCACCTGCCCAATATGTATTTATATCTGAAGGCGTCCCAGTTGAAAATGATTCAAGTATATTTACTTTATAAGCTTCATGATCTATTGGCACTGCATTCAAATGATATTTTGACTGATTCAAATTGTACCGGTTTACAAGATCATCTATTCCTCCACTAAGTGGTCCAGAAAAATAATGATGAAACGATACAGGCTCAGGCTCTGATTCATGAACCTCGACACTCATTTCTTCTGGAGCGCAAGCTGACAGAATTAGTGCGAGAATTAAACCATATATAATTATGAACATACTGAAATTGTAACGTTTCATGACAGCGCCTCCCTAAACACAGAAAATCTCTGATTGTATTCATACCCATAAATCATCCATATATATATAATTGACTTATTATTAGCCACTGTTTATAATACTTCTGGTAACAATAGTCTTATAAAGGTAGGTATATTCCATGCAAAAATATAATATTCATAAGGATTTTCGTGTTTTAACACGCTTAAATATGAGATTGTCCACCCTCGACGACATACACAAACGACGTCTTCTTGGAAAAGTGACAACTCTACCAATTCATATTACAAAGGATCTGAAGATCCATAATGAAATCCTCTGGAGTCATGATGGACAGCAATTAAAAGTTGAAATTTTTGCGCCTAAAGACCAAACTGAAAAACTTCCGTGTATTCTCTTTTATCATGGTGGTGGATTCATGTTGGGTTTAAACGAAGCCCACTACAGATACGCAAGTGAGTATGCTAAAAACGTACCCTGTGTAGTGATCATGGTAGACTATCGACTAGCACCCGAGTACCCATTCCCAAATGGTGTAGAAGATTGTTATTCTGCTCTGATATGGGCAAAGTCAAATGCAGAAAAGCTCCATATTGATACTGATAAGATTGCCGTTGTCGGCGAAAGTGCTGGTGGAAGTTTAAGTGCTGCAATTGCACTTATGAGCCGTGACCGCGGTGGCCCTAAATTGGCATGTCAAATGCTTGTTTACCCTACAACAGACAATGAGCAAAACACATACACAGCCATAAACTACACCGACACACCAGTGTTCTACTCTGAGGCAAACACATTTATGTGGACACAATATCTAAAAGATCATTCTGGACCTGTTTCACCATATGCCGCACCAATGCGCGCTGAGAGTCTTGTTGGTCTACCTCCCGCTTATGTTGAAACCGCTGAGTTTGACCCACTGCATGACGAAGGTCTAAACTATGCAAATCGCATGATCGAAGACGGAGTCGATGTCACCATTCATGAAACTATTGGAACAGTCCACGGATACGACGCACTTAAACGCAGTTCTATTACTAAAGATAGTATGGAAAAACGATATGCTTTCTTAAAAGAGCATTTGTTAGCAAAATAATAAAGCCTCGTGATTGAATTTTTTCTCAATCACGAGGCTTTTTACTATGTGTAGATTCTCTTACATGTGTTGCTTTCTTATTAATTTACCCGCTCTAGCATCTGTTAATTGGTTGTCTTCAACTGCTATTTTTCCATTGACTATAACAAAATTAATGCCCTCGTTATCTTTTATAGGATCCGTGTACTCAGAATGGTCAGATATTGTCTCTTTATCAAATATAACTAAATCTGCATCATAACCGATTTGAACTTTCCCTTTACCTTTTATGCCATATACTCGTGCCGCATAACCTGTCATTTTGTAAACAGCCTCTTCAAGAGATAATGCGTTATTCTCTCTTACATATTTCCTTATAACTCTCGGAAAGCTCCCAATAGATCTTGGATGAGTCATTGGCATACCAGGTATATAAAGTGAGTCGGTGCCAAACATACATTTATCGTGCTTGATTAAGTATTGAACATCTTCTTCAGCCATAGAAAAGCAGATATCACTAACATCAAGTTCATTTTCCAGTAGTAAATGTATGTAGGTTTTAAATTGATCCATTCCTATCTGCTCTGCATACTGAGCGATTGTTTTGCCGACGGCTTCTGGAGTCTTTGGAGCTCTTATTATTAACAGTGATTCATATCCAGATTCTTTTAAGTCATTATCCCACTGTTCTTTGGGATTAAATATTTGCTTTTTTAGTTCCTCAACATAGTTTTCATCCCTTAAGTTTTCTAATAACTTCTCGATCCCTTCTCTTAGACAGCTCGGTGGAAGTGTTGCACTCAGTGTTGTTGAACTTGCAGTGTAAGGGTATACATCGTGAGAAACATTGATACCCTTTCCATTAGCCTTATCTATAGTAGTACAGGTGTCTTTGACTTTTCCCCAATTGGATCTACCAACGGCCTTATGATGAGATATGTTTACATGGGCGCCCGTTCTTTTTCCAATATCAATTGTTTCTGCTACACATTCTTCTAAGAATTCCCCCTGATTACGAATATGAGAAGTATACATGCCGCCCTTTTCACCCACAATTTTGCATAGTTCTTCTATTTCTTCTTTGCCTGAAAAAGATCCTGGCGCATACATGAGTCCACTTGAAAGTCCAAATGCCCCACTCTCCATAGCTTCCTTAGTTAAGTCCTTCATTTTCTCTAATTGAATACTATTAGGTTTTTCTGGCGATAGTCCCATAGTCGCCATTCTAATGGTGCCATGCCCCACAAACAACCCAAGGTTGATTCCAATAGGCATACTTTCTATTTGAGTAAGATATGACTCTGTTGTTGTGAATTTGCTATAGTCCTCATTTATTGGAGCACCCAATTTTTTGTAGTAGCTTTGGTATACGTCCCAATACTCACTAGAAACCGGAAATACAGTAATGCCACACTGACCACAAATTTCAGTTGTAATGCCCTGCTTTAATTTTGCTTCACACCCTGGGTCCATAAACACAAACATATCCGTATGACCATGAACGTCTATGAAACCTGGAGACAATGTCTTTCCATCAGCGTCTATAACAATTCTTGAGCTTCTATATTCTTTTTCTAAGCTTCCTATCTCAAGGATTTTCCCGTTCGCTACAGCAACATCGCCTTTGTATCCTTTCTCACCGGTTCCATCTATTATTACTGCATTCTTTATTATTAAGTCAATCATGCACTTCCTCCTTGAATACCACTTGCAATTAAGCAGCTTTGTCTGTAGCTGAAAAAGATTTCAACAAATTTCTCTTATACATAATTCTGCTTGCAATAACGCCAAATAGTATCAAAACAGGCATTAGAAGTACGCTTGGAATTATTTGAGTTTTCATAAGAATATAACCTGAAATAAACGGTACAACTGCAAGCTTAGGATTCTTTGAAATCATACCTACACCAAGTGCGCCAAACAATGCAGGCACTATATTGGTAAAGGCAGGAGCCAAAATTGGATTTGCCAAAGGCTTCGCCAAAGGAATCATCATAAGTACTCCAATAAGTATTATTATCTCAGAGACGATCGTTGATGTAGCCATTGCAATTGTCGATATAACATCCGACTCATCCGTATAGTTTGTTGGATCAAGTCCGACTGACTCCATCGCAGAAATAGATGAAGGTATTTTTAAATTTGTGAAATTACCAGTTAAGACCATTATGTACATAGCTGAGGTACCAATAATTGGAGCGATACTTAAGAATTCGCTTAATGATATTGGCAACATTAACATAACGATTGATGCTGCTCCCTTTAATATATGAGGAATTGATACTGGAATTTTAAAGTAAACGATTAAGACGGCTGGAAAAAGAAGTGTTCCTAAAAATCCTAGTGTAAGACTTAACCTACCAAAGCTGTGAGCTTTGTCATCGTAGCTTTTTTTAGTATTATTCATATTCTCCTCCTTCTCATTAAAATGCTATTGAAAATATAACAGCTGTTATCATTCCAAAAATCATGCTCAATGAAATAGCGAAATCTTTGAGCCATTTGGCACCTGTTTTATTTATAACTAAACCCATAATTACCATAGCACCAGCACTCGAAATCATTGTTACCAAGCTAGTACCACCCTTAACTAAAGGATCCACCATAAAGCGCGAGTACATAGAAATTATAATTGTAGCTACGAGTATTTTACTCCACGTATTATCTCCAGATTTAGCGAGTTTTTTATTCAGACTCTTCTTATACCATTTAAATATAAATATCGTTAGTCCAATAGTGATAAAAGATCCGATGGTCATCGTACAAACAGATGTTAAGTATGCCTGCGCTCCATATGAAGCACTCCCTAACTCCACACCTGAGGCCGTAGCCCCTAAATTCGCGGCGAATAGTTCATATGTCAGTGAGCCAATAACAGCGAGTCTTCCCCATGCTACAGGTGTTCCTAAGACCGAAGCTAATGTTATAAGGGCAATTATTATTGCAATACTTGGTACTATACTTGTAATCGCTGCAGTCTTAGCTGCTTTCCTCAATTTTTCTTTTGGAATATTTAGTTCCTCAGCTCTCTTAAGAGCCATTTTAATATAAACAACAGCTTGCCAACTTATCAAAACCAACAGTAACCCGACTACTAAATATAAAACTGGATTATTAGCAATCTCTAAATAATTATTCATCAAGTTTCACCTCCGGTTGTTGTGTTCGCCACCTACAATTAAAGTGTATCATTTGACGGTTATATCAACAATATATATACTTTATATGTATATCTATATGAATTTCTGATAACTAGGAGGATTTATGAATATTGATCAAATCAAACAAGTCATCGCTGTCGCTGCTTTAGGATCTATAAACAAAGCAGCGAAGGAGCTTTTTATATCACAACCTAATTTATCATTGTCTATAAAAAATCTTGAGGCTGAGCTTCAAAATCCAATTTTCCAACGCTCAAGTAAAGGTGTTGAACTTACACAATACGGACGTGAATTCTTGTCATTTGCTCAACCTACTTATCAGCAATTTAAACAACTAGAGGACTTTTGCTCTTCAATAACAACTGAGCCACATCTAAGTTTTTCAGTTTCAAGTCAGTATTTTAAATTTGCCAGTTCTATCTTTGTGAATATCTATAATAAATATAGTGAGAACAATATAAATTTTACTTTTAGAGAAGAGCCCGTTCTTAATATCATTTCGTCAGTTCATTCCCAGAAATCAGAGATTGGCATACTTCTGTTGTCATCCCAGCAAAAGAAAATGCTCCTTCGCCTTTTAAAATCAAAAGGCATTGAATATCATAAGCTCTCTGAAGAAAAGGGCACTGTAATACTAGGCGCAAACAACCCCCTTTTTCATAAGGAGTTAAAAGGTGTTACAAGACAAATGATAAGTAAATATGCATTTGTATCTTTCTTAGATGAACAATATAACTTTAGTATTGAATGGGCCGAAATGGGCATTTTTAATCCATACAATCGGATTTATGTTTCAGATAGAGCCAGTATGAATGATTTTTTAAAAAACACAGATGCTTACTCCATAGGAATTCATAACTGGAATGCTTACAAGAACACTGAGTATTACAGCAATGTTAAGGCATTACCTCTTCTAGACTACGATCTCTCAGTTGAACTAGGGTGGATATCTACTAAAAGCAGGCCGCTCTCACCGATTGCTAAAGAGTATATTGAAAACATAAAGGAAATTCTTTAAACCAGATTTAAAGTTTCACACATGCAAAAAAATAAAGCCTCGTGATTGAATTTTTTCTCAATCACGAGGCTTTATTGATGGTTTAGTTAGAGCGCATTATTATTTCTCCAGCACAATACGCTTTGGTATAATTTGCAATGGATAAGATTCCATGATGACTTTAGGAATCACGTTTATTTTGTCTTCAACTTTTAAATCTGAAAGATTAAAATTATCATTTGTTCCTATGCTCACTTGAACAGAAGACTCCATACCCGCCTCATCGATACACTTTAAAGACATGTAACCTGAGTCCGTTCTCTCGATGCCTTGCACAGTCAGTTTCATATTTGAGTCAAGATCAAAGACTTGAATAAGCGTTTTTTGCGAATTTCCATTCATAAAACGAACGTAATCCACATGGACGTTTGCACCCTTTTCAAAGTAAGCATCATCATAAACTTCAAAGGTTTCTTCGCCTGACTTCGTTAGAACAACAAGTTTTGATCCTTTTGATTCAACGACAGTGCCTTCAAGAGATTCAATCATATCTCCCATACTGGTATGTTTGATTGTAAAACTCTCAGTTATAAAACTCTCTAATGTTTTAAGCTCACCACTGCCATTGACCTTCACTGTTTCACCTAAGTAAAAATCAGAGGCATTAGAAACAGTAAACATTTCAACAATGTCTCCAAACAAGATGTGCGCCTTGTCGCCGTCTATCTCAATTAATTGACCAATAATGTCAAATTCTATATCTACTTTTGAGTCTGTTTTTGTTTCATCATCAAGAGGTTCACATGGTCTTGTACGTCTCTGAGTAGTGTCCTCTACTGCGATTGGACTTTCTTCTGTAGCTTCTACTGGAGTAGATTCTACTGGAGTAGCGTCTACTTGAGTACAGCCCACCATAAGACCCATTCCTAAAATTATTAGACCAACCGTTATTGCTAGTTTTGAACTCATTTTTTTAATCATTATTATTCTCCTCAAAAACCGTTTATCTATTGGTTCTTCTTCTATTTTTCTTTTGTTTGTCTTTAAGACGAAAAGAAGCTTCAAGAAGTTCCCTATTTCTGAGTAATTTTTTCAAAACTTTATACACTGAGTTCTTGCTTTAACATTTCAAGGACAACGCGTACGTCATCATATGACACACTGTTTGGAAGAGCGTCTTTAATAGCTTTAAGTGAATCGCGGCCAACGTCGTTAATCACGTCTTGAATTTCACTTATTTTATCCTCTTCTATAAGTTTTCTCCAATTAACAGGCATGTCCTTTAATTGGCATCTTTCGAGGTGTTTTATAATCGTTCCTGATGTGAATCCGCGTTGCGTTGAAATCTCTTTAAGAGACATACCTTCAAGATACGCCTTATAGGTATTCTCACATCTTTCATCCATTGATTCTTTTAAAGCTTCGGATTTAACCTCAAATTGCTTCTGCTCATCCTCGGTTAAATTATCAACCAAGTCATCAACTTTTTTACGACTCGCTTCTACTTGATCGTTTGAAACTTGATTTTCATGACAAAAAGAATTAATGGTCTCCATAAACAATTTCCCGTAGTTCTCAAACTTCTTTTGTCCAACTCCATTAATGTCAAGAAACGCATCTTCTGTTTGAGGATAAAGAGCAGCCATTTCGTAAAGGGCACTGTTATGGAATACGGCGTAACTTGGAATCCCTTTTTCTTCTGATATGCTTTTACGAATCTGTGCAAGTGTGTCGAATAAAGCTTGGTTATACTCAAGGCCTTCAAGTGAACCACTTGGAGCTTTTCGTTTGGCTTTTCTTTTTGAACCTTTACCAGATGCTTTAGAAGACTCTAGACGGTCCACCTTTATAAATACATTTTTCTGACCTTTTAAAATGGATTTTGCAGAGTTCTGTAGTTTTAATATTGGAAATTGATCTGTTGTCATTCTCACATAACCGCTGGCGAGAAGCATCATAATGATCTCCCTAATTTCTCCGGGATTGTTTTCTTTCATCAGGCCATACGTGGACTGATTGTCGAGACGCATATTCATAATACGTTTCTCTTTTGAACCTCTCAGTATTTGAATGATCAGATTCATGCCAAACGCTTGATTGGTCCTATATATACATGACAGAATCTTTTGGGATTCTAGCGTTACATCTCTCTTTTCAGATTGATCAAGGCAATTCCCGCAATGTCCACAAGGCGGTTTTGCGCCTGCATTATTCTCACTATCTTCAGGCTCGTCAAAGTAGCCTGTTATTAAATGTCTTAGGCAGTCGTCCGAGTGACAGTAATTGATAAGATACTGTAAATTCTCATTCAACAACTGTTTACGCGCGTCACTCTGTGTATCGTTGTCTATGAGCATTTTCTGACTCACTATATCAGCAGGTGAGTACATGAGCATACACTCTGCTGGAGCTCCGTCACGACCCGCACGGCCTGCTTCCTGATAGTAGGCTTCCATATTCTTTGGCATATTGTAATGCACGACCGAGCGAACGTCCGGTTTGTCGATTCCCATACCAAATGCATTTGTTGCAACAATCAGCTGAGAACGGTCAAACATGAAATCCTCTTGAACATGCTTTCTAACATTGCTGTCCATTCCACCATGATAACCAACGGCTGCGTAACCTTCACCTACTAATTTTTTTGTCAGTGATTCCACTGTTTTTCTTGTTGTACAGTAAATAATCCCACTTTCACCCTCTGGCCTGTTGCCAAGGTATGTGGTCAAGTATTTAAATTTATTGCTTGGTGCAGTTACTTTGTAAAATAGATTGGGTCTATCAAAACCAGTCACTCTTTCAGTCGCATTTTGAAGCTGAAGAATGTCCTTAATTTCTACAATAACCTCTTTGGTTGCAGTCGCAGTGAATGCCGCAAGAGGTGGTCTTTTCGCAAATAAACTTAAAAACCTTGGAATTTCTCTATAGCTTGGTCGGAAGTCGTGACCCCATTGACTGATACAGTGTGCCTCATCAATAGCAATCATGCTGATGTCCATATGTGCAATTCTATTTGTGAACATATGGGAATTCAATCGCTCAGGCGCAACGTACACCAACTTATAATCGCCATAACGCATGGCGTCAAGACGAAGCAGCATTTCCTCATTGTCGAGTGTGCTATTTATAAATGTTGCTGGAATACCCGCTTCATTAAGGCTATCCACTTGATCCTTCATTAGAGAAATAAGCGGAGAGACCACTATCGCTGTTCCACTTTGCATAACTGCAGGCAACTGGTAACATAGTGACTTACCGCCGCCTGTAGGCATAATACCAAGAGCGTCATTACCTTCTATAATGCTGTCTATCAAGTCTTCCTGACCTGTTCTAAAGCTTGTATAACCAAAGTATTTTTGTAACGTGTTCAGTTTATTCATTTTCGACTCCTGTCATTTGAGCTGTTTTGATAATTATAACAGGTTATTACCATTATATACCATATGTTTTTATAGTCCCAATTTATCAATTTTCTTATAAAGGGCTGTTCTATGCATTCCAAGCAGCTTCGCCGCTTCTGTTTTATTTCCCTCACATCGTCTTATGGCTTCAAGAATGATGTTGCGCTCTGTTTCTTCCACACAGCGTTTTAGGTCTAAGTCTCCACTCATTTCCCAGATTTTTTTAACCTGTGTATGAATGAATGTATTGTCGAGTTCATTGTCTGATGTGACTGTTATGAGCCTTGGATTCTCAAGTTCACTCTGAACGTAATCCGGTAAATCTTTTGTATAAATGACTTTGGTTTGAGCCATATTAATAGAACTCTCAACCACATTTCTCAGCTCTCTAACATT
>Ga0070724_10000991_pt1 | contig 18014 bp, 23 predicted proteins | sample tdDd001_FD_67278 | JGI IMG/M metagenome (GOLD analysis project Ga0070724, IMG submission 67278) | Marine sediment microbial communities from the Atlantic coast under amendment with organic carbon and nitrate - tdDd00.1 | ecosystem: Environmental > Aquatic > Marine > Coastal > Sediment | place... | reverse complement strand
CCCTTTCAGTCATCAGTGAAGCGTCAGAACGACTCTTTTGTATTGCACCCAGGTATTCCCGAACTGCTGGAAAAAAATTCGGTGGTTTTCCGGGGCTCATAGATCGTCATGAGTCGGATTGGCTTGCCGTTCCGCGTGGTCAGGCCCTGCTCAATCGAGAGTTGAGGTTGTTGAGACATGGTGCGTTTCCTTTTGAGTATTGAGGGAACACACCAGCCCCAAGGGACAAAGTGTGTCCCTCAGAGGGTTGAGGTCTTTTATTAGCCGAGCATCTTCTTGCGGTAATACCGCAACCACTCGACCATTGTTTCCGGATCTACGCCCCACTCCCTGCAGCAAGTTGCAAAGGAAAAGGGCATTTCCCGATTTTCGGACAGGATCCACTCCCAGGCTTCGTCACACGGTTTTCGAACACCACCGTGCTGACGGATGCCAAAGGCGCTTTTCACTGACTCGATAAGAAGCCGTTCACGAATATCCGCGAAGGCTGACTCGGGGATCTCCTGCAGTGGGCCCGAAGGCTCACAGAAGTCCGGTTTCCGAGAGGTTTCCATGTGTCCTCCTTGCGAAGAACACACCAACCCAACGGGAAGATGTGTTCCCGCCTGGGCTGTTGGAAGATTGTGGAGTCAGGGATCGAGATCGAGGACGTTGCCGGCGATGCGAAACAAAGCTGATTGCAGCTCCCTCACATCGTTGATGACTGTCCAATTCCCGAAATACGACTTCACAGCGTTTGAGCCTATACCGATGGCATAGGTGTCGATCTGCTGTTTCATCAGATCTAGCAGGTAGTTGACTGCGTGACCGTTGTTCGGAGAACCGTCGGTAATCACAATCAGGACCTGACGTGGTTTATGACTGGCACTGAGTTCCCGTGCCGCGTAGAGCATTGCTTCAGCCAGAGGTGTGCCACCGCCGGAACTGACCAGGAAGCGCCCAAGATTGGGTCTCACCGGCTGTCCACGATGGATCATTGGACTGACATTCCCCCCACAACCCGGAAACATCGATACTGCGATGTCACATTTCGGGATGGTGGAAATAGCCAGCGCCAACGACACAGTGGCCTGATTGGCAATCTCCTGTCTTTGGCTCATGGAACCACTTGTATCGAGCAGTACATGAACCGAGGTTTCCGGCCTCTTGTGTTCGTCTCGCTGGATGAACACTCGAGTGTCGCCCGCAGCCAAACGGCTTAGACGACGACCATCAACGCGGCGCCCGCGGTCATGCAACCACTGGCGCTGTCGGTTTTCAGCCTGTAAAAGTCCCAGCAATCGGCTACGAATGCTTGAAGACGTCAAAATGCCCGCCTGCAGTTCACTCGTATCACCGTTACCATTCCTCATGTCCTGGCCCACACCGGTATCAATCTCAAAAGATTTACCGGATTGGTCTTCCCGGGCCTGTAAACACAAGTCTTCTTTTAGCTGTTGACCGGGATTGGTCGGCATATCCTGCTCCGACATAACCCGTTCATAGGTGCCTCCTGCGCCGGCGTCACTGGAATCATCCGAAGACGAGTCCGATTCTGCCTGATCACCCGCTGAGTCCTGGTCAGACATAGATTGCTCACCGGAAGCATCCGATGGGTCATCCGTCTGATCAGCGGCTTCAGGAGAGGAATCTCCCTGAGTGTCGCCGTTCTCAGATGAGGAATTTTCTGAGTTGGAGTTCGGGTCCGAAGAATCCCCCTGGCCGTCGGGTGACGGATCAGGCGGCTGTGACGAATCACTATCCGGGCCGGACTTTCGCTCCTGCTCTTCCTCTTTCTCGGCATCCTTTAACGCTTTCAAAATGGCTCGGGCCACCTTTAGAGCGTCATCACTGGTTGTCATGGACAACATGTATTTCGCCAGCAACCCGTCCAAACGGACGAAGAAACCTCTGGGAAACGTCTGCTCCAAGACCTTCAAAGACTCTGGAATCAGCGGTTGGTAGACCTGCCGATCCAGAAACTCCCCATACAACCGGTGGTAGAGGTAACGAAACAATTGCGATGCCTCGCTTTCTGCCGCGGTCGGTACGGGTGTCCAGCCTCGCTCATGGATGTAGTTCTCCATGGCTTCCAGCGTGAACTGAGTCCCGGGAAAGGCGAGCTGGATAGCTCGCTCAATCCGGATGTCCTCAATCAAGTTGGTCATACTTTTTTCGATCTCAGACCGGCACTTTTTTAAGGTGTCGAAGCTGGACTCGCGAATATGAGCTGCTTCGTGAGAGAGATAGCCAAACAGCACATCTTTCATCTCACTCATGTTGTCTAGCATAGGCAGCACAATGGTTTTGCCATCCGTCATGGCGTCTGAGCCCGAAAGCACGACGCGCACACCAAATTGCTCACCATAGGCAGCTGCCACGATTGGTAATGCCCGCTCGAGAGCGGATTGTCTTTGGTTCATAGTTCCGCTCCTAGAAGTAGGCGCCCATTGCTGATGCAGTGGTTGGAGGGGTTGAGGAAGGTGCAACCTGGGGCTGTGCGTTTCCGCTCTGGAGTCCGGCGATCAGTTTTGTCACCGAGAATTCTCCAGACACGATTCTCTCCAACTTTTTATCGTCAGAACACATCGTGAGGAACGTCAGTACCCTGCCGAACACGGGATGATCCTGGTCGATTCGTTCCGCTGGAATAGAGCTACGCAGCGCACGGAATTCGCCAAGAACCCTGAGAATCCGGCCGTTGCCGAAACTCAGGGTGTCCAGCTTGGTCACCAATGGGTCGAGTTGTTTGCAAAGTGTCTTTCCGCCGATGGCGCGTTTCCGCTCCAGAAGACGATCAGACATCTCACGGCAGCTCAGTCCGACTTCGTGCAGGATTTGATCGGCAATTTCTGCCTCATCCGGTTCGAAGCCTTCCAGGGGCTGCATTTTGTAGAGCTTAAATTCGAACTTGAACGCGCTCGCCACGGTTTCACGGTCAGGAACCTGATCCCGCATGATGTGAGCGTATTCTTCGTTCTCCGCGATCCAGTCTTCCTTGTTGCGGTCAAAATCGTTGAGAAATTGCTGCAACGCGGATTCAAAGCCGGCCTTCACGGTTTCGAGTTTGGCAACTACGTCATCAATTGCTTCATCGCGCACAGCGAATCCGCCCATGAAACGTGTTCCTTCAGCCAGACATGCCCTTTCTGCCGATTTGCGCTTACTGAGCAACGGATCGAGAGCTTTGGGAGGAAAGATCTTCTTTCGCCCCAAATCCAGCAGTTTCTGTGGTGGCAACTTGCCGTCTATGCCCAATCGAATATCACTGTCGCGAGAGGCTTTTTTCTCACCGCTCCAGCACCGCATTTTCAGATGGACAAGGGTGGTTCCATGGATGAATTCCATGTGTTATCTCCTTAGCAATTATGAGAAGAGGGTGTACCGCCGGAGGCCGGCGGTGAGTTGTGGTTCAGAGAACCGAGGTCGAGGGAAGACTCAGAAAAAGGCGGCCTTTGTGTTTGACTCAATTACCGTCAAATCAATCGGTGCCTCAATTGCGCCTAGTGCGATCGCGTATTTTCTGAAGTCAGCAGTGGGACAGCTCTGACGCATGTCCGAGAACTCCTTGGACGTACCGTAAAGCTCTACGAGCTCATCGAAACTGTCCGTCAGGAGAGTGTTGTCGTCGTCCACAATTTCTATGGGTGCAAATGAGAGCGAGGCTGAGGGGCCTTGCTCGGTCAGATGCCGACGAAGAGCAAACAGCAACAGAATTGCCAACGGACCTTCGGAAAGTTCCGCGCCACCGCTATGACTGCCACTTAAAAGGCTTTTGAACACCGGCAGTGATGCCAATGTGGTTGCCTCATCACGGAATTGCTCCGTGAACGTGTTGAGTACAGACGCCAAGAAGCCGGCGATCTGCGTTTCGGGAACCTGAGTCGAGATCCGAAACCAAAACTGGTTTGGAATGCTGTTCTCTGGGTCACCTCTTGCTACCACCATATTGGTGTTGCGATCGATAGTTAGTCCTGAACAGCGCTCATAGCCTTTGCGAATTTTCGCATCGTGGAGGCTTATCCAGTCTGACTTCTCCGTTGGTCTGAACGTCATGACCTTGCCACGTCGCCCATACCAGACATCGTGACCACCATTGGCGTTCGGTTTTGGGTCAACCGCCCAAATCTTATCGGACGTTTCATCCGCATAGTGAAGGACTTTGATATCAAGGTTCATGCTCAAGCTCCCTTGGACCAGGAGGTACCAAAGATGTCCTGTGCGATGCGCTCGATTGCAATCCGTTGCTCCGGTTCCGCTTTAGCCAGGAAAGCTTGGTTCAGCGAATAGGACAGAGCATTTGGTGCATTTCGGAAGGCCAGTGCCAATTTTGCCCAGCGACACAATGTGCGCGTGGACATGGTGATGGTCAGCGGCGTGGCTGTTTCCTCACCCCCGATGAACAGCTTCCGAATCTGATTCGCAACGCGAACCATCTTCTTACGCAGCTCTTCGGGAAGGTCTGGTGCCTTCTTTTCAAGGATCATCAGTTCAACGTCCTCGGTTGGATAGTCCACGTGCACCATCCGGAATCGATCAAGGAAGGCAATATCAAGCTGGTTTACACCCTGATACAGGCCGGTGCTGTCGCCAGAACCAACGCTGTTGCCGTTCACAATGAACCGAAAATTTTGATGAGCGTGAATCACTTCGCCACCGTTTGTCGCAATGACCAACGGGTGTCCTTCGAGGACATCATGCAAAGCGGCAAGCTGACCGGGATCAGCTCGATCGACCTCGTTCAAAATGAACAGGTGACCATCACGCATGGCAACAGAAAGGGGTCCGTAAACGAACTCCATCGTGCCGTTAACCAATTTCCAGGTGCCTACCAGGTCGTCGAACTCCATGCGCGAGTGTGCGGTGAAGCTCTGCGTCGGCCAGTTAAGTCGTGACGCAACTTGGTAAGGCAAGGTCGTCTTCCCTGCCCCGTAGTGGCCAGAGAAGTAGAGCCCATCGTCGTCGGGATCATCCAGAAAGTTCAGGATGTCTCGCAGAGTCTCCCTGCGGAAAACGTAGGAATCGTTTCGCTTGGGAATGTAGGGATTGGTGGAATCGGCGAAACCGGCTGTGATTACTTCAGCTGGAACGTCGAGGTTAAAGGTGTTGCGAATGGGCAGTGCCTTGTCGCGAACGGTCATAGAAAGCTCCTTTTCAGTGAGAGTTCACTTATTCCAGAGCGGCATCACACACCAGAAGGTGATGATGGCCTTCTGGCAAGTGAGATTTTTTGAGAGAGGAATTACAGCCGTGGCTGACGTGTCCGTTTCAAATTCCGGTGTGGACACTTATTTTGTCGTGCAAGCACGATCAAAATGCTCAAGGGATTACCTGGTGTGGTAACCGCCTTCCATAACACCCTGGTTGGTAGGGCCCTAGAGAAGGCAGACACGAAAAATGGAACTGTTCCGAGGATAAAGTCCCCGGAACAGCCATTGCTGGTTTAGAAGTAAGCCGCTTTGACTGGCGTAATCACCTCACTCATGTCGCGGTTGACCAGTTCACCCTCAGAACGAGTGAACCGGACTTCCTCGCGAGAGGGCTTGCGGTAATTCTCCAGCTCGGTGCTCAAATCCAGGTCAGGAAAGTTTTCCTGAAGGTATTTGAGGTAGTCGACCGATCCCGACTTCTCGAAGCGAGTGACCTTAACGCCGCCGACATCAGCATGGCGAAAAGGCCCCATCAGGTTGATCAAGGCCTTTTGGACATCTTTCTGGTCTTTTTCAAGAGCCTTAAGCTTGTCCTTCAGAGACTTGATCTGTTCCTGTTGCATTCGCCAGGCTTCCGCATGAGCTTCCCACTTGAATTTTTCCGTTCCGCTTTCCGGGATGAACCAGTCGCGATCAGGATCCAATTCAGGGGGTTGCCCAGTCTGGACCAGTTGCCAAAAGTGCTTGGCAGCCTCGATGATTTGGTTTTCCCGTTCGGGAGTTAACCGAATCTCGAAATCCTGGTCCGCACCATCTTCCCGGTAGAAAATGAGTCGTCCGATGCTCTGGCCGGCCACAGTCAACTGAGCCTGAACCTGAGCCTCATACAGTTTGAAGGCCGTGGACTCGACTCCGTTTGCCTCAAGGTCATCCCAAACAGTTTTGGAAGGCGCCTTGAATTCGTAGGGTTGGTCCTGTGTGTCCACACCATCAAACGAGGCGCGCAGCACATCCCATTTGGCACACTCACCGCACATCGGAAGCAGGAACTCACCGTAGCGGGATTCGGCCAATTGACGTGCTTTATCCTCGAGGGCGACGCCTCGTTGGATGTTCGGGTTGCCTGAAAGGTCTGGCGGGTTAATCCGTCCGATCTTTTCAGCCCAAAGTTGCCAGGGGGTTTTATAGGGGCTCAGTCCGAGGATCACCGGAATGTCTGTTGCGGTTATCCCCAGGGCTCGCCATTTCAGCCATTCTTCAGAGCGTTGGTTCAGGTCAACTACAGTCATTTTCGGCATTACGAATCTCCATAAGAGGGGTAATGCCGCCCAAGGGGTGCATTACCCCATTGGGTTGAGAGAGTGAGTGTTTAGGCTGTCTGGCTCATGGCCGGAAAGTCTTTGATGTACTGTTCGCAGAGTTCGGCAAACATCCTCGCGTAGCTTTCAGATGGAAAGTCAGCGACCGGGAATTCCGGATATTGAAATTGAACACCGGACCGGAGGTGGCCGATGACCGAATAGAAGTTCGGTCGGCCGTCGTTGCGCTGAGGTTCCGAGTGAGACAGATAAACGGCTTTGACTCGGAAGGAGTCGTAGTCGCGGATCTTCTCCAGGCTATCGAAGTAGAACATCGTCATCTTTGGTTGAGTTTGAGCGTTCATGATTATTCCTCTTGAGTAGAGATGAGAGGCATGAACACCCGTGTTGGGGTCCATGCCCCAAGTGGGTTTAGGTTTTATTGATTTACCGCTGCGGACGGGACGGGTTGGACTTTCGCCTTATCCAATTCGTCCAGAGCGTAGGCCAGCTCAGAGGGATCTTTGATCCTCTCCACCATGACCTCTTTGCACGCTTCAAAAGCGTTTTGGGTTTTTGCCCGGTCCACCAGATTCTTCACGGTGTTGAGCAATTGAGCCGAGAGTTCTTCTCTAGGCGGTGGTGCAGGAAGCGCCGAAGGCGTAACCGGCTTGTGCTGGTTTGCCAGGATCGCCAGGCCTTCTCCGTTCTCCTCGTTGAGGATCCTGAGTGCCTGTGCCATGCGAGGGTTCGAGACCGGCCACCATTTGCTGGCTCGCTTCACGATGCTTTTCAACATCATCTGTTCAGCCCAGTCGACCCAGGGTCCAAAACCTTTTTTGAAGGCTTCAGAAACGTCCCGAATCTTGTCCATGTCAGCTTTCGACATGGCTTCGACGAGAACGCCCCCGGAAGGTAGCTCTGCGATGCAGTAACCACCCCGAATGGAGCCACGATCCGTTGAGAAGGGATCACAGACGTGATCTGGCTTCTCGGCGGGGCCTTTGTAGGAAAACTGGTCTTTCTCGTACACCAGTTCAGCCTTAGCCCAACGAATCGCACCGGTTTCCACGCCAATCGCAATCAATCCCCGATACGAAATATCGAGCATGACCTTGGCGTCTTCATTGCGGCGTAGACGACGAGGGACCAGAAACGCTAAGCCCTGGTTGGGATTGAGCGTCAGTCCGACCGCGGCGACGTTGTACATCGCAAGCCGAAGTGATGAGAGGTTCTTCTTTGCCACATCTAGCAGATAGGAGTTGTTCATCAACTGCTGGGTGGCAAAGATCTGCTCCTGCTTGAAATCCAAACTGGAGCTGTTGAACTTATCTTTTGAGGATTCAATGATCTGATGCCATTGAGCGGGTTGTACTGCCTGAGGTGCCTGATTCATAAAAAGGTCCTTGCGCGTCAAGAATTCCGGGCGATAATTCCCGGAGAGGTGAGAGAGATGCAGACCAACCATTACATCGTCGATGACGAGGGCAATTTCAGGTTCACATCGGTGGGTCTTGAGGAAGAAGGACCGCTGCTGGCCAGAGCCGGCATTGATCCCACATCTATCAAGACGTATGAGGCATATATCCAGGCCAGGAAGACCGCAGGGCCTTACTTTATGGATTACCTCAGAGACGAAACTGACCGCATGCTGGAAGGTAAGCCGGACACCGTAGAGTGGCAGGCCATCAGATCCATAGCGTTTGGGTCAGACGAAGAGCAGAAAGCTCTGATTGAGAAGATGAAGCGGAAACGGTCGTTTAAGGCTGTTTAGCTTCTTTGCGGGCGTTGATTTCCTCAATGATGCGGCTGCGAAGCCACTTCAAAGATTTGATCTGTTCCCGATCGGTGAGAAGCACCAGCATTTCCTGAGAATTGCGAAGGTGCGCTTGAAGTTGTTCGTTACTTGCCGTTTCCAGCCAGTAGTAAACCTCTTTCCTTGAGAACCCCATAATGTCGTCTCCATGGAGAAGATGGGGCTCTCCCGTCAGGGGTAGAAGCCCCATTCGGGTTAAAGGTTAAAAAGCCGGTTACTAGAACGGGTAGTCATCGTCAAAGCCATAGGCTTCAACTGGCGGCTGTTCCAGATGCCCAGGCTGACTCTGTGAAGCATGAGCCTGCTGTTGGGGCTGTGGCGTGGGAGCGGCCTGCTGCGAACCATTTTTGGAAAAATACTTCGGCAGCTTGCGCGGGAAATCATTAACCACGATTTCTGTGGTGTAACGATCTTCGCCGCTCTGGGTTTGCCATTTCCTGGTTCTCAACTCGCCCTCAAGGAACAAGAGATCACCAGGTTCAACGTTCATGCCGATGTGCTCAGCAGTCTTGTTGAAACTGACGCAACGGTGCCATTCGGTGTTTTCTTTCCATTCGCCAGTTTCCTTGTCCTTGAGAGACTTGGTTGTAGCGATTGAGTAAGAAACCACCTGCATGCCGTTTGGGGTGGAGCGAACATCTTTTTGACCGAGACGGCCAATGAGCTGTGCTTTGTTGAGCATGATTATTCCCTCTTGAGCTTAGGTTGAGAGTATTCAATCTCGACAGGCGCACGCTTGCCGGATTGAAGGAGGTGCTGATTTCTCATGTGCTGAAGTTCTGCAGGAGAATCGATGATTGACCGAATGGTCATTTGCTCTGGTTCAGGCTTGTAGAATCGATGGAAAACCCAGCGAATCGCGAAGACCATTCCTCGAAGCAAAGCTTTCGTATACAGCGTCAAACGACGTTCACACGCTGCGAGAAAACGGTCTCCAGTTTCGAAACCGAGGTCGACCAGGAAAAGCAGAATCCTGCCACCGAACATCAGGACCAGGATTGCAGATAGACCCAAAATGAGTTCCATCAGGCACTCCTTTTCTCAGGTGAGAAGACGTACCCGAACTCGGTGTCATAAACCCAAGTCAGATCCTGTCTCAGAGAGGCATTAAAGTGCGGCAGTAGCAGCACATTGCCGGCCTCAGAAGTGGCAACAACAAAACGTCCTTTGTCCGCCTTTTCGATTGCCTGTTGGATGACTTCATCAACCCGGGTGACGAATTGAGAGAGATGCCTGTTGGCATCGTGTTCACTTCGATTCATGTGTGTGATTCCTATGGAGTGTTAAGCCAATTGCCGTAGCAACCGCGTCCGTTTCATGGCTAGGTGAGGACGCTGATCAAGTGCCGAGTTCAGTTGAACTGCAGCAACAAGATTCGAGGAATCACAGGAAAAGCATTCAAGTCTGGATCCGATACGGGTCCAGGCCGCAATGCTCGTGAGGGAGTTGGGAAAGACAGACGCACGAAACCAAGCAGTTGAGTATCAACTGAGGATCATGCGGTCTGTCGGGGATGTGTTCGTAGAAACGAACAGAGTTAAGGCCGTAGGCCTAGAGGTTTTTCTCTTCGCGTTCGACTTCAGCAATCAATAGCTGCTCGTTCTTCGAGTCGATGTGGGCCGCTATCAAAACGCTGCTTACTACGACAGCTGCAAAGCACGTCATAAAAATAAGCATGGAAAGCTCCATAATTAACGTCTCCTTGTGAATGTTGGTGGATTTTTATCCGCTATTCAAGTCTTTCAGACCTGTTGGGCGGGTGATCCAGTCGCATTCGGATTCGCTCTACGGATTGCTTGTAGTGAGCAATTTTGCCAGCGCAAATTATATTCAGGCTCACAATAACTGTCGTGAGAACGAGATAGATTGCCAGTCGAAGGAGGTCGCCGTTAATCAGCAACTCCCAAAGAGCGACAGATGTTGGTGCCATCGAACTTGCGTTGACACTTAACATTGCTGCCCTCCATCGTGCATGAAGTTCAGAATTTCGAATGAAGAGTTTTTCTTTTGCAGTAAACATAATTTTCTCCGGTTTAGTGTTAAGCCAAATCGCCGTGGCGATCGCATCCGTTTCGTGGCTAGATTGAGGATGCTTATCAGGTGCCGTTGTTCAGAGAACAAACAGCAACAAGATCCGGAGAAACCAAAAGGCGGTCTGCCCTGCCCTGAGAAACTCACAGGCACGGCAAAACACCCTCAGGAAAGGGGTGGGATTATCAAAGAGGTCTGTTTAATCTGCTTTTGGGTAAAGGTGCGCGGAGGTGCGCGATCTGGAGAGATGGGTCCCGACGAGGCGGTGTGCCGAATGACCCGGTGAGGCACTATTTGAAAATTACACCAGCCTTGTGCGAGGTACAAGGCAAAATATTGTCTCGACGCCCACAATTCTTGAATTTCTGCGAAATGCAGGCTGAGGTCGCAAAGCGAACATTCGGATGGTGCGATAACGCCAGCCAGCGTGCGGGACTACGAAATGGAGGCGAAGCCGCAATGCAGTAGGCGTCACGTGCCTGGCCTTGTTATTTGAGGCTTCCTCCCCGGAACGATAGAGCTGGTCCTAACTTGAGTTCCTGAAGCTTCTAGTATTTGGAACATCGCTTCACCGCATCTCGACGTAATTTGCCCCAGTCGTTTTTGCACTCAGGGCATACTGCATGCGCAGATGCCGCTCGTGCCTCGTAATCCCTCATGCACTCTGCAAACGAGTCGTAACTGTCACATCCGGCGACAAATAACACAGACGCTAAAACTAAAAGAACTTTCATGTGTGTTTTCCAACCACCAGAAAATGCAACCTTTAGAGATGCTATTATTTTGCATAAAAGGAAATTAGTTTCCATGAAGCATGGCCGATAAGGCTGCTCCGACTAGTATGCCGATGAAACCTACAATCACGCTCACATAGGTAGCGTGATTTTGGATCTTGGCGACCCTAACTTGCAGCATGTGCTCTGCCACAATCCGCTTCTCGGCGTTCTGAGGGCTTACTGTCTCCTCGTGAATCACCCTCGCAAGCTGCCAGGAATCCATTCGTCTAAGTTCTTTTTCCTCGTCAGTGAAGTGCTCAAACCAATATTCATAACCATCTCTAGCGAGAACGGCTTTGACTCGATCTATCCATGTTGTGCGCATCCGTTTCACCTCTCTTGGCCGCTCGCTTATTGTTGGGCTGCCGCTGTTAAACCAAATAACGCTGAGCCGGCACCGATGGCCTTATAGAGGGAAGCGGTATAAAGGGCATTTGTGTGGCTCGCATGATTACACATCAGGATAAAATTCTGAAAATTACCCACAATGCTCGTCGATTATTTTACTTATGATATTATCAAAACCCTCCATGCTGAAAATAATTCCTGTGTCTTCGTTTTCTGTACGTAAACCACCATCCTTTGCAGACATAAACGCTGCTAACGCATCAGAGTTAATTAGCGTTCTGGCATACAAAAACTCGCCCATATCTATTGCTTGAATCTGGTTAACCGACTTAGGGATGAATTCATCATCGGCAAAAAAATCGGACTGATTAATGACAGATTTTAGTATTGTAAGCGCCTCGTTCGTATCACTGATTTTTGATGATAAATCGCCTTTAGATATGATCAAACCGAAAGACACTAAGCAACTCTCGTCACTGCCATAGTTGACCATGAAGGTCGGCCGGACACCCCTGCCTGGATCTTGACCATATACATTCAAGGATGACACCAGAACCGCGCCCTCAGCATACTGCCGGACCTCCCAATCACCATGCTTTGCACTTGATTGCGCTTGGACATTCACGACAAAAATAGAGGTAAAGATAGCCAATATTAATTTTCTTTTCATGTGAAACTTCCTGTGAAGGATATTAATCGCCCTAAAGAGTAGACGATTAAGCTGTTTTTCGTAATCGCACAGGAGGTAATTCGTGCAACGAAAAGGCCTTGAAACCATCCCGGTTTCAGTTGAACTGCTGATTAGAGGTTTCCGCCTTTTGGCGTTTTGTCGAGTATCCTCATGGCCTATGTCTCCTGTTAGACCGGGCGGGAAGAAGTAGAGTCACTCGGCCCTCTACAATGTCAGCTTTGCTGGTCAATTCGATCTTGTCTGAATGTCCGCTTTTGTTTAGGTGCCGCGTAGGATGCAGAACGGTCGCAAAACGAACATTCGGATTCGGGAATAACGCCCGGCTCACACGCTGGAGTCCCCCGATCCACATGACACTCACCAGCCTCTTCTAGGAGTTGTCCGCTGTAGCGAGGTAAAACTCATGCTTGTACGAAGGCGTCTTGTTTAGATTAACCCCTTAGATCATCAAAAATTAATTGCTTTGACATTTACTCTTACGAATCTTCGCGGCCCTGACTAGGTAATCGATATAGCATTGCGTAAAGCGCTGGAACAAATATCAAAGTGGCGACAGTGCCAAGCGAGACCCCACCAATCAGAACGTATGCGAGAGGCCCCCAAAAGCTATCCACCGTAAGTGGAATAAAAGCCAATACCGCTGCCAGTGCAGTCAGAATGACTGGCCGAGCCCTTTGAACCCCCGCCTCAACGACAGCGTTCCGAAACTGCATGCCAGAGCTGACATTGTCAGAGACCTGTTGGGTCAGAATGAGCGTATTGCGCATTAGAATGCCCGCAAGACCTATAATCCCAAGCGTTGCGACGAATCCAAATGGTTGGCTAAACATCAACATCGCAGCTACAGCGCCAATTAAACCTAACGGTGCGGTGAGTAATACAACGAGTGTTCCTCTGAAAGAGCGCATCTGTAGCATCACGAATATCAGCATCAAGACAATCATTAGAGGTTGCAGAACCTGAATGGATTTCTCGCCTTTTGCAGATTGCTCAACGGCACCGCCAATTTGGAGAGAATAACCTGCAGGAAGCCGCTCGCGGAGATCCGACAAATTCGCCCAAACGTCGGCAGTGACATCTTTCGCTTGTGCTCCACGGACATCGGCGTTGACGGAAATGAACAACTCTCTGTTATATCGCCTTATGACCGGTTCCTCATAGACGACATCGACTTCGCCGATCTGGTTAAAAGAAATTCGACGCCCATCTTTGCTCACAATCTCCAGATCCTGGATTTGCTCAGCATCCTCAGCTTGAGCTCGACCTATTGCTGGGACCAAACGGATACCGTCTCGCAACGTTGTTAATGTCAATCCAGATAGTTGGAACTGAAGCTGATAAGAAACGTCTTCTGGCGTCAATCCAAACAGTCGGAGTTGGTCGGTGTCGAAGACCAGGTTCAGAGCGGGAGTCCGCTCATCCCAGTCAAGATGGCTGTTTTCGGTATTGGGATGGTCAGAAATAACGTCCCGAACTCTTCTCGCAAGTGCGCGCAACTCATTAGCTTCGGGGCCAAGGACTCGGATACTGACTGGCCAATCAACGGGCGGGCCGTAGAGAAGTGTCTCAACCCTTATCCTCGCTTCAGGAAAGAGACCATCGGCAACGCTGCTGCGAAGCAGGGCAATTAAGCTGTCTCGGGCCTTCACATCCTCCGCAACCATAACTAACTTCGCAAATGCGCTGCTTGGCTGCTCGGGATTGGCTGAGATAAAGAACCTAGGGGCGCCAGCGCCAACGAAAGTGGACATCGATCTGATGCCACTTGCATCTTCCATGAGATCTTCAACCTTTTCGGCTGTTTTGTTTGTTACCTCGATAGAGGTCCCCTGAGGGTGATAAATGCTAACGAGCACCTCAGGACGATCAGATCTTGGAAAAAACTGTTTTTCAACGGGACCTATCAACCCAATAACTGAGACAATGAGCAGGAGAAAAGTCGTGAGTACCACCGATTTTCGGTGAGCCAGAGAACCAGTTATGACCTTTCTGAGAAGGCGATAGGGGCGGGAAGAGTAAGTATCAGATTGGTTATTGTGAGTCTTTGGGATGCTATCTGGCAGAAACTTCACGCCGAGATAGGGCGTGAAAGAAACCGCAACCAGCCAAGAGAGTAGAAGTGCTATTGCTAGCACCCAAAAAATGTTACCCGCATACTCTCCGACACTTGACTGAGCAAATCCTATAGGAACAAAGCCAGCAACTGTAACCAGAGTACCGTAAAGCATTGGAGCTGCCGTCACGTTCCAAGCATGAGCAGCGGCTCGTACCTTATCCCAACCTTCTTCCAATTTCACGATCATCATCTCTATAGCAATGATCGCGTCATCGACCAGAAGCCCCAGGGCAATGATGAGGGCACCAAGAGTGATTCTGTCGAGGTTGATACCCAGCGCCAGCATGACAACAGAGGAGAGTCCAAGAGTTATCGGAATAGCGATCCCTACAACAACTCCCGCTCGAAGCCCGACGGCAAACATAGTTACTGCCATCACGACAAGAACGGCAATAAGAAACTTGACCTGGAAAAGATTAACAGCATCCGAAATTGCTTCTTCTTGGTTCGTCAGCACGTCGAGCTCCATGCCAAGAGGCAAGTTAGCCCTTTCTCTTTCCCAGAATTCCCTTAAACGTTTACCGAATTCCAACCCATTCTCGCCACCTTGCATAACCACCCCGATAAGCAGCGCATCCTCCCCAAAAGAGCGAACGAGGTAGCTGGGGGGATCTTCATATCCTCTGGAGACGTTGGCGATGTCATCAAGTTGAACGAGTTGATTTCCAATTCTGATTGGTACTTCTCGCATTGCCTGGAGATTTGAGAGGTCACTATTCAATCGGAGATATACTTTGGGTCCATCCGTAACAATGTGGCCGGAGGGCAAAAGCCGGTTAAAGCCATTAATCGCCTCGACTACGTCAGGCAGGGATAATCCAAGCCCTTGCAGCTTACTCATGTCAAAGTCAACGAAAACTCTCTCCAGACGCTCACCAAGGATTTCCGCCTTTTTGACTCCAGAGACGCGCTGCACCCGATCTCTGATCTCTTCAACGTCTCTGACGAGCTCTCTTAACGGCATCCCTGAGGCAGTCAGAGCTACGAGAGTGAAATAAACATCGCCAAAGTCCTCGTTTACGATGGGGCCGATTACGCCTTCCGGTAGTGAGCCAGCTTCATCCTGCATTCGGCGCCTTACCTGATAGAAGCGGTCAGGAACGTTCTCGCCCTTGGTAAAGTCTTGAAACTCGATTTGAAGGTCGGCTCGACCTTGCCGGACTGTCGTTTCGATTCTATATAGGTCTTTAACTTCCTGTATCCGCTTTTCTAAGCGGTCTACAACACTATCCTGGAGTTCTTCAGCTGTTGCTCCCGGCCATAGAACCGAAACCACCATAACCCGAACAGTGAAGTCAGGATCTTCGGCGCGTCCAAGGGAATTGAAGGCATATAGGCCCGCCACAAGAGATATAATGATCAGAAATAAGGTAACCGAACGCTCTCGAACGGCTATTTTGGAGAGGTTAGGGAAAGACATCAGATTTCCCTCTCGCTGACGGGGCGGACCGCCATTCCAGGCTTGAGAAGATGTGTCCCCAAAGAAATAACCTCCAGGCCGTCTCTTAGCTCAGGACTAGAGACCCAAGCATACTCCGTTTCTATTTTGTGGATAGAAATGCTGATTTGCAGCGTTTCTCCATTGTCGACGGTCCAAATTAGGGGCGTTTCGCCTCTCTCATCAATGGATGAAATTTTGGTTTTATAGAGAGGTATGTCGGGCTGACTGTCACGAAATTGCGTTTTGACCAGTTGACCATACCTGAGGCCCGGGTGCTTTTGGTCGATCGCATATCGTGTTTTCCAAGTCCGACTAAGAGGATCCGCAGCTCCCGAAACTTCTCTTCGCTTCAACGCAATCGCAACACCGTCGACGATAAGCTCACCAGACTCTGGCGGGTATAGGTCAGAGGGAAAATCAACTTCAACTTCAGGCTGTGCATCCGTGGCAAATTTCGCAACAGTTTGACCAGCGCTTACAACTTCTCCTGGCTCCCCGAAGGCATCCAGAATGAAGCCGTCGCTGTCAGACTTGAGCACACCGTAGTCCAGGGCATTCAGAGCTTGGCTCAGCTCGGCCTCGGCAGCATCGCGCTGGTTCTCTGCCTCTTTTAGAGCCAGCAATGTCCGTTGATATTCCCGACGACTTTTATAGCCTTGTTCAATCAGCTGACTGTCTTGTGAAAATTCGTTTTCAGCAAGCTCTAAGGTTGCTTCTGCTGCCTTCAACCTTGCCCGGGAAGTAACCACAGATTGACGAAGGTCTCGAAGGTCAAGCGCGAAAAGAACATCACCTTTCCTGATTGACTGACCTGCATCGACCAATCGCCGATCGATTTTGCCGCCAACCTGAAATGCTAGCTCCACTTCGTGACGGGCTTTTACTGTTCCCGTCAAACTGAAGAATGAATCAGAGGCCTCCACTAACGTGGTGGTTTGTACCCAACGATGTGCACTCGATTCCCCTTCCGCTGGGCCTCCTGAATTCTGGCTGCAGCCGGAAAAGAGACTCACGATTGCGAGGCTGAAAAAAACCTTTTTCATCGACACTTCCTCGGTAACATGTTGTTTTTATGCTATTTTTATCGGTGGGGACGAAGTCCAAAGCAACACAGCGGTTGTTGAGAACACAGGGAGGCTGCGCTAACACTAAAACTTTCTCTCATATTGACAGTATGCTGTCAATCTGATGCAAATCTTCTATCTTTACGAAATCAAATTGAATTGGACTTGAACTCATGGACAAACATTCCGAGCTCAGCGAAGCCGCCACAGACCTCATTCTTGAAGTATTTCGGTTTAACGGAGCTCTACTGAATTCCGGCGACAACTTAGTAGGCGACTTGGGATTAACCAGTGCTCGCTGGCAGGTACTTGGCGCGATAGTGTTGGAAGAGCGTGACCTGACGGTTGCCCAAATCGCCCGCAGGATGGGGTTGGCTCGACAATCAGTACGAAGAGTCGTGAATGATTTAGTCGATTCTGACCTTTTAAAGTATTCGGAAAACCCCGATCACAAGAGAGCGAAGTTGGTTGGCCTGACACATAAAGGTGCTGAGACATACCGACTCGCCGACCAGCGTCAAATACGGTGGGCCAAAGCTTTAACGGACGGTATTACGATTAAGGACCTGAAGACATCGCTTTCAATAATTCGGTGTCTTGAGGAGAGATGCGCAGAAGAAGTTGGACAAAATGATCAGGAGTGGAATCTATGAAGAACCTCCACGGTGCTGCTCCTCCAGGACATTGCGGTGATTCCCATGCTGACCATCATCCCGCTGCTGGCCGTGTCCGGCATCATCCCCAGTGGCAGCGAGGAAGCCGGCGCTACGGGGAGTTGTTCGTGAAGCTGGAAGAGTCACCGGGGCACGCCACGCGGGAGGACGCACGGCGAACTGAGGACGAAGCCCCGGCGTGGACAGCGCCAACGGACAATCACTGATCACGAAAACAAAAAGGCCGGCTTGATGAATGCTTCCGAAAAGAATGTGGTTCTACGTCTTAATGAGCATAAGAAGAACCCATCAAATCCCTGGCGGCTATCTGTCAAATTGCATGGGGGTAGCCATGTTCCATCACAGCATTTTATCGGACCGGCGCGCATCTCTTAGCGCCAGAAAAATCGGCACACCAATCTGCGAGAACAGCGCCATGGCCCAAAGGCCGTTGCTGACAATCGACGGTACGAAGGGATGAACGGCTAGCACAACCAGCGCCATGACAATGCCGAACAGCCTCAGACCGGCGCTATGGTATTTGTCGGTGGCATCAGCCACGGTTCGACGCAGCGCCCATAGCGAAGCTAAAAACACCGCAAGGCCGACTGAGCCAAGCGCGGCGTAGCCGGGCGGATAAGGCTCCCACAG
>Ga0070724_10000986_pt1 | contig 18054 bp, 19 predicted proteins | sample tdDd001_FD_67278 | JGI IMG/M metagenome (GOLD analysis project Ga0070724, IMG submission 67278) | Marine sediment microbial communities from the Atlantic coast under amendment with organic carbon and nitrate - tdDd00.1 | ecosystem: Environmental > Aquatic > Marine > Coastal > Sediment | place... | reverse complement strand
TAGCAGCAAGTCAGGGTTTTGATAAGTCTTATGTCGATGTTATGAGACTACCTTTTAAAGAGTCTTTTGCATATGTTAACTTACTCAATGATTACAGCAAATCTGTTATTATAGATGATATTCAGAGTAGGTATAGTGAAATTCACCCTGAAATCAATATCAATCAATTTGGATTTGTTCATGAATCAAATATAACGACACCATTAGTAATAGAAGGTAAATTATACGGTATCTTATCAGTAGATAGTGATCAAAACCACGTATTTGATGATGTTGATTTAAACTTATTGGACTATCTAAAGTTACAAATTGAAAGAGCAATAGATAAGTTTAGAAAACTCATTAGGGTTAAACAACATTCTATTATGGATCCTCTAACAGGTATATATAATAGAAGACATCTCATGGATATGATGACAAAATTTATCGATGAAGCCATGACCATTGATGAGCAATTTTCATTTGTCCTATTTGATTTAGATAAGTTAAAAGCTGTAAATGATAATTACGGCCATATCGTTGGTGATATGGTTATAAAGCAGTTTGCCTTTATTACCAACAACGACATGAGAGAAGTTGATATATTGGCTAGAATAGGTGGGGATGAGTTTGTAGGTGTTTATTGGAATATACCAAAGTCAGTATTAAAAAGTAAACTTGATAGATTACATGATTTATTTGATCAAAATATTATTTCATATGAAGGACATAATATCAAGACCAAGTTTTCTTATGGTATTGCAACATATCCGGAGGATGGTAATAGTTTCGAAACGCTCTTATCAATAGCAGATAAAAGAATGTATGACTATAAAAGAAAGAAGGCTTAAATGCCTTCTTTTATTGGAATAAATATTTAATTTCAGAGAAAGTATCAATAATATAATCTGGTTCAAAACTTAAAAGTTTCTCTCTAGAATGAGATCCTGTCGTTATAGAAATTATTTCTGCACCGATATGTCTCGCAGTTTGAATATCAAGGGTAGTATCACCAATAACTATAATTTTATCATATTCAAACAGTTGACCTGCTTTATCTAAAGCAGCTTCAGCAATTTCAAATCGTTTTAATCCGTCGCCACCAAAACCACCGGTCTTAAAATATTGCCATACATCAATCTTTTCAAGTTTATATTGCGCACCAATATCAAGTTCACCAGTAATGAGTGAAAGTTTATGATTTGTCTGAGACAACCATTGAATAAATTCCACAGCATCTACGTTATCACGCCATACATCAGTGCTCTTAAAATTTTCTAATTGCTCTTTATATAAGACTAAAAAATTATCCCATAAAAGATCAGTAAACTTAATGTGAAATTTTGATAGTATTTCCATCAAAACGTCTTTGTCTGAACGTGCTGATGTATCCACACCATCCATAGGGTTATCCATATTGATCAACTGTTTTACTGCAGCTTCAAATGGCAAGTCAGTTCTAGCATCTCTTTCTATGATAGTACCATTGATATCAAAAAAAATTAAGTAAGTCATTTTATACCTCCATAAGGATTATACTAAATATATACAAAGGTGTACATGTTTTAGTGATTTATGATAAAAAAACTATGCAATCCATAAGATTTTTTTTATAATAGATATCGGAGGATTATTATGAAGATCATTATATCACCTGCCAAAGTGCAGGATGGCACAATAAAATTAGATAGAAAATATGAAGACCTACTATTTAAGACAAATACAGATAAGTTAAGAACTATTATTTCTGAATACACTAAGACACAACTAGGTCAAGTCATGAAAATAAAAAATAAACTATTAGATACAACTTATGACTTTTATCAAAGTGACCAAGATACTTTTCATGCAGTTAATTTGTATAATGGTATAGTTTATAAAGAAATAAATACAAATCTATATGATGATTTGCAGGTCTCATACATGCAAGAACACTTAAGAATCTTATCGGCTATGTATGGTGTCTTAGAGCCATTAACGGGAATCTCACCTTATAGATTAGATATGACAATGAAACCTGATAAGATTAACTTATATAATTATTGGGATAATCACATTAACAATTATTTTTGTGATGAACTTATCATAAATCTAGCATCTAAAGAGTTCAGTAAAATGTTAAATAAACCTATGATTAATATACACTTCAAAGAGCTAAAAGATGATGAGTATAAAATCGTAACTGTAAGGGCTAAAAAGGCTAGGGGACTTATGGTAGATTATTTGATTACTAATATGATAACTGATGTTGAAATGATTAAATGTTTTGATGAAGATGGTTACAGATTCAACGCTTCTCTATCAGATGAAAGTAACCTTACCTTTACAAAAGATTGAACATGTATAAATAAGATACAGCTATAGATTGAAGGCTTTTATTTGTATCTTTATACATTGAGGTGAAATAATACAAATTAATTTGAAAAAATACAGCCTATATGGTATGATATTTATGGAATTGAGAATAGAGTTGCCCACATCTAGGTGGTTTGATCATAGGGGGCTTAAACTACCATATAGATTGTTGGCGATGTTACATATGTTCAAAAGACGAGAAATCGTCTTTTGTTTTTTGTTACAAAAGAAATTGTATGATTTGATAATGGTATAAATCTGCCTTAGAAGATATACTTAATTCATAAATAAGAAATGGAGGCAATTATGGCAGGTTTAGAATTAAAAGGTATTAATAAAATATATCCAAATGGATTTCACGCAGTTAAAGGTATTGATTTAGAGATTGCAGATAAGGAATTCTTAGTATTCGTAGGTCCATCTGGATGTGGTAAAACAACAAGTTTAAGAATGATCGCTGGTTTAGAAGAAATTTCTGACGGTGAATTATATATTGGTGATAAAGTAGTTAATGATATTTTACCTAAAGATAGAAATATCGCAATGGTATTCCAAAACTACGCATTATATCCTCATATGACAATTTTCGATAATATGGCCTTTGGTTTGAAGTTAAGAAAAGTTCCAAAGGATGTTATTACTGAGAAAGTTGAAAAAGCAGCTAAGATTTTAGGTATCGAAGACTTATTAAAAAGAAGACCTAAGCAATTATCTGGTGGTCAAAGACAGCGTGTGGCTTTAGGTCGTGCTATTGTAAGAGAACCAGAAGTGTTCTTAATGGATGAGCCATTATCTAACCTTGATGCAAAATTAAGAGTACAAATGAGAGCTGAGTTAATCAAATTACACCAAGATTTAGATACTACTTTTATCTATGTAACTCATGACCAAACTGAGGCAATGACTATGGGTACAAGAATCTGTGTAATGAACAATGGTTTAATTCAACAAGTAGATACACCACGTGAAATTTATAACCACCCTGCAAACATGTTCGTAGCTTCATTTATCGGTGCACCTCAAATGAACTTCTTCCAAGGTAAAATTATAGAAGAAGCTGGTAAAGTGTTCACAGAGTATGAAGGTTATAAGGTAGCTTTATCTGATGAAAAAGCTGCTAAGGCAAAAGAAGCAGGATACATTGGCAAAGAAGTTGTTATTGGCTGTAGACCAGAAGATTTAGAATTAGATGGCGACGTAGGTATTGATGCAACAATTGATGTATTAGAGCTGTTAGGTTCTGAAACTTATATCTACTTTACTGCATTTGGTAAAACTTATATTGCTAAAGAAGGTAAATCATTTACCAAAGTTAGAGGTGACAAGGTTAAGGTTTCTTTCAAGGCTAACTTACATGCATTTGATAAAGAAACTGAAAATGCAATATTTTAATCCTAATGAACCTAGATGTGAATCTAGGTTTTTTTTTGTAAATATTGTATACTTTGTTTAGGAGGCAATTATGTTTCATTATAAAAAAATAGAAAAAATCCTCGATATATCTTTGGTCATCAAAAAACATGGTAATTTAGTATATGGTAATTCGGAGCAACAGACTTATGATTATGAAGCTGATATTTACCTAATCTCTTCATCTAGACACTTAAATGATGATGAACTTAGTTTGATCAATATCATTATCGAGAAAAACGAAACCAGTCAACCATTTTGGGTAAGGGTAATAAAAAACCTATCATTTGAAGATCATGAAATTCCTAAAGGGTATAAAGAAATTTCTTCATACAAGGTGTGGTTATTGCAGTCGAAAGGTCTTACAGACCAATTAGAAATCTTATCTGCTTTATTTGAAGATTCAGAGATAGTGACTTTAAACTCTGATAGAATTCTGGTAATTGTACACCCTAATGAGGAGTTAACGCCATTTACACTCTTGAGTCATTTGGAATCTGAGGCAATGATTTCGCCATACATTTATGTAGGACCTACAGTTGAAACTCTAAAGGATCTCAATCATTCCTTCGAACAGGCAGTTTTACTTACAAAACTAAATAGACGTGATGATAAAAAAATTATAAGATTTAATGAAGTAGTTTTCGAACGTGTTTTGCATGATCTAGATGAAAACTCTAAAAGCGAGATCCTAAAACAGTATTTGAGGATTTATCCAATACAGAATTTAAATGAGGAACTTATTGAGACCATTGAAGGTTTCTTTAAACACAACTTGAATGTCACCGACACAGCAACGGCTTTATTCCTACATAGGAATACGCTCGTTTATCGTTTAAATAAAATCAATCAAATAACTAATTTGGATATAAGACATTTTGAAGATGCAACAAGAATGAAGATATTATTAAGTCTAATGTAAACCCTTACTTTATTTTTGTTACGTTTAAAAGAAATTGGGTAACAAAATTAAAGGAGGTCTATATGAAAAAACTATTAATTTTACTAATTTGTTTCTTAATGATCGGTTGCCAACAAGAAGTTATTAAAATAGGCTTTATAGGTGATTTGTCATCTGAAAGATCCCAACTTGCAGTAGATGCTAGAAATGCTACTCAATTATATATTTCTAATTTAAATGAAGAGGGCGGTATTAACGGTCGAAAAATAGAATTAATAATAAAAGATGATGGTAGTGATATTAATGTAGCTAAAATGAAATATCAAGAGTTTATAGATGAGGATGTGGAATACATTATAGGTCATATGACAAGTGATATGGCACTACCTATTATTGATGCTGCTGAACTACCTTTGCTATTTATTTCTCCATCCATTAGTACAGATAAAATGACTGGACTAGATGACAATTTTATTAGAACTTCTCCAGTGAACAGTCAGCAAGCAGTGATACTTAAAGATTATTGTCATAAGAATAATATTAATAATATCGTCATAACTTATGACAGTAACAATGAAGAATATACAAAGAACCTACATGACTATTTTAAAGAAATATATGAAACAGATGGTTATAAAGTAAATAAAACTGTTATATTTGATTCATTAACAGATGACTTAGATGTTGTAAGTAAGACAATAATTGAAGCAGAACCTGATGCAGTATTTATGATTTCGCAAGCAACATCAACAGCTTTTATATCACAAAGTCTTAAAAGACATAATCCTGATGTAGAACTTTTATCAGTATCATGGTCTATGACTCAGGACTTGATTACTCATGGTGGTACTGCAGTAGAAGGGTGTAAGTTTATTGGTATTTATAGACCTGATACAACAAGTGAAGCATATAATACTTTTGCAGACTACTATAGTCAAGTTTATGGTAATCAACCGACATTCATTGCTGCTATAACAACAGATGCGCTTATAGCATTGACAGAGGCTTTAGCAAAAACAAATGCGATTAGTATCGAAGAGACGAAAGCTGCTTTATTAGACAGTAAAATAAAAGGCTTACAAGAAGATTTTACAATTGATTCCTTTGGTGATAATAATAAAAGGTATATGTTATATGAGTTAATAAATGGTGAGTTTGTTCCAATAAGAGGCTGGTAAAGCCTTTCTTTTTTTGCTATATTATCAAGGGAGGTCTTATGAAAAAAATTAATCCTATGTTAATTGGCATAATTCCATTTTTTATATTTGGACTGTCATTTCTATTTACTAAAGTTGCACTTGAGCAAATTGGCAATGTATTTCATGTTTTAGGCTTGAGAATGTTACTGGCAGCCTTAACTCTAATCATTTTAAGAGCTATAGGTTTGATAAAAGTAAACTTTAAAGGTAAATCTATAAAACCCTTACTATTGATCGCTTTATTGCAACCTATACTATATTTTACGTTCGAAACAATTGGTATTAAGCATTCTACAACATCCATCACAGGTGTTATGATTGCATTTATACCAATTGTAGTGACGATATTGGCTGTAATCTTTTTAAAAGAAAAAACCAATATACTTCAAATTGGTTTTATTGCAACATCTATATTGGGTATAATACTAATTAATTCTGATTTATCTATTTCAGGAGATAATTTTATTGGTCTACTCATGTTAACAGGTGCGGTATTTACTGCAGCTGTATATCAGATATTATCAAGAAAAGCTTCATATGAATATTCAAGTATAGAAATAACTTATGTTATGATGATTGTCGGTGCAATATTCTTTAATGGTATTGGTCTATATACTTTATTAAAAGAAGGCATACTATACACCTATTTCACACCATTACTAGATATTAACTTACTATTACCACTACTATATCTAGGTGTTTTATCTTCTGTTGTTGCTTTCTTCATTATTAATTATGTATTAAGTCAAGTATCTGCTACTAAGGCTGCAATACTTGCTAATCTAACAACAATTGTAGCTATATTGGCTGGCGTTATATTTTTAAATGAATCTTTTGCCATTATCAAGGTTCTAGGATCGCTCATGATCTTAATAGGTGTTTATGGCACAACAAAAGTACAAGTTGAATAACTTGTATTTTTTTTCACAATTAATTCGGAATTTTCAGATATTTGATGAATCCTTTACTCTTTTAGTGTAAAATAAACTTAATAGGGCAAAAAGTTCTCACCCTTTTCGATTAAATGAATCTACTGTGGGGTATGATTGAAAAGTGGAGAACTGTACAATAATGAAAGGATGGTGTAAGTTAATGAAGCCTGAAGCTCAAATGGCAACAATTAGTGTACCAGATTTACCTCAGGAGCTATACGATGAGTTAGATCAATTTATTGCAACAACTAAAATGGATGAGTCTGTTTTAATTCAATGTCTACATAAAGCACAAAGTATTTTCGGTTACTTACCAAGAGAAGTACAACTGTATGTTGGGAAGAAATTAAATGTATCTGGTGCCAAAGTATTTGGTGTTGTAAGTTTTTATTCTTATTTTACAACTAAACCAGTTGGAAAACATGTCATTAATCTTTGTACTGGTACAGCGTGTTATGTAAAGGGAATAGAGCCAGTATTTGATAAGTTTAAGGAAATACTTGAAATCGGTAATGGAGAAACAACAAAAGACAAGTTATTTACACTCAAGGATATCAGATGTGTTGGTGCTTGTGGTTTAGCTCCAGTTGTAGTTATAGGCGAAAAGGTATATGGCCATGTAACTGTTGAAGAAGTTGAAGGAATTATCGAATCATACAGAAAGGAAGCAGAATAATGAAAATTAAATCACTAGATGAATTAATTAAATTAAGAGAAGATTCTATTAAAAAAGTTAATTTAAGAGAAACTGGTGAGAATGCTGGTGATACGATTGAATTAATGGTAGGTATGGCTACATGCGGTATTGCTGCTGGCGCTAGAGAAACTCTTCAAGCTTTAATGGAAGTAATCCAAGATAAAGGTTTAGAAAACGTTAAACTTGTACAAGTTGGATGTTTAGGATTCTGTCATAGTGAACCAACAGTTCAATTAAATATGCCGAATCAAGAACCTGTTCTTTATGGAAATGTAGATAAAGAGACTGCAAAGAAAATAGTTGAAGATCATATTCTAAATGGTAAAATGGTTGACAATCATATTTTAATCAAGTCTTTTGATAAAGCTTAAGGAGGTTAATAATGAATAATGTTAGAAGTCACATCATGGTCTGTGGTGGTACTGGTTGTATTGCTTCTAAATCTGATGAATTAATAGATAAACTGAATGCAGCTTTAGTAAATGAAGGCTATGATAAGGAAATAGATGTTGTTAAAACAGGATGTTTTGGTTTTTGTGGTCAAGGTCCAATAATTAAGGTGCATCCAGATAATGTGTTCTACGTAAAAGTGCAACCTGAAGACGCAGATGAAATTGTTGCAGAGCATGTTGTAAAGGGGAGAGTTGTAGATCGTTTATTATTTAATGAACCTATGACTGAGGAAAAAATTTCAGAGCATTCTAGAATGAATTTCTACAAGAAGCAATTTAGAATTGCCTTAAGAAACTGTGGTTTAATTAACCCAGAAGATGTATTTGAATATATTGCTTTCCAAGGATATGAAGCCTTGGGTACTGCTGTAACATCAATGACACCTGAAGATGTAATTGGTGTAATTAAAGATTCGAATCTTAGAGGCCGTGGTGGTGGAGGTTTCCCTACAGGTGTTAAGTTAGAAATGGCAGCAAAAAATGAAGCTGACCAGAAATATGTTATCTGTAATGCTGATGAAGGAGACCCTGGTGCTTTTATGGACCGTTCTATTTTAGAAGGTGATCCACATAGTGTATTAGAAGCGATGGCTATAGCTGGTTACGGTATTGGAGCATCAGAAGGTATTATTTACATACGTGCTGAATATCCACTTGCAATTAACAGATTAGAAATTGCATTAGCACAAGCTTATGAAAACGGATTATTAGGAGATAATATTTTTGGTTCTGATTTCTCATTTAAGATTAGATTGAAGTTAGGTGCTGGTGCATTTGTTTGTGGTGAAGAAACTGCATTAATTCATTCTGTAGAAGGTTCTCGTGGTGAACCTACTAAGAAGCCGCCGTATCCTGCTGCTAGTGGTTTAAATGGGAAGCCTACATGTGTTAACAATGTTGAAACTTATGCAAACATTCCTGTTATCTTGCTTAAGGGAGCAGAGTGGTTTAATGGAATAGGTACAGAAAAATCTAAAGGTACTAAAGTATTTGCATTAGCAGGTAAAGTTAATAATGTTGGTCTTGTTGAAGTTCCAATGGGAACAACTTTAAGAGAAATTATTTATGATATCGGTGGTGGTATCTTAGATGGTAAGGCATTTAAAGCTGTACAAACAGGTGGTCCATCAGGTGGTGTAATCACAGTAGAAGATTTAGATACGCCTATCGATTATGAAAGCTTAAAGGCTATCGGTTCTATGATGGGTTCTGGTGGTATGATCGTTATGGATGAAACAGACTGTATGGTTAATATCGCTAAGTTCTACTTAGACTTTACTCAAGATGAGTCCTGTGGTAAGTGTACACCATGTAGAATTGGTACCAAAAGAATGTATGAAATATTAGAGAGAATCTGTGAAGGCGAAGGCGATCCAGATGATCTTGTTAAATTAAAAGAATTAGGTAATATGATCAAAGGATCATCACTATGTGGTTTAGGTCAAACTGCACCAAACCCTGTACTTTCTACAATGCATTTCTTTATGAATGAATATGAAGCTCATATAAATGATAAGAAGTGTTTAACAGGTACGTGTAAATCATTAGCGAGCTACTCAATTAATGAAAAATGTATTGGATGTACAGCTTGTGCTAGAGCTTGTCCTGTAGATTGTATCTCAGGTAAAGTTAAAGAATTGCATGTAATTGACCAAGATGCTTGTATCAAGTGTGGTGCATGTTATGATGCTTGTAAATTTGATGCAGTAGTGAAGCCATAGGAGGTTATGATGGATTTTGTAAATATTAAGATTAATGATGTGGAACTTCAGGTTCCAGCTGGTACAACTATCTTAGAAGCGGCAAAAGAAATCAATGTTAACATTCCAACCTTGTGTCATTTGAACTTAGAAGGATTTGGTATAGTTAATCAAGTTTCATCATGTCGTGTCTGTATGGTAGAAGCTGTAGGTAGACCTACACTTGTAACAGCTTGTTCAGAAAAAGTATATGAAGGTCTTGAAGTTAAGACTGATTCAATAAAAGCAATCAATGCAAGAAGAATGGCAGTAGAGTTATTGCTTTCTAACCATCCAAAAGATTGCTTAGTTTGTCCTAAAAATTTAGATTGTGATTTACAGTCTCTTGCAAATGAATTAAATGTTAGGGAAATTCGATTTGAAGGTGAAATGATGTCATATGAAAAAGATACTACATCTTATTCAATCGTCAAAGATCCTAACAAGTGTGTCATGTGTAGACGTTGTGAAACGATGTGTAATGATGTTCAAACATGTAATATCTTATCGGCTGTTAACAGGGGCTTTGATGTGTTTGTAGGACCAGCATTCAATATGGATATGGCAGACTCATCATGTACTTATTGCGGTCAATGTGTGGCTGTTTGTCCTACTGCAGCTCTTACAGAAGTTAATTATGTTAGAGATGTATGGACAGCTTTAGCTGATGAAGACACTCATACTGTAGTTCAAGTTGCTCCAGCGATTAGAGTTGCAATAGGTGAAGAATTTGGTATGGAACCAGGTTCGATAACGACAGGTCAATTGGCTGCTGCGCTTAAGAAGCTTGGTTTTGATGGCGTTTTCGATACAGATTTTGCTGCCGATTTAACTATTATGGAAGAAGCATCCGAATTGGTACACAGAATTAAACACGGTGGTACGTTACCGATGTTAACTTCTTGTTGTCCTGCATGGGTTAAGTTCTTTGAACATCAATTCCCTGATATGCTAGATATTCCATCTACATGTCGTTCGCCTCAAATAATGTTTGGTGCAATTGCTAAAACATACTATGCAGATAAAATGAAGTTAAATCCTGATAAAATTAAGGTTGTTTCAGTTATGCCATGTGTTGCTAAAAAGGCAGAAGCTGCTAGACCAGAGTTATCAAAAGATGAAAATAATAACGTTGATACAGTTATTACTACTAGAGAATTTGCTGGTATGTTAAGAGAAGCAGGTATTGATTTTACTAAATTAGAGCCAGCTGAGTTTGACAGCATTTTAGGTGAATCATCTGGTGCTGGTGTAATCTTTGGTGCTACTGGTGGTGTAATTGAAGCAGCTACACGTACAGCATACGAGTGGATTACTGGTGAAACATTAGAATCTGTTGATTTCCATGCTTTAAGAGGTATGGAAGGACTTAGAGAAGCTTCTGTAGAAATTGGTGACTTAACTTTAAATATTGGTATTGCTCATGGTTTAGGTAACGCTAGAAGACTCTTAGAGGATATCAGAGATGGTAAATCAAAGTTCCACGCAATTGAAATTATGGCTTGTCCTGGTGGCTGTATTGGTGGTGGTGGTCAACCATACCATCATGGAGATACAACAATCATTGAAAAACGTCGTCAGGCTATTTATGAAGAAGATGCTAATAAAACTAAACGTAAATCACATGAAAATCAAGAGATTATTCAATTATACAAAGATTTCCTAGGTGAACCTTATGGTGAGAAGGCGCATGAATTGCTTCATACTCATTATGAGCCTAAGGACAAAATTTAAATAAAGGCCCATTTGGGCCTTTGATATTTAAGGAGGTTGCATGAAGTTTCTTAATAATGATGGTGTTGCTTTAACTGAATATGTGATTATACTGGGTTTACTTGTATTGGTCGTAATTGGAGCTGTCACCTTATTTGGTGAGGCTTTGCGCGACTTTTATATGAATATTGTAAATCAAATTTGACTTCTCTAATGAGAAGTCTTTTTTTTATTCCAAACTTTTGTAAGAAAGTCTTAAGTTCTGATTAATCCAATTTTAACTTACCCATAAGAATGTTTTTAACTTGTATTAGTACAATGTTATTGGGAGGACGGAATTATGAAAATTATAAACATGTTATCAAGCGCAGATAAAGTTAAAGGACAAGGTGTCGGTTCAGCTTACTTAGAACAGGTTGCATTAGTACAATCTGGCCTTAATCATAACTTTGAAATTGAAATCAATAGCAATAAAGAAGGTGACATCAATCATTATCATACTATAGATTTAAAACACTATTTAAAAGTGTTAACTAAAAAGAATCCAATACATTTAGGTTATGTTCATTTCCTACCTGAAACCATTGATGGTAGTATTAAACTCCCTAAGCCAATTAGAAAGCTCTTTGATTCATATATTATTTCTTTTTATAAGAAAATGGATCACCTAGTTACAGTAAATCCATATTTTATTGATTTACTAGAACAACATGGTATTGAAAGAGAAAAAATAAAGTATATTCCCAACTACGTTTCTTCAGAACAGTTTTTTAAAATGTCAGATGATGAAATACTCATTGGAAAAGAAAAGTTTGGTATATACCCAAATAACTTCGTTGTATTAGGTGTTGGTCAAGTGCAAACAAGAAAGGGAGTTCTAGAATTTGTAGATTTGGCTAAGAAAAACCCTGACAAAACTTTTGTATGGGCCGGTGGTTTTTCTTTTGGAGCTATAACAGATGGTTATACAGCCTTAAAGGAAATTGTTGAGCATCCGCCTGAAAATGTTAAATTTTTAGGTATTGTTGATCGAAAAGAAATGAATTTAATATACAATATGGCAGACGTATTATTCATGCCATCTTATAATGAACTTTTCCCAATGTCTATACTAGAGGCAATGAGCGTAGGTACACCTATTCTTTTAAGAAATCTTGATATTTATATCTCTATACTGGATGGATATTACTTAAAAGGGGACAGTCAAAATCAGTTTAATAATATTATCAATCAATTATCATATGATAAATCATATTACAGTCATGCGTGCGATATGAGTAAGGCTGGGAGTAAATTTTATTCAGCAGATCATGTCTTAGCCGAGTGGGAAAAACTCTACAGCCAGCTTGTAGATAAGAGAGTGTCTTAATGAAAACTCAAAAAACATGGTTAGGCATTGGTATTATTTTTATACTTGCTGTTTGTGCCTACTTAGGTCTTACAGGTGAGTACAAAAATGTAGTATCAGCTTTAGGCCAAATGAATAAATGGTGGTTAATTGCTGGATTATCATTAATTGGACTATATTGGCTAATTGAGGCTTTTACATTAAATGTATTGGTTAATAACTTACATGAAAAAACAAACTTTAAGTCATTAATGAAAGTCAGCATGATAGGACAATTTTTCTCAGGCTTAACTCCGTTTGCATCGGGTGGGCAACCAGCTCAACTGGTGCTTCTAAATAAAAACAAAGTACCTGTAGGAATTGGCTCCTCCATTTTGATGAGTAAGTTTGTTGTGTATCAAAGTGTTTTAGTCATTTACTCAGGCATATTACTTATTCTAAAATCAAATATGTTTTATGCTAAAGTCAATAACTTGTTTGGACTAGTTATACTTGGTTTTGGCGTAAACCTAATAGTTATAACAGTATTATTGTTTATTTCATTCGCAAAAGGTTCGAATAAAAATATTGCCACTGGTTTAATACACTTCTTACATAAGATTAAGGTTATTAAACATAAAGAAAAGCACATAGAAAACATTGAAGAACATATCAATGAATTTCACACTCAGGTAGATGTAATGAGAGGACATAGTCGTTTGATTATTAAAATAGTTATTCTGACTGTTTTACAGTTAACATCATACTTTTTAGTGCCATATTGCCTTTATAAAGGATTTGGTTTAGATGGTGTCTCTGTCATAAATATCATTGCAGCCACTGCATTTGTCTTAATGGTTACATCTTTTGTACCCTTACCAGGTGGCTCGGGTGGTGCAGAAGGTGGATTTTATATGATATTTGGTATGTTCTTTTTACCACATCTGATTATTCCAGCTGTGCTAATATGGCGTGTCATGACATACTACTTATGGATGGCAATAGGCGGAATTTGGATGTTAGGTTCACAAATGAAAATGATAAGGAGTACATCATGAATGTAGGAATTTTTACGGATGCTTATTATCCACAAATAAATGGAGTTGTAATCTCAACACAGATATTGAAAGAAGAACTAGAAAGATTAGGGCATCATGTGACAGTTATCACAGTTTCGGATCCTAATATCTTAGAAGATCAAGAGAACGTACTTAGAATCAGAAGTGTTCCATTTGCAGTCCTACCCAATTTCAGAGTAGGTCAATTATACTCAAGAAGTATCAAGAAAAAGATTAAAGCTTTAAACTTAGATATTATTCATACACAAACTGAATTCTCTTTAGGTATTTTCGCAAGAATAGTTGCAAAACAATTGAATATTCCTATTGTTCATACTTATCATACTATGTACGAAGATTATACCCATTACTTCTCACCAAAAGTCATGGATAAAGCTGCAAAGAGAGTAACACAGAAGTTATCATGTTATCTTTGTAGAACGGTTGATAATGTTGTTGTACCAACAAAAAAAGTTGAAGATAAGCTCGTAGATTATGGATTTAAAAAAGATATTAATGTTGTACCGACGGGTGTGAATTTAAGACCATTTGAATCAAGCCGATATGATCACAAACTAATCAGTTTAACAAAAAAATCTCTTGGTTTAAATGCAGATGACAAAGTTGTTCTGTTTGTGGGCAGACTGGCAAAAGAGAAGTCAATCGATACAATTATTAAGTCTATGTCAAAAGTAATTATGAACAATAAAAAAGCTAAGTTTTTAGTTATTGGAGATGGTCCGGAATTGTCTAATCTAAAACATTTAAGTAATGAACTAGATTTGAGTGATCATGTTATATTTGCAGGTAAAAAACCTTGGTCTGAAATAGGATTATATTATCAGTTAGCAGATGTATTTGTAAGTGCATCTAAATCAGAAACTCAAGGTTTAACATTTATAGAAGCTATGGCCGCTAAGAAAGCCGTTGTTGCAAAGTATGATACCAACTTGATAGGTACAATTCATGATGGGCTGAATGGACGATTTTTCTATGAAGATAATGAGTTAGCAGATATTTTAGTTGACTTGTTACATGATGAGTTGTTAAACAGATACCTAGCCAACAATGCACTGAAAACTGCTGAATCCTTCTCCGGTGAAAAGTTTGGTAAATCTATCGAATCGGTATATTTAAACACACTATCATATAATATAAATCAACAAGAACTTGCAATAAGGTAGCTTAGGCTACCTTTTTATCATGTATAATTTTCTAAAATCCATACACAATTAAATCATCTTATGGTAAAATGATTTTGGGCAATATTTTTTCATAGCAGATGTAAATCGTTAGTGGGAGGAATATTATGAATAAAAAGGTAGATTTAGATTGGGGTGCTCTTAGTTTTTCTTATATTAAGACAGACTTCAGATACATCTCTCGTTACAAAGATGGTCAATGGGATGATGGTCAATTAGTAGAGGATAACAATCTAACAATTAGTGAAGCATCTACAGCTTTACATTATGGTCAACAATGTTTTGAAGGTTTAAAAGCTTACAGAACTAAAGATGGTTCTATTCAATTATTTAGACCAGACCAAAATGCATTAAGAATGATTGATTCATGTAATCGTATCATGATGCCAGAGTTTCCAGTAGACCGTTTCATCGATGCTTGTATACAAGTAGTAAAGGCTAATGAACACTTCGTACCACCGTATGGTACAGGTGCAACATTATATTTAAGACCTTTCATCATCGGTGTAGGTGATAACCTTGGTGTTAAACCAGCTCCTGAGTTTATTTTCTCAGTGTTTGCTGTACCAGTAGGTCCATACTTTAAAGGTGGCATGGCGCCAGTTAACTTTACCATTTCTGACTTTGACAGAGCTGCTCCATATGGAACAGGTGCTGCAAAAGTTGGTGGTAACTACGCAGGCTCATTATTGGCTCATGAAGAAGCTGTAAAAAGAGGATTTGCTGATTGTATCTATTTAGATCCAGCAACTCATACGAAAATTGAGGAAGTTGGTGCTGCAAACTTCTTTGGTATCACAAAGAATAATGAGTTTATCACTCCAAAATCACCATCAATTTTACCAAGTATTACAAAGTACTCTTTAATGCATATAGCTGATAACTATTTAGATTTGACTGTAATCGAAAGAGACTGTCATATTGAAAAAATTGATGAGTTTATTGAAGCGGGTGCATGTGGTACTGCTGCAGTAATAACACCAATTGGTGGTATTGAGTACAAGGGTAATATGACTGTTTTCCATAGTGAAACAGAAGTAGGACCAGTAACTAAAAAGTTATATGATACTTTATGTGGTATTCAAGTTGGTGACGTAGAAGCACCAGAAGGTTGGATTGTTAAAGTTCAATAAAAAATAAACCTCACTTATGTGAGGTTTTATTTTTTAAAGCCTTCAGAAGGTCTTTTTCTCCAAATCTTATATTTAGGTATATAATCTTCTATAACATGCCAAAATTCATCTTTAATTACAGGAGGGTATACACGACATAAATCATTAATTTCATCCTTCGTAAAAAATCTTACATCTGATAAAACTTGATTGTTCTCATCAAACTCTGGATCTTGACCTAATTCAATAGTACCACCAGTAACTTCACCTAAGAAGTAGTTGGTACATCTTAAACCTTTAGATGTTTTTTCTTCAAGTGTATAAAGTAAATCTATTACTCTAATATCAAGATTAGTTTCTTCTTTTACCTCTCTAATAGCGGCATCCCAAGAATACTCATCTTCCTCAAGTCCACCACCTGGTAATATCCAAAACTCTGTTGATTCAGAAGCTACAGTATGTCTAACCAATAATAATCTGTTTTGAGAATCCATAATGAATACTCTTACGCCAATGTGTGAAAATAAATGCTCCATAAAACCTCCTTTTTACTATAGTACTCTTAATATTCTGACTATTCAAGTCCATCTTTGTAAAACTATAAGAAAAGATGTAATTGAGTATAATACATGATTTTTAGTTGTTAATTATCTCTTAATACTATAAATTACCATTTGGAAGTATAATCATAAGATAAGTACTATGAATATACTATAAGAGGATAAAATGAAAGGTTTAAAGGGAGCATGTATTGTATTAGCTATATTATTAACTGGATCACTTGTTGGAGGATATGTTATCTATAATAATCAAATGACTGATTTAGATAAGAATCAGGGAGAAATTGAATAATTAAATGACATGATAGAAGAACAGAAGTTATCAATAGCAGGCAAAGATGATGTCATAGAAGAATTAGAAGACAAAGTGGAACTTATAACTAGGCAATCAGATGAACTAACATCAGATAAAGCTGAACTACAAATGAAATTAACTTCAGCTGAACTAGAGTTGACTGTAAATTATACTTTAAGAAATGAATGGGATTAATACATGAAGCCTAAACTACTATTAGGTAAATGGGACTCATTAGCATGGTTGATACAGAAAAGGATTTTAATCCGATTGATATAGAAAATCGTGATTTATATATTAAATCAATCACATTTATCAATGATAAACTTAAATATGAAATGAGCGAAGGCAATATCTACAATATTAATTGGGTAGATGATACCATTTACAGCCATGAAACTGTCGAAGAATATAAACTAAAGGAAATTGACGGTAAGAATATCTATTTGTATATTATAAGTCAGGAGATTACTTTAGAGAAAATATAATTGGTTTTATGTATATGAAAGGGCCAAATAGAAATGACCACATTTATGTGGTAATTTTTTTACCCATAAGTCTGTGGGCCACTAGAAATGATTATCTCATGTTAATCTGGGTAATGTGTTAGTACAATATCATTTTACATCTATCCATGTGAAGGGGTGACATTATGAAGAAATTTTTGATTATGGTAGTCATATTGATATTAGTATTAATGGGCTGTAATGAACCCGAGCCAATAATAATTGGTTTTTCTGCTGGTCTGTCTGGTGAAAAAGCAGCTCTTGGTAATTCATTGCGCAATAGCTTTATGTTAAAAGTAGATGAAATAAATCAGCAGGGGGGTATAAATGGCCGATTAATTGAAGTCATTGTAAGAGATGATGAAAACAATTTGGATCAAGTTAAAGCTGTAGACGAATATTTTATTAAAGAAGGTGTAACATTAATATTCGGACACGATTATTCATACAAAGCAGACACAATACTAGAAACAACTAAAGGTAAGAATATAATCGTATTTTCTTCAACCATGTCAACGAATACAATAGCAGGATTAGATGATAATTTTTTTAGAACTGCACCTACCGCAAGTTTACAGGGAGCTGCAATAGGAGAATATGTTTCTAATAAGAATAAA
>Ga0070724_10000985_pt1 | contig 18057 bp, 14 predicted proteins | sample tdDd001_FD_67278 | JGI IMG/M metagenome (GOLD analysis project Ga0070724, IMG submission 67278) | Marine sediment microbial communities from the Atlantic coast under amendment with organic carbon and nitrate - tdDd00.1 | ecosystem: Environmental > Aquatic > Marine > Coastal > Sediment | place... | reverse complement strand
TAGAAGTATATCATAAGGATTCCATTACTGATAAATTGACTCAAGTTTATAACAGAAGAAAAATAGATGATGTAATTGACAGTGAAGTGAAGCGGTGTAAACGCTATGGTAAACCTTTCTCGGTGATATTAATGGATGTTGATTACTTTAAAGAAATTAATGATGTTCATGGTCATCAAACGGGTGACAAGGTTTTAATGCAATTTGCGCAAGTTATATCGCATTCAGTGAGAGAATCTGATGTAGTATCTAGATGGGGTGGAGATGAGTTTCTAATAGTTGTGATAGAATCAGACGAAATAGCTGCTTATAATCTAGCAGAAAAAATTAGATTAAATGTAGCATCAAACGAGTTTGATCAACAAGTAAAGGTGACCACAAGTATAGGTGTTGCAAACTTTGATCATACTAAAGATGATGCTAGAGAGATCATTAGAAAGGCAGACATAGCATTATATGAGGCTAAAAGCAATGGGAGAAATAACGTGGTAACATATACCAGTATTGGAGACATAAATGAATAAAAGATTAGATCAGAACATTGTAAAATATATTGAAACGATTACAGGCAAACACGTCGATATAAATCCTAAAAAAGAAGCTTTTTATGTGACACTAACTTATTTAATCATAGGTGTCCTATGGATACTTTTTTCTGATGCCCTTGTAAATTTACTTGTAAAAGATCCAGAGCTTCTTATATTGATACAATTGATTAAGGGCTGGATGTATGTTGTTTTAACAGGTGTTTATTTGTACAGTTTGATTTATTACAGAGTTTCTTTATTGAAGAATGCTACTGATGAAATCCATCAAGGTTATGCAAATTTAGCTGCAATGCATGAGGAGATTATTGAAAAAGAAGAAGAAATCTATGAGTTGTCTCATTATGATAGAATGACAGGATTACTTAATTGGGTTGGTCTATCAATTGCATTTGATCAATTAGCAACAGATAATCATGAAGAATATGCCATACTTTATATAGATATAGATCACATCAAACATGTCAATGATACATTGGGACATGAAAAAGGTAATATGGTTCTGGTTTCAATAGCTGAGAAGTTGAGTCAAATCATCCAAAAGGATGATGTGCTTTCTAGGGTTAGTGGAGATGAATTTGTTCTGATTATGAAAATCGATCAGGATGTAAATCAATTGCATAAGAGAGTTAATCAAATCAATCGAAGAATTGAAACCACATGGAAGTTTGATCGATATGAATTTCTAATTTCAGCAAGTATTGGTGTTGCGCTGTATCCTAAACATGGGGATAACTTTGACTTAGTTATGAAAAATGCAGATGCAGCCATGTTTAGAGCAAAGAGTAACGGTAGAAATCAGCACTATATCTATGATGAGAAGTTATCTAGAAAAACTGAAAATTACATCGATATGGTGACTCAGATTAGATATGGGATTAACAATAATGAGTTTGTCTTATATTATCAACCCATAGTAGATTTAAGAACGGGAGATTTAAAAAGTGTTGAAGCTCTTATTCGTTGGGAGCATCCTCTAAGAGGATTTCTAACACCATTTTCATTCATTGAAATTGCAGAGGAATCAGGTCAAATAGAAGAAATAGGTAAGTGGGTATTTGATTCAGCATGTAAACAATATAGAGAATGGCATGATAAAGGATTTTGTGATTTTGTCATATCTGTAAACTTATCAGGAAAAAGACTGTTTAGCCGTACTCTAATTGATGATATTGAAAAGTCCTTAAATAAGTATAATGTACCTAAACAAGTCATTCAAATAGAAATTACTGAAACTTCTGTGATGGAAAATCATAAGAAAGCCATAAAAATTCTTGAAGATATTAAGGCATTAGGGGTTATTATCGCACTTGATGACTTTGGTACAGGTTATTCATCCTTAACTTATCTACAAATGTTCCCTATTCAGGTTTTAAAGGTTGATAAGGAATTTATAAGTAGAATTTCAATTAAGGATATGGAAAAGGAAAATAAGATTATTGATTCTGTTATATACTTGGCTCATTCATTAGATTTAAATATAGTAGCTGAAGGTATAGAAACAGCAGAACAAGCCGAATACCTTCTACTAAATAATTGTGATTATGGTCAAGGGTATTACTACGATAAACCTATGAGTATGAAGGACATAGAGTCTAAATACTGTAAAAAGATGCTGAAATAGCATCTTTTTTGATTTAGGATTGACATATTTAATTATAGGCGTATACTGAACATGATGGCATATGCCATATTTGAAAGGAGGCACTATGAGTCAAGTTGTGAATTTTAGTATTAAGAAAAACAATATAAAGAAAACTATTGCTGTCATGAGTGGTAAAGGTGGGGTTGGTAAATCAACAGTAACTGGTCTTGTGGCAACAACTTTAAGAAATGCAGGTCATTCTGTAGGTGTATTAGATGCTGATATTACAGGTCCTTCGATTCCGAAATTATTTGGAGTTTCTGATCAAACAGTCCTTCAAACAAATGAAGGTTTAACAACAGCAGAGTCTGTCACAGGTATTAAGGTGATGTCCTTGAATCTTTTGCTAGAGAATCAAGATGATCCTGTCATTTGGAGAGGACCCATTTTAGGCAGTACTGTACAGCAATTTTATGATGATGTTGTTTGGGGAGATTTAGATTATCTTGTAATAGACTTACCACCAGGGACATCTGACGTTACATTGACTGTTATGCAACAAATTAAAGTTGATGGTATCGTAGTGGTTTCTACACCACAAGATTTGGTGAAATTAATTGTGAATAAGTCCATTATAATGGCCAATAGACTGGAAACACCAATCATTGGGATGGTTGAGAATATGTCTTACTTTAAATGTGATAATTGTGATGAAAAACACTATTTGTTTGGAGAAAGTAGAACGAAACAAGTCCTAGAAGCACATAAAATACCTTTGATTGCCGAGTTACCTCTAGATAAAGAGCTTGTAAGTTTAGCAGATGAAGGTCGTATAGAATTATATCCAAAAACGAACTTAGATTTTAAAGGTATGTTTGAAGCTAATTTACTCAAAGAAATTAATAAACTTTAACGATGTCTTGTACATCGTTATTTTTTTGGAGTAAACTTATAGTGGGAGGGATAATAATGAAAATAATAACATGTAATGAAGTGCCATTTGATGATGTTTTCGAAGCCTTCAGTGGGGGTTTTTCGGATTATATGATTCAGTTTGAAATGGCTAAGGATCAGTTTAAGTCACATTTCTTTGGACCAGAGGCCAATAAGTTAATCTTTTCATATATAGCTTATGTTGATGAAAAACCAGCAGGACTTATCTTGGGAGGATGTAAGAACTTTGATGGTGTATTAACGCTAAGATGTGGCACTATGTGTGTGGTACCAGAATATAGAGGACAAGGGTTAGCAAGAAAACTTTTAGAGAAGCATGAAAAGTTAGCACTTGATTTGGAATGTAAGAATCTGTTCTTAGAATGTATCAATGGCAATGATAGGGCTTTTCATTTTTACTTGACTTCTGGTTATAAAGTCGTATATCAACTCAAGTATTATACTCATAAGAAATATAAGAAACTTGAGTCAGAAACAGAACTTGGTAATTTGGTTGATTATACAAACTACAGAAATGAAGTAGAAGGTCATGTGAATTGGCAAAATGAAATATGGTCCCTAGAAAAGTCAGATCCAACCATACATCTTGTTAAACATCAAAATCATATAGTTGGTATGTTGGCAGCAAGAGAAAATCGTATTTGTTATTTGCATATAAAGAAACAATATCGTGGAAAAGGCTATGGCAAGAAACTTCTGTTTTCATTGGAAAATAGAGAAGTAAAGATTAGTTTCCCAAGTCATTCGGGTTTGGAAATGTTCTTAATGAGCCAAGGGTTTGTAGAAGATGAAATAAGCCAATTTGAAATGTATAAAATGATTGCACAAAAATAAACCTCCTTTTGGTGTTTTTTTGTTGTAATTATACAAAATGTTTCATCTTATTTTAATTTTCTGTCATTTCGATTGAAGTAAGTGTTAAAATTAAAATAACCATGTAAAGGTTGTGTAAAGTGCCTTTAAAGTGGATATATATTCTATTAGTATATTAATGAAGCTCGCTTCATAGATATAACACAATGTTATTGTGTGACCATAAGGTCAATGCTTATTACATAATAGAGGAGGAAAAATGAAGAAGTACAGAAAACTAAGTCTATTCTTAGTACTAATGATGCTAATCACGTCATTGCCACTTAACGCTTTTGCGGAAGATACTTACGTTGTTGAAGAAGGTGACGTATTATGGAAAATCGCTCAAAAGTATGGTAAGACATATGAAGAATTAGCTGAGTACAATGGTATTGAAGATCCTAATATGATTTATGCAGGAACAGAGTTAAAGATTCCTGACATGAAAAAAATCTCATTATTAGGTACTGCTGACTTACACGGAAGAATTTATGCATATGAATATGCAATTGATTCAGTTGATAAAGATGCAGGTTTAGCAAAGATTCAAACTTTAGTTAAAGAAGTAAGAGCTAATGAAAAGAATGTAATCTTAATGGATGTTGGTGATACAGTACAAGATAACTCTGCTGAATTATTCAACGATTTACCAGTTCACCCAATGGTTCAAGCTATGAACGAAATGGAGTTTGATATTTGGGCATTAGGTAACCATGAATTTAACTTTGAAAAATCATTCTTAGAAAGAAATATTGCTGCTTTCGAAGGTACAGTATTATCTGCTAACATTTATAATGAAGGTACAGACACAAGATTTGTCGATGGTCATACTATCATGGAAGTTGATGGTGTTAGAATTGCGATCATCGGTATGATTCCTCCTCAAGTACCTATCTGGGAAGCTTCTGCACCTAGCCACTTTGCTGGTTTAGAGTTCACAGATATCATGGCAGAAACAGGTAAGGCAATCGAAGAATTAGAAGGTAAGTACGATGTATTAATCGGTGCATATCACTTAGGTCCTGATGCTTACAAAGGTATGCCAGGTATTGAAGATATCGCTGAAATGTACCCACAATTCTCTGTAATCTTTGGTGGTCATGCTCATAGTAAATACACTAACGAAGTTAACGGTGTTCAATTAATCGAGCCAGGTAAATATGGTTGGGCTTTAGCTAAGGCTGATATTTATGTTGATGCTAACAATAAAGTTGCTAAAGTAGAAACTGCTAACTTAGAAACATACACAGTTGAAGAAGATCCAGGTATCTTAGAAACTTTCAAGTTTGTACATGATGAATCAATTGCTGATGCTCAAACAGTAGTTGGTCAAGTTACAAGTGACTATGTAGAAAATGTAGATTATATTACTGGCGAAGCTTCAGTAACTACTATGCCTACAACTCAAATCGAAGACACTGCACTTATTGATTTAATCAATGATGTTCAAATGTTCTATGCTGAATCAGATGTTTCTTCTGCTGCTGCATTTAAGAATGACATGAACTTAGTTGAAGGTGACTTCATGAAGAAAGATGTTGCAAACATCTACAAATATCCAAACACACTAGTTGGTGTTAACATCACTGGTAAGAACTTATTAGAGTACATGGAATGGTCTGCAAGCTACTACAACACATATGTAGAAGGTGATGTAACGACTTCATTCAATCCAAATATCAGAGGTTATAACTACGACATGTTCGCTGGTTTAACTTATGAAATTGATATCACTGAAGAAGCTGGTTCTAGAATTATGAACGCTATGATTGGTGATGAAGCAATTGATCCAGCTAAGACTTATAAATTAGCTGTAAACAACTACAGATTCGGTACTTTAACTAGCTTAGAGTTAGTAACAGATGCTGATAAGTACTATGATTCATATGAAGAAATGCAAGATGCTGGTCGTATTAGAGATTTAATCATCAAGTACATTGGTGAAGAAAAAGATGGTATGGCAACTCCTGCAGTAGACAACAACTGGAAAATCGTTGGCGCTGACTACGAAATCCCAGAAAAAGAAGAAATCTTCAAGTTAATCAAAGAAGAAAAAATCCTAATCCCTAGATCAGAAGATGGTAGAACACCTAATGTTAAGTCTATCAACATTCATGATCCAGAAGTTTATGAGTTAATTACAGATGCAGATGCTACTGAATTAGTTATCATGCACACAAATGATATGCACGGTTTCTTTAAGTATGGTAAATATGATGGAATGGGTGCTGCATTATTAGCTACAAAAATTAATGAAGTAAGAGCTGCTGAAACTAATACATTATTATTAGACGGTGGTGATGCACTTCAAGGTCATAACCTAGTAACACTTTCTAAAGGTGAAGCTGGTACTAAAGTAATGAATGCTTTAGGTTACGATGCTATGGCTGCTGGTAACCATGAGTTTGATTATGGTTCTGAAAGATTATTAGAATTAGAAGCATTGTTAGAAATGCCTGTTTTGGCTGCAAACGTTAAAGATGCAGATGGTAATGTATTTGTTGAGTCATATGTTATCAAGGAAATGGAAGGCTTCAAAGTGGCAATCTTTGGTTTATCAACACCAGAAACTGTTTACAAGTCTCATCCTAATAACACAAAAGGTTTAACAATTGAAGATCCTGCAACAGTAGCTGCTGAAATGGTTGCTGAATTAGAAGATAAAGCTGATATCATCATCGCTGTTGCTCACTTAGGTAACGAAGGTGATACAACTTCAGAATCAATTGCAAAATCTGTTGAAGGTATTGACGTTATTATTGATGGTCACTCACATTCAGAATATCCAAATGGATTATACGTAGGTGATACATTAATTCTTCAAGCTGAAGAAAAAACTAAGAACTTAGGTATGGCGAAATTAACTATCGTTGATGGCGTTGTAACTAACAAAACTGCTTACATGTTCACTAAAGATGAAGCTGCTGCTCTTACTCCAGATGCAGATGTTGAAGCTTTAATCACTGAATTAGATGAATTAAACGCTCCTATCGAATTAGAAGTTGTAGCAACAGCTCCATTCGTATTAGATGGTGAAAGAGCTGACGTAAGAACTGGTGAAACTAACCTTGGTAACATGATCGCTGAAGCATTATTAGATATTTCTGGTGCTGATGTAGCGCTTACAAATGGTGGTGGTATCAGAACTTCAATCGATGAAGGTGAAGTAACTAAAGGTGAAGTATTAACAGTATTACCATTCGGTAACACAGTAAGAGTATTAGAAATCTCTGGTGCTGACTTAGTGGCTGCTATTGAAAATGGTATTACAGATTATCCAGAAGCTAAAGGTGCATTCCCTCATATCGCAGGTATGACAGTTGAGTTTGATGCAACTAAAGAAGCTGGTTCTAGAGTAACTAAGTTAATGGTAGGGGATGCTTTAGTTGATCTTACTGCTACTTATACAATCGCTACTAATGACTTCTTAAGTTATGGTGGTGACGGTTATGACATGTTCGAAGACAAACCTGTTACTGCAGAGTTTGGTGCTATGGACGAAGTATTAATCGATTACATGAACACTAAAGGCTTTGATAAAGCGCCAGTTATCGATAGAATTAAAGATATCTCTAATGATATTTCTTATTTCACAGTAAATATGGCTGCATAATAAGCTTATTGGGAACCCAGTCTTTTAGATTGGGTTCTTTTTTATGTGATTTTGTTATGAATAAAACTTTGCCTTACTTTTATATGGTATGATTAATATAGAAATAGGAGGTCGTTATGAAGAAATTAATTGTTTATTATTCATTTGAAGGTAACACAGAATTTTTCGTTAAAGCATTAGCTCAACATGCTGATGCAGAAATACTAGCACTTAAGCCTGTTAAAGAGAGAGAGTCTAAAGGTTTTTCTAAGTTTGTATGGGGTGGTTTTCAAGCTGTTATGAAGCAAAAACCAGATTTAAAACCATACACTTTTAAACCTGGTGATTATGATATAATCATTTTTGCCACACCTGTTTGGGCGGGTACTTATGCACCACCGCTTAGAACATTCTTTGAAAACGAAGATATTATAGCAAAAAAAGTTGCTTATTTTTATACACATCAAGGTGGTGCAGGAAAAGTTGATGCTCAATTCAAGGAAGTACTAGCTGATAATCATATCTTAGGAGCAACAGATTTAGTAACACTTAAAACTGATAAGAAGACAAATGAAGATAAATTATTCAAATGGTTTGATAGTTTGAATATGGAATAAAGGGGACGAAGGTCCTCTTTTTTTGCCATACCCATTGCAATGTGTTCCTTTTTGTCCTATATTATTACTAGGAGGTGGTATGATGAAGGATTTTTATAGCCCTAAAGAAGTTGCACAAATATTGGGTGTACATGAGAAAACCGTCAGACGATATTTACGAGATGGCGATATTTTAGGTCAAAAAATTGGAGGCAATTGGAAGGTTAGTAAAGAAGTTTTGATGAAGTACATGGATCAAAATCAAGTACAGATTAGTATGGATGAAGAGTTTAAGGATTTAGATAGTAAGAATAAAATTTGTCTAAGAGTAGACATTCAAGTCAAACACGCAAAGGAAGGTCATAATCACGCCAAAGAGATTATGAATGTTATCTCTGAGTATGAAGATTGTCAATTTAGATACCAGATGAATGGGAAGAGTGCAGAATATCTTTTGTGTGGTTCTATTGATTTTTTGAGAAAAGTACTAGATTTGATTGAAGAAAGCGGTATTTTATATGAATCAATTTAGACAGGCTATAGATAAGAGATTGGATCTTATTGATTTTGAATCACTTTCAAAAGGTTTTAAAAGATATGATTATGCCTTATATGATGATAAACATGTTTACTTGAAAGATAGAGTTATAGATAAAGATCAAAGATTTTTAGGAAATACTGCTATTAATTTTGAAGGCGAGTATATAGCTATTTGGCATAATCCTCAAGGGGATCTGGATATCTTAACATCAAATATTATTCATGAGATGTTTCATTGCCACCAATATGATGCTAATATACCAATACTTATAGATGATCTTGGGGCTTTAAAATATACACTAGATAGGAGGTATCTAGAATTAAAGCAAGAAGAAAAAGTCTTACTAGTTAATGCCATTCAGAATATGGATCAAGACGCTTATAGTCAAGTATTGTCTATTAGACAAATGAGAAACAACTTGAATCCTATCTATGACTATGAAAGATCTATAGAAATATTTGAAGGAGGGGCTGAAGCATGTAAGTTAAGTGCATTAAAACACTTTTGTTATGCAACCTATGAAAAAGTTATAAAAGAAGGTTGTGCTTTTATCCTGAATGAATACTTTGATACAAGAAGGATTGCCTATTACAGTGGGGCTTATTTGACTATTTTAGAAAACCTCTTTCCAGAAACTCAAGGAATAACTAACTATGAATTAGAAAATAAGTTCAACTTGCAAAGTGCCTTCAATGACTACATAGCTTCAAAAAAAGAACAGATGAAAAAGTACTCAACGGATGTAAATATAAAAGGTCATATTTGTGGTTATGATCCTATGAATATGATGGGGTATGATAATAAAATATTACATAAGCATTTTGTAATGATAAAGAAAGAAACAGAAAAATTATTTCTTCAAGGGCCTCTTGTCACGGTTTATGATGAGGATCCGTTTGAAGTGGTTACTGTATTAAAGTAAATAATAATGTAAACTTATAGTATACATGTTTTTTATACCATTATATGGGTATAAAAAATTTAGTGTCTAAATTTTAGTCTTATGAAAGCGAGTTTTTATGTTAAGTGTAGATGAAAGAAATCAGTTTGTTATGGAAAATTATTATCTAGAGTATGTTGATGATATTCATATTCTCGATTATATTGAAAACACTATCAATTTAGCTTTCTCAGAAAACTGTTTTATTGGTGTGTTTGAAGGATATCTGAACTTTGTTCTGCATTATACTACATTGAATAAAAAGAAAGAGTGTAAAAATTACTTAGATAAGGCAAGGCAGTTATTGGATACATATGAGTTAGGTGATACATACTTGCTGAGCTATTATAGGGTTCATGCCATATATTCCGCTGAAACAAAGTTGGATTTAATTGAAGCTTTAAGATATACCAAATTAGCTATTGATATTGCTGATGCTTTAGGTGAAAAATTGATTCTAGTAAAACTCAATAGTAACTTTGGAATACTTAATATGAATCTTGGTAATTATGAGATAGCACGAAAAGCAATTGAAGCATCTACAAATTACTTTGAGAAGAATTTAGACGAGTCACGTTTAACTTTTGACTATTATAATTTGGGTACAGTGTACAGTTTCTTAAATGAAGAAAAATTAGCATATGAGTATCATAAGAAAGCTTTAGCACTTGCAAAAAAACACCATGTTAAACAAGTACTCTTTAACAGTGCAGTTGGAATTGCCAATTACTATAATAGTCAGGGACAAACAAAAAAAGCATTTGAAATACTAGATACTGTAATTGACAAGGAAAATAGAAGTGAATTAAACTTACATGAACTCTATGGTATAATTTGTCTCATAAAGACCTATGTATATGATATGCAATACAATAAAGCGTCAGAAACCATAGAAGAATATGAATCTCTTCTACCACAAGGGCATAATGATAAAGGTGTACTTGAGTTTTATGAGTTAAAGGAACAAGTTTCTCTACTAAATGATGATTTTGAAACAGCATATAAAGCATCAAAGAAACAATTGTCTATTTCATCAGAAATAAACAATATCATGAATGATCAGAGTTTGATGACTGAAATAAAAACTGAATACCATAGACACTTAGACCGACTAGAAGCTATGGCCTATATAGGTAAAGATTTGACTTTATTAGATGATATGTATCAAGTTGTCAGCGAGGTTGAAAAACACTTTTCAAAGTTAATGCCTATATTTACTATATGCGTTGGTCGTTTGAAAGAGGAGGCCATCTCATTCGACTATGTACTTACCAATAAAGAGAAGGCAGTATTAGGAGATAGCTACTTATTTGATTCCGATAGTTTGGCTGCTAGATGTATAAAGACTAAAAAAACAATTGTTATTAATGACATTAATGATGATTATCGCATTTATAGTGATAAAAAGTTTAATCAAGAGGATCCAAATAATGATGGTCAGATTATAGAATCTGTTATGTATGCACCTTTAATAGTAAAGGATAATATTCTAGGATTTTTTTCTATTCAAAGCAATAAAAAGTTCGCCTATTCTACAGAAGATGTTGAGATTTTTAAGATTATCGCATCTTATATAGCCATTGCCTTAGAGAATCTTAACCAGGCAGAGAAACTTAAAATCTTAAGTGAAACAGATGGACTTACCAAGTTATTAAATAGAAGGGGTTTTACTGACAGGATTGAAAATAATCAAATAGAAAATAAGTCTACAGCTCTTGCTATCATAGATTTGGATTATTTTAAGTTGGTTAATGATGAATATGGTCATCATGCAGGAGATTATGTTTTACAAGAAATCTCTAAGTTATTACTCTTCAAGACACCACCTGGTACCATATCTGGCAGATTGGGAGGAGAGGAGTTTGCCTTGTACTTTTCAGATTTGACAGAAAATCAGGTTATGGAGATAGCTGAAAATGTAAGACAAGCAGTTCATGATACAAACTTTAAGTATCTTGAAAAAAATATAAGAATCACTTTAAGTATGGGCATTGTATTTTGTTCAAAAGGTGCTAAACAACCTTTTGATTATTGTTATAAAAGGGCTGATGCAGCCTTATATAAGGCAAAAGAAGCTGGAAGAAATAAAGTTTTTATAGTAAGTAATTAGAGCATGGTAGATACCATGCTCTTTTTTAAAATTGTGCAAAGCACTCTTTTAATAATTTAATATGACTGGCCTCATCATGAGGTTGACCAAATGGCGCACCGAAGTCATTATCAGTAAATACAATTCTAGGTGGTTGATTTAATTCACCTACTTCTTTGAACATGTTAAGTGTAACCGTTGGTATACCATTTGATTCTAAATGACGCGCGATCAATCCTACAGATTGATTACAAACAGGTCAAACTGGTGCAAGTAAAACTGCGTCTACTTGGTTAGCTTTTAGTTCATTTAAAATGCCATCTGCTGTTTCTTCGATAAGGTTCTTTGTATCTAATACGAAACCACAAAAAGAATAGTGTGTATCAGCAAGTGAGCCAATCATCTTTTCTTCAACTAAAGTCTCCATATGTTTGATTGGATAAACTGTATTGATATCTTCTTTAATAAATTTATGATCATAATGTGTGTGTGCAATGTTAAGTGTTGTTAAATCATCTGATTTTTCAATCACTCTATAAGTTGTATCACCTAATAGTGCTTCAGTATCGAATGCTTTTTCTTCTTTCTTAAACAAACCTGATGATGTGATAATTGCAACTTTCGACTCATTCAGAGGTTTAGTTAATGGGGTAATTGGTTTTACTTCATTGCGATTATCAACAAATACAAACTCTCTTGAGTATTTCCTTTGTAGAAATACTTCTACATTCCTTAATTTCATTTAAACTCCTTAATCTATGTATCAATAGTTTATTACGGAATACGAAACAAATCAAGAGGAAAGTGGACCAAATTAATCTACATTTACGCTTATTAATCATATGTCTATACGTGTTATAATATAATAAATAATTACAGAGAGAGGAAAAGAAATATGAAAATAGAACATGTAGCACTATGGGCTAAGGATATTGATGCACTTAAAGATTTTTATATAAAATATTTTGAAGCAAAATCAAATGATAAGTATCTTAATATTAAGACTGGTTTTTCTTCTTATTTTCTTAAGTTTGATCAAGATGCACGGCTTGAAATTATGAATAGGAAAGACCTTGAAGAAAGGTTAGAACATCAAATAGGATATGCTCATATAGCATTTAGTTTAGGATCTAAAGAAAGAGTTGTTAATTTAACAGAGAGATTAAGGCAAGATGGTTATACCATTTTGAGTGAGCCTCGTACAACTGGTGATGGATACTTCGAAAGTGTCATTTTAGATCCAGAAGGGAATAAGATTGAGCTTACAATGTAGATACAGTCAAGAAATTTCATTTTTAGAAGGACTATTAATTGATTTTTTAGTAGTTAAATATATAGAATCTAATATGCAGCATATAATTAGAAGCCAACATGTGGCTTCTATTTATTACACCATAATAAGAATGATTTCATTATTCAACTATAAAGGAATCATAATATTCAACTGAACTTGACGTTTCTATTACAGCTTTAATTTTATCTAAATCATCGTCTTTAATTGAAACTGTAATTGAAGGAAATACAAAAGTTGCATCATGTGATGATAGTGGATCAAAGCGAAGTTCAACATATATATATCCAAAACAGTTTGATGCTATTAAATCATTATTTTCATTAAATATTTCTAGTTTTATAACCCATAGATTAGCTGTTCTATAATCAAGTGTATTTTTGATTTCACCCTTTACTATTAGTTGACCTTGTTCATTGTATGAAAAGTCATTTGGAATAAAAATAAAGGACATTCTTTACATTACGCATAGATTTTAATGGAGAGTTCTTTTCTTCTTTAATTATAATCTCTTCTTTCTTAATGAATGAATCATAATATTCAACAGCGCTTGATGTTTTAAACACAACATTTATAGAATCCAAATCATCATCAGTAAGAACAGTAATAGCAGGGAACCTATATGTTATTTCAAATGATTCGTTTGGGTCAAATCTAGTGTTGTCATAAATATAACCAAAGCAGTTCGATGCAATCAATTCTTCGTCTTCATTATAAATCTCAAGTCGTCTCACTCTTACACCTGTAGCTGTAAAATCATTATCATTGCGTACCTCACCTTTAACAATGAGCTCTCCTTGATCATTATAATAATACTCTTGAGGGATAAAAGAGACTACATTTGGCACATCGCTAACTGGTTTAAGAGGATATATTTTTTCTTTTTCCGAAGCAGTATGTTCAGCTTCATCTTCAATGAAGTCATGGCTGTAGGAAGTATTTTCGATTGTTTTATTGTCGTTTAATTCTGAAACTATATTACTTTCATTATTATTGTTAAGAGTACAACCCGTTAAGGTTATGATAATAAGTATAAAGAAGCTTTTTTTCATTTCTATCCTACTTTCGTTGTATGGTTAGGTTAATATTGATTATGTCACTGGTTGAATTGTAACAATTTTCAGAAAATTAAACCATACCAATTTGTATCTAATAGGGTGTTGTTGAAAGTACTATTGATTACTTTTGATTTAGATTTTAAAAGCATAAGAAAGATGAAAAAAATAATCTAATAAAGACCACTAAACAGTTAAGTAAATTTCGAGAGACCTACATAAGTAGCTTGCTATCAGAAGGATTTACTAAAAGTAAGTTATCTTTAACCTTTATACATTTTTCATTATAAGTATAGAATGATATTGAATGAATCAATGCATGTTTTTGAAAGGAATTGGATTATATTGACGCAGGAGATGATGGTTTTCCTTTCAGATTACTCATGTAAAATGGAGCTGACAATAGTAATGAACTACTATTGATATTAAAGCTTTTGATGGGAATATAGTTGCTTTGAGATTGAAAGAGACATATGTAGGGAATTTTCGATTAGTGAGTGGCGAAAGGGATCCTATGAAGAATCATTATGTGATACAAAAAAGACGAAGCTTAGGCTTCGTTTTCTAGTTGAGTTCTTAGTTTTTTAGTTAATTTCTTATATACAATATCATATGACTCATCAATAAGTTTACAGATCATATGGTCACTTAAACTTCTATCGCAGTATACAGTGATCCAGTGTGTCTTGTTCATATGATAACCTTCAATGATTTCTTCATACATATCTCTTAAGGCAATGTTAGTATCTGGTGTATTCTTTAGATTAACTGTCAACCTATCTGATTCATGGTCACTGATTAAACCATACATCTTGCCGCCGACTTTAAATACTGCAGTGACTTCATCAAAGGGATAAGTTTCTTTTGTAAAGGGCTTAGTTAGAAAGTATTCTACGATTTCTTGTCTAGTCATAATAGACCTCCTTATCTTATTGTACCCATACCACCTAACATTATCAATTAGAATTATATAATACATAGGTCTAATATTTTAGCACCCTTTAGGGAAATCTAAGAGATAAGTATTCTATGGATTACATAATGAAGACCAACTTCATCCTAAAGGATTTATTTGCAGAAATCTTTTGCATTGCAAGTTTATTGTCATTTATTTAACAATTTAATGATGGTAATAGTGTTTCTTTTTTTAATTTGGTTAAATTGTTCGTAAGTTTGTTTTCGCAACGGTTTGGAATTGGATTAATCTAATTCCCACTAGAATATGTGTATTTCAACATTACATTTTTTTTATATTTAATTGTTTGAAGAGTATATACACCTAGGTAAAAGTATGTTAAACTGCAGTTGATTGTGAATAAAATAACAATATTTTGGAGGTCATAATGTCAAATTTTGATGAAAAGTATTCTAAACTTAATGAAGTCATAGAAGCAAATAAAAACAAAAAAGGTGCTTTAATGCCTATTCTTCATGAAGCGCAGCAGATTTTTGGATGTGTTCAGTTGGATGTACAGAAAGAAATTTCTAAAGCCTTATCTATCCCTTTAGCAGAAATTTACGGTGTAGTAACTTTCTATTCTCAATTCACATTAGAGCCAAATGGCGAATTTGTAATTGGTGTATGTATGGGTACTGCTTGTTACGTAAAGAATGCTCAACCAATCTTGGATAGAATTTCAAGAGAGTTAGATTTACCAGTAAAAGCTACATCAGCAGATGGTAAGTTCACATTAATCGATACAAGATGTATCGGAGCTTGTGGTTTAGCACCAGTAATCACAGTAAACGAAGATGTTTACGGTAGATTAGTAGAGCAAGATATTCCAGATATCTTAGCGAAGTACAAGTAAATTTCGGATAGTATTTGTTTATTACGATTATAGGAGGGCTATATGAAGTCATTAGCAGATTTAGCTAAATTACGTGAAGAAGCTTTAAAGAAAGTAAATATTCGCGGTGAAAGAAAAGGTAAAAGAATCGTAGTTGGTATGGCAACTTGCGGTATTGCAGCAGGTGCAAGACCTGTATTAAATGCTTTAGTAGAAGAAGTTTCTAAGAGAAACTTATCTGACGTTGAAGTGGCTCAAACTGGATGTATTGGTGTATGTAGATTAGAACCAATCGTTGAAGTTTATGATGAAAATAACGAAAAGGTGACTTATGTTGAAGTAACACCTGAAAAAGCACAAAAGATTATCGTTGACCACATCGTTAATGGTCAAATCGTGACGGAGTATACAATTCAAGAATAGTTTACTGTTTAATCAGGAGGTAAAAAATGGAGTTATATAGATCGCATGTGTTAGTCTGTGGCGGTACAGGATGTGCTTCTTCAGGGTCTTTGACTTTTGAAGATAAGTTCACTGCTGCTATGGAAAAGCACGACTTAAATAAAGAAGTAAAATTAGTTAAGACTGGATGTTTCGGCTTATGTGAAGCTGGTCCAATCGTAGTTGTATATCCAGAAGGTGCTTTCTACTCAAGAGTAGAAGACAAGGATATCGAAACAATTGTTGAAGAACATTTATTAAAAGGTAGAATCGTAAACGACTTATTACATGCATCAGCTGTAGAAGAAGAAGTTACTAAGTCTATCAATGAAGTAGATTTCTTTGCAAAACAACAAAGAGTTGCACTTAGAAACTGTGGTATCATCAACCCAGAAAAAATTGAAGAATATATCGCATTTGACGGTTACAAAGCATTAGGTCAAGCTTTAACTGAAATGACAAGAGAAGAAGTTATTGAAGTAGTTAAGGCATCTGGTCTTCGTGGCCGTGGTGGCGGGGGTTTCCCAACTGGTTTAAAGTGGACTTTCGCTTACAATGCTGAATCAGATAAAAAATATGTTGCTTGTAACGCCGATGAAGGTGATCCAGGTGCATTCATGGATAGATCGGTTCTAGAGGGTGACCCTCATGTAATCATCGAAGCAATGGCTATTGCAGCTTACGCAATCGGTGCTGATGAAGGTTATGTATACATCAGAGCTGAATACCCAATCGCAGTAGATAGACTTGAAATCGCTATCGAGCAAGCTAGAGAAATGGGCTTATTAGGTGATAACTTATTCGGTACAGACTTTAGCTTTGATCTTAAGATCAAATTAGGTGCTGGTGCATTCGTATGTGGTGAAGAGACTGCTCTTATCGCTTCAATCGAAGGTGAAAGAGGTATGCCTCGTCCAAGACCACCATTCCCAGCAAACAAAGGTATCTTTGGTCAACCAACAGTTCTTAACAACGTTGAGACATATGCAAACATTCCTCAAATCATCTTAAATGGTGCTGACTGGTTTGCTGGTATTGGTACTGAAAGATCTAAAGGTACAAAGGTATTCGCATTAGGTGGAAAGATTAACAACACAGGTCTTTTAGAAATCCCAATGGGTACAACATTAAGAGAAGTAATTTTTGATATCGGTGGCGGTATTCCAAACGGTAAAGCATTCAAAGCTGTACAAACTGGTGGACCATCAGGTGGATGTATCACTGCTGATTACTTAGATACTGAAATCGATTACGATAACCTTATTGAATTAGGCTCAATGATGGGTTCTGGTGGTATGATCGTAATGGATGAAGAAAACTGTATGGTAGACGTTGCAAGATTCTTCTTAGACTTTACAGTAGATGAGTCATGTGGTAAGTGTACACCTTGTAGAGAAGGTACTAAGAGAATGTTAGAAATCTTAGACCGAATCTGTGAAGGTAAAGGTTCATTAGAAGATCTTGATAGATTAGAATCATTAGCATACACAATCAAAGACGCATCATTATGTGGTTTAGGTCAAACAGCTCCTAACCCAGTATTATCAACTTTACAATACTTTAGAGATGAGTATGAAGCTCACGTAGTTGAGAAAACTTGTCCAGCAGGCGTATGTAAAGATTTATTAGCAATCACAATCACTGATAAGTGTATTGGTTGTACAATGTGTAAAACAGTATGTCCAGTAGACTGTATCTCAGGCGAGAAGAAGGGTCTTCATGTAATTGACCAAGATGCTTGTATCAAATGTGAAGCTTGTATTTCTAAATGTCCAGTTAAGTGTAT
>Ga0070724_10000983_pt1 | contig 18111 bp, 24 predicted proteins | sample tdDd001_FD_67278 | JGI IMG/M metagenome (GOLD analysis project Ga0070724, IMG submission 67278) | Marine sediment microbial communities from the Atlantic coast under amendment with organic carbon and nitrate - tdDd00.1 | ecosystem: Environmental > Aquatic > Marine > Coastal > Sediment | place... | reverse complement strand
GCTATAAAAAAGTAGCCTTTTGAATATGTTGTCAACGGAATCGCTAACCCTAATAAAGATAGTGCGATAATTTGTAGTTTATCTCTCATATTTTCTTTCCATTTATTATATTTTTACTTAAGTATTGATAAATTATGGCTAAAAATTTAACACAATAACAAAGCTTTTTCAATAATATTGCCCCTTTATTTAAATAATTATAAAAAAAACTTGAAAAAATAAGATTTTTGTATTATATTTTAGTTATGAGCCTAGGGGTTCATTTTTTTAGACAGGTTTTATTCAACCGTAATACTTGTTTAAAAATTTAAGATAATATTTTGTTGTTTTTATCAACTGCTCTATACAAGTAGCTAAAGATAAGAAAACAAATAATTACTTAGTTATAATTTTTTAGGGGTGTAGCTCAATTGGTAGAGCAGTGGTCTCCAAAACCAAAGGTTGAGGGTTCAAGTCCTTTCACCCCTGCCAAATTTTTATTTTAAGGATTTTTATCCAAATTCGAGGATTCAGAAAATGAAAGCAGTAAAATTTTTCAGAGAAGTAAAGCAAGAAGCTAAAAAAGTAGCATGGGCTGGCTTTGCTCAAACAAGAATGTTGACAATTATTGTTGCAATTATTTCAGTACTTATCGCTGGTTACCTACTTTTAGTAGACAACATTTTACAGACAGTTATTGATTTTATTGTTAAGTTTTAATTTTAAGCCTCTATTAAGAGGCTTGTTATAGTTTAAAAAAAGGGTTTAAATATGGCTTTTAGATGGTATGTTATTCAAACACAGTCAAATTATGAAAAGAAAGTTCAAGCAGCTATTAAAGAACAAGTTATTATTAATAACTTAGAAGATAAAGTGCAAGAAGTTCTTATCCCAGTAGAACAAGTTTCACAAGTTAAAAAAGGTGTTACAAAAACATCTGAAAGAAAATTCTACCCAGGCTATATCTTAATGTACTGTGAAATGACAGACGAAGTATGGCAAATTGTTAACGCAATTTCAAAAGCTAGTGGCTTTGTTGGTGGTGGTGCTAATAAAAAACCTCTTCCAATTTCTAAAAAAGAAGCAGAGTTCATGCTTAGACAAATGGAAGAAGGCGTTCAAGAAGTTAAACCTATTCTTAATGTTGAGGTTGGTGATGAAGTTCTTGTTAAAGAAGGTCCTTTTGCTTCATTCCAAGGTATTGTTGAAGAAATTAACCCAGAAGAAGGTAAATTCAAAGTTTCAATTTCAATCTTCGGCCGTCCTACTTCAATTGAACTAACTTCAGGTCAAGCTGAAAAAGTTTAATTACTATACAAATTCAAAAAAAGAGAGCATTGTAGCTCTCTTTTTTCTTTATCTTCGACTAATAGGTTTCAACTATACGCCATCGAGAGGCTGTTCGTTCTGCCCTACCGATTGGCTTTATACCAATATTTAACGGCTCCTGCCCTTCTGATTCAAAAAACCTTAATTCAACATCTGAATTTTCAAGAGAGCGGCAATAAATTAATGTTTGATTCAAGATCAGGTTAAAATCAGCTTCAAACTCTGTCTTTTCAACCACGTAGCGTCCATGTAAAAATCCATAATATTCTAAATTTAAACTAACTTGACAAAAAGTTGGTTCTTTATCAGCTTCAGTATTTATAAAGTTTGGACGGTGAGGATATAAAACATTATGCAGTTCATTTAGCTCAATTACATCACCTTCTTTTAATTCCTCAGACATACCTTTATCTCCGTATATAAAAAACGTGACTTAAAACATAACTATTATATGATATGCTTTTTAAATATCCAAACTGATATATAGTCTTGTTACGAAAAACGCCCTCTTTTAGAGATTTTAATTTATTATTAGCATAGCAGAAAAAGTATTAAATCTAAAATAATAATCTAATAGTTATTAAAGTCAGAACCTTATAAAACCTAAAAATCCCTTACTGTGAGTTTATATTAAAGCCTTTTATGTAAATATAACTAACAGTTGCTGATCCATTAGACTCATAACGAACAGAACCTGTATCACTGCCATTTTCAGCATCAAAATTTTAATCAATCAACTTTCCTAAAGCATCTAACTCATTTGACCCAGTTGATATTTGAGCCCATAAAGAACTCGACTCGCCGGATGCACAAGCAATATTAGTAGGAAATGCACTATTAACACCCCAATCTATATTTTTTAAATTACGTATTCTAACACTATAATTATCAGGAATGCTTGTTTCTTGTATGTAAGAATGATCTGCATTTAGAACTACTTTTGCTAATAAGTACGCCCCTGACCAACCATTACGACCATTGTCACTAATTAGCATATCAGCATCATAACAACTAGGATTAGCTGCAATCACGTCTAAACTCGCTGTATCAATATAAGCAGATTCAAAGGCCTTGATAATTTACTGAGAAGCTGTCATTATTGCTGTTACTTTTGAATTGCAGAGTATAAAGTAGCTCCTGATATTACTGATAGTACTAACGCTATTCAGGCATCTAAACCAAACATCGCTCCTTTTTTTAACATAATAAAAAACTCCTAAGGTTATATAATACTTAGGAGTTAGTTTAAGATATAAAATTATCTTACTTCAACATGTATCTTGCCACCGCTGAACCTGCTTGCATTAATATCTTTTGATTGTGGTAAAATTGCAAAAGCTATTGAGCTATCTACAGGGTTGCATTTTTGTAAATAAAAAGTATCGTTATAACCTTTTGAGTTTAAATCTGCTAAAATATCATCGATATCATCTTCAGTTAATAGCTCGGAGTGCCATGTTGTTCTTACCTCAAAAGGAATAACATCTTGATTATCGATTAATATACTCAAGCTTTCTTGAAATTTATCCCAAAGGTTTGAGTTTGTAATATCTTTAAATTTTTCTTTTGTTGCCTTATAATCAAGAGCTACATAATCAATAAGATCTTCATCTATTAATTTTTTTATCATTTTAGGATTAGTTCCGTTAGTATCTAACTTTACTGAAAAGCCTAAATCTTTAATATACTGTGCCAATTCTGGTAATTTCTTATAAAGTGTAGATTCTCCCCCTGATAATACAACACCTTCTAATATACCGATTCTTGACTCTAAAAACTCTTTAACTTCTTCTAAACCTATTTTACCTCTAGAATCTGTTAAAGGCTTATTATGGCAAAATTGACAAGCCATATTACATCCTGCAAACCAAATAATGCATGATGGCTTGCCATTAAAGTCTAACATTGTAAATTTTGTTAAATTATAAATTCCTGATTCCGATATTTTTTGACACCCCTTTGACTCTGACATCTCTTTTCCTTTTTTTATTCTACATCTCCTTATATATTATTATTTCCATACTTTTTTTGCAAGTACTTCTTTATAAAAAATAAAATAATAAAAAGATATGCCAAACATATCTTTTTTATATTATAGTAACTTAGTTATTAACTTTGCTATCTAATCTCTACATGAATTTTTTGATTTTTAAGTATACTTTTATCAATAATACTAGAGGCTGGTAAATCTACAAATGGATCTTCATTTTCTACTTTATTACAATTTTGTAAATAAAATTTAGCTTTATAGTTTTTAGAATTTAAATCTGATAATATTTCATCAATATCATTTTTAGATAATAATTCTGAGTGCCAGGTTGTTCTTACTTCAAAAGGTACATTGTTTTGATTATCTACAAGTATCTTTAATGTTGCTTGAAATTTATCCCAAAGTTTGCAATCTGTAATAAATTCAAACTTTTCTTTTGTCGCTTTATAATCAAGAGCTATATAATCAACTAACCCATCATCAATCATTTTTTTAACCATTTTAGGGTTTGTTCCATTAGTATCTAGCTTTACTAAAAAGCCAAGATCTTTAATAAATTTAGCTAATTCAGGCAAACCTTTATACAAAGTAGCCTCACCACCTGAAAGAACAACTGCCTCAAGCTTACCTACACGAGACTTTAAAAACTCTTTAATTTTTTCTAAAGAATAATCCCCTGTTGAATTAACTATTTGTGGATTATGGCAATATTGACATTGCATATTACACCCAGCAAACCAGATAATACAAGACAACTTCCCTTGATAATCAAGCATTGTAAATTGAGTTAAATTATAAATTCCAGTTTTAGACATATTTATACTTTTTTTGTTATTTTTTTAATGTCATTTCAGGCTTGACCTGAAATCTCAGAAGCAAAATGAGATATTTTTGACAGAGATCCCAGATCTTGCAACAAGTTACTGTCTGGGATGACAATATGATGATAAGTTGATTTTTCTAAACATTTCAGACTAGGATAAATCGTTAATTTTAAGAGGGGGAAGACAGTGTACTAATAGCACATGCCTCCCATCTTAAAGTTAAGTAATTGCCTAGTGTGGAATGTTAGCTCGTGACTCAGTAAAGAATCTTCTTTCCTGATGCTCACCTTTTTTACCAACATTGAAGCTTTCTACTGGGCGGAAGTAGCCCATTACACGAGTCCAAGCAGTTGCTTTTTCTCCACAATGAGGGCAAGTTTCGTGTTCACCTTCTAAGTAACCATGCTCTTCACAAATTGAGAATATTGGAGTTACTGTCACATATGGTAAACGGTGATTTTCAAGAACATTCTTCATTAGCTTTTTACAAGCCTCACCTGATGATAGTTTTTCTGACATATACAAGTGTAAAACTGTACCACCTGTATATTTCGTTTGTAAAACATCTTGCTTTGCTAGTGCTTCAAAAGGATCATCTGTATAGTATGAAGGCAGCTGTGATGAGTTTGTATAGTAGAAGTTTTCACCTTTACCTGCTTGAATAATAGAATTACCAAATAATTTTCTATCTGCTTTTGCTAATCTGTAAGTTGCTCCTTCAGCTGGAGTTGCCTCTAAGTTATACAGGTTACCTGTTTTTTCTTGATATGCTTTCATTCTTTCACGCATGAAATCTAAAATTTCAATTGCAAGTTCTTCACCTTCTTTACTTGCAATATCTGTTTTACCGTGAGAGAAGTTTAATAGCATTTCATTCATTCCATTAACACCAATTGTTGAGAAGTGATTTCTAAAGTGATGTAAATACCTAGCTGTGTATGGGTATAAACCTCTATCATACATATCTTGAACAAATCTACGTTTTTTCTCTAATGTTGATGATGCCATATCCATTAATTTTGTAACTTCATTTAAAAGCTTGGCCTTATTTCCTTGGCAAGTATAGCCAAGGCGAGCCATATTTAATGTAACAACACCAATTGAGCCTGTCATTTCAGCTGAGCCAAATAGACCACCACCACGCTTAAGAAGTTCACGAAGATCTAATTGCAAACGACAGCACATACTTCTAACTGCATTTGGCTTATACGCATCCTCATCTTCAATTTTATTACCGTTTTCATCATATTTATACTGAGAACCTAAGAAGTTTTGGAAATAAGAGCAACCATATTTTGCTGTATTCTCAAAAATAGCATTGGCAACATCAGTATCCCACTCAAAATCTTCAGTAATATTTACTGTTGGAATTGGAAATGTAAATGGCTGGCCTGATGCATCACCTTCTGTCATTACTTCATAATAAGCCTTAGTAATCATTGCCATTTCATCTTCAAAATGTTGATAGCTCATATCTGATAGCTTAACAATTGTAAAGTCTTTTTCTCTAGCTTTTTCTAATAAAGTTTCATCTTCTAAGTCTTTAAATAGGTGCTCAGTATTTGCTGTTGGATAGTTTTTAGCTAAATCTTCTGGAACTTTAATATCAAGTGTAATATTTGTAAAAGGTGATTGACCCCAGCGAGATGGTACATTTAAGTTATACACAAACTGACGAACGGCTTTTTTTACTGCAATAAAATCTAATTGATCTTTAAATACGTAAGGCGCTAAGTAAGTATCAAATGAGCTAAACGCTTGAGCTCCGCCCCACTCTGCTTGTAAAATACCTAAGAAGTTTGCCATTTGACCTAAAGCCTCACGAAAATGCTTTGGAGGACGAGATGAAACACGACCTTGCACGCCATTAAATCCTTCATCAAGTAGAACTCTTAATGACCAACCCGCACAATAACCAGAAAGGCAATCTAAGTCATGAATATAATAATCACCATTTCTATGGGCTTGGCCTTCTTCTGGTGAATAAATTTTATTTAACCAATAGTTAGCAATAATTTTACCTGAAGTATTATTAATTAAGCCTGCATTTGAATAACCAGTATTCGCATTAGCATTAATTCTCCAGTCAGATTTTGAAATAAATTCATCGATTGTGTCATTACAAGATACTGCAGTGTCTAGAATTTCTTCTTGAAGTTTTTGATCCATCTCTATCATTTTTACATACACCTTTTATTTAATAAGATTTTTTTGAACATTATGCCTAACTAAAAATATTGAAGTTTTCTTTATTTTTTAATCAAATAGTAAATATTAAACTTTTTAAGATTTGTTTACTTTTTAGGCAATAGCACAAGATATTGTGCTTCGTTACAAAATATGGTCGCACAGTTTGTGATAGTTGTAAATACAAAAATCCACATTTTTTTTAATATTATCTTTTTTTCAGGTACTTACGAAGAGGTATTTTTTTGTAATTTTTTTATACATTTCATGCATATTTTTATTGACAAATTCGCTGAGCAGGAGAAACCCTAACTTTTTTAATATTTTTAATCTTAAACCCTATATTATTGTATAAATAAAAAAAAGCATACTAGATATAGTACACTTTTAACTTTTATCATTTTTCCATTTCTAGCCTTGTAAATCTAAAACTTTCATCCAAATCCAATAGGTAGGAGTAGTATGATAAACTCTTAGCGAACCCTTTTTGTTATCTATTGCGCCATCTATAAGCTTATCTATTGCATCAGCTGAAGCCTTATTATTAACCGAAGCAATCCCAATCCAAGCAGCACATTTATCACCAGAATCACAGATAATAGGCCCTCCAGGGCCATTACCATCTGTTTCGCCCCAATCTCCAGATTCGTAAACTGCACTTGTTATCTCGTAATTACCAATTGCTACAGGACCTTTAAATCTTGAAAAGTGTGACCCCTTTTCTTTTGACATATAAGGACCTTGCCAATTTGCTACAGAATTACCATTTTCTAATAGCTCCCATAGTCTTATTTGATCATCGCCACTATTAATAGGCAAAACACCCGTATCAATATAATATGACTCAACTGCTTTGGCCACTTCTTTTAACTCAGCAACACTAGCAACTACTTTAGCCTGCTTAATTGCAGAATATAATGCTGCACCTGATATTACCGATAGCGCTCCAAATATTGCTAATGCTATTCTAGCATCAAGCCCGAACATTGCACCTTTCGAAGTTAGCTTCTGATTTGCTATTGCACCTTTTTTAGCCTTCATGACAAACCCTCTATTTATAAAGTTAAAACTCATCTGCAATTCTAACCATTAAAAACTGATTACCGCCGGCCTCAAAACTTCTAACATTGCCTTTACCAAAATCTACCGTTCCATCAATTTTAGCCTCAACCGCATTAACAATAGTCAGATCAACCGGCATGAAAAGAATCCATACTGCACAAATATTTCCAGCTGTACAAAGCTCATTTTTAGACTTTAAAGGCCCTGAGTCTGATAATCCATACCTACGCAGACCAAAAGTATTATATCCTTCTTTTTTTAAATAGCCAATGCCATTTACACTATCTTCTTGATAACTTAAATATGGACCCTTCCAGCCAATTGCAGAACTATCAATCAAGTCTTTAAAACGTACCATCTCATCATTTGGATCAGAAACACCACCAAGGGTTCCAACATTAGAACCAACATCTAAACGATAAGCATTATATGCTTTACCCACTTCATTAATTTCTGTTATCAAAGAAGTCACCTTAGCTTCTTGAATCGCACTATAAAGAGCAGCTCCTGATATTACCGATAACGCTCCAAATATTGCTAATGCTATTCTGGCGTCAAGTCCAAACATCGCACCTTTTTTTATAAACATATCTTTATCCTTTTTAATTATTTAAATAATAGTGTTGAAAATTCTTTAATAAATACAGAAGAATTATCACTTGAGTCAATAGATACTCGCACTTTACCGTTTTTTCTATCTTTTGTACCATCAATATATTCATCAATAGCATCTGCCAGATCAGGAGTCAAGCCATATTGTACGACATATAAAAAGCAATTTGTTGCTGTACACATTGAGGGGGAAGCCTGATCAACTCCCTGCTTACCACCAAAACCAGCATCGGTGTATTCTCTAACTTGTAATACCGTATAATTTGGATGATTTAAACAAGTTTTATCAGAACTACATTGTTCATATGATAAGTAAGGTCCATTCCAGCCTTTAACAGTATTAATATCTGCAACCAACTCACCGACCTCGTATTTAGAAGTACTTAAAGTAGGCAACGAGCCAACATCTAAAGAATATGCTTCAACCGCCTTAGTAGTTTCAGATAAATCAGTAATAAGAGATACCACTTTACTGTTTTGAATAGCTGAGTATAGAGCTGCTCCTGATATTACCGATAATGCTCCAAATATCGCTAATGCTATTCTAGCATCAAGACCAAACATAGCTCCGCGTTTGGTCTTGTGGCTACCGCATGTTTCTTGTGAATATACGCTATGCCTTTTCACTAAAGACAATCCCCCAGATTGTTTTTTTAACGTTCCGAAGAGGTCCAGCATGGCTCCTTTATTTTTCATCTAATAACCCCTCCTCTTCTAAATAATCCATAATTCGATTAAAAATTAAATCATAGCCAGTTTCATTAGGATGAACAAAATCTGATGCATTTCCGGACAAGTCATTAGCAAACAACTCATATAAATCTAAAAACCTCAACTCATGCTTTTCACATAATAATTTTAAATCTCTATGATAATTATACACATCTTCACTTTTAAACTCAACTGTAAGACCTTTTGATGTAGTTTCTGGCCCTTTTGATTCATCAACCATAGTAGGACCTAAAATAATAGTTTGATGCTCTGCTGATTTTAAAATATCTGCAAACTTATTCCACTTATCTAGATAAGCATAGGCATCTGCTTTACGTAAAACAACACCATCTTCATCTGTATATGTTGAGCAATCATTTGTACCTGTAAAAATAAGAACTAAATGAGGTCTTCTTTTTAAAACCTCTGTTTTATATCTTTCAATTGTGCCATCTAAAAATTCTCCTTTTAAACCAAGGTTAAAAACACGATACTTATTAAGCTCATTATTTTTTGCTAAATGACAAGAAATCCTTCCAACCCAGCCTAAACCAAATTGATCACCAACACCTTCAACCGAAGAACTTCCTAAACATGCTATTTTCATTTTTATTATTCTCTCTTTTACATTAAACGGTTTACTTTATAATAAACTGTATCGCTACCCCAGCGCCTTATTTTACCGGTTTGAGGGCTAACTGAACCATCAACATACTCATCTATCGCCTCAACTACTGTTGTCGATATATTTTGTAGCGAAATATATAAAATACAAGTACTCACCGCATCACAGTTTGTTGGGCTAACAGGAGTAGTTGCATCCCATCCCCAGTCATTATCTTTCCAGATATTAAAGTAATATCGTTGTTCGTTATTTACTAAAAAGTAATTATTTGCTCCACTTATCAAATAATCAAGTGATAAATAAGGACCTTGCCAACCAGCAACAGTCGAGCTTTTAAACTCTCCTATATTTAATTGGCTTGGATTTGTTAAAAACAACTCTAAATCTTGACCTGTATCTAAACGGTAAGCGTCATAAGCCTTATTTAACTCTTCTAATTGAGTAACATGTCTAATAACACTTGCCTGCTGAATAGCACTATACAATGCAGCCCCTGATATAACAGATAGCGCTCCGAATATTGCTAATGCTATTCTGGCATCAAGCCCGAACATTGCTCCGCGTTTGGTCTTGCGGCTACCATGTGTTTCTTGTGAATCCACATTCTGCCTTCTCACTAAAAACAATCCCCCAGATTGTTTTTTTAACGTTCGGAAGAGCCCAAACATTGCACCTTGGGAAGTTAGCTTTTGATTCGCTTGATGACCTTCGACTAACCTAAAGATAATTCTACGGAGGCTCGTTAAAAATAGTCCCCCGGACTGTTTTCTTAACACTCGACCTTCAAGCCCAACCATTGTACCTTTTTTTATAATCATATTATGGGCTCTTTCTATAACTCTTATTATTTTTATATACCATCCTAATTACAGTATACAAAAAAAAGAGAGATTTTAAAACCTCTCTCTTTTATTTAAAACTATCTAGTATTGCACAAATACTACTTTTTAACATTTAATAGCGCCGCAAATGGGTTATTTTCAGCACCTTTATCCGTATAAGCTTCTTTTACTGTATTTGTTTTGATGTTTTTATTAACTCTTGTTTTATTCATATCAATTTTTCTCTTAGGCTTAGACGTTTTTTCAGATCTTGCTGGTTTCTTCTTAGCTAAGTGAGTTTTATTGATTTCATCAATCTTATCTTTATTTAGTTTACAAACTGTTAAAGCTTGTTCTAAAACTTCAGTATTAAATAACTCAGAAAATGATTTTGCTAAAACATCTTTTACTGCAAGTTTTTCTTCTAAGTTTTCTAAAGTTGTAGATTCTAAAGATTTGATATTGTCAAAAATTTCTTTATTTGCATCTCTTAAACGTTCTAGTGATACTTTAGCACCTTCTTCTTGCTCATAATAACACTTGTAAGCAAAGTAGTTTTTAAGAATTGTATAGTTAAATTTAACTTCTTTAGCTAATTTTAAGCTAAAGTATTTAACTAGTTTATTCTTATGATACTCATATAAAGCTTGTGTTGAGTTTTCAAGAATGAAGTCTAAGTTTTCAATTTTAGGCTCTTCAGCAAATTTAACTGAGTTAACCTTTTTAATTAAGTTTGAAACTAAATCTAGTTTAATTTTAATTTCAGATGCATCTTCAATTTCATTTCTGCTAATTCTATTGTTCATAGATTTAACAAAACGAGATAAAGCTCTTTGAGCTGTCTCATATTTTTCCGCGTTAAAGTTAAATTCTCTAAAACCAAATGATGTTGATACTTCATTTACTTTAGTTTGAACTTGTATAAACTTTTCCATAGATGTTTTTTCCTTATATAATAAAAAGAGACTAAACTTGAATTTGATTCCTCTTTAGTCTCTTTTTGTATCTTATTAATATTTATTACTCAGCTGCAGATTCTTCTTTAGCTTCTGATTTAACAGCTACTTCTTCTTGAACTAGAGCGATGATTGCCATTGGAGCAGCATCACCTAATCTAAAGCCAGCTTTGATTACTCTTGTGTAACCGCCGTTTCTTTCAGCTACTGCTGGAGCGATTTCATCGAAAAGTTTAGCAACAACGTCTTTTTTGTTAATTACTTTTAAAACTTCTCTTCTTGAGTGTAAATCACCTTTTTTAGCTTTAGTGATTAGTTTTTCAGCAACAGATCTAAGGTCTTTTGCTTTTGGTAAAGTAGTTTTAATCTGACCGTGTTCAAACAGGCTTTGAGCTAAGTTAGCTAACATTGCTTGTCTGTGGCTAGATTTTCTATTAAATTTTCTTTTAGAAACACCATGTCTCATTTTTCTATTTCTCCGTATCTATCTTTGTAGAATTAAAATTCAGTTTTTTCGAACTTTTTAGCTAATTCTTCAATGTTTTCAGGTGGCCAGTTATCAATTTCCATGCCGAATCTTAAACCTAATGATTCTAATACACCGTTAATCTCGTTAAGAGATTTTCTACCGAAGTTAGGTGTTTTAAGCATGTCATGGATGCTCTTCTGAACAAGGTCACCAATATAAACAATATTATCATTTTTCAGGCAGTTTGCAGAACGAACTGATAACTCTAACTCATCTACTCTCTTAAGTAGAGCTGGGTTAATGTTTAGTTCTTCTTCTTGCTCTTCTGCTTCTTCAGCTAAGTCTTCAAAGTTAATAAATACAGATAGTTGGTCTTGAAGAATTTTAGCAGCGAATGCTACAGCATCTTCAGGGCTAACTACACCGTTAGTTTCAACTTCAAGTGCTAGTTTATCATAGTCTAAAACTTGACCAACCCTAGCATCTTCTACAGCATAAGAAACTCTTGTTACTGGTGAGAAGATTGAGTCAATAGCAATTGTACCAACTGGTAGATCTTCTTTATTTTGATTTTCTGCAGGTACATAACCTTTACCAACATTTACAGTAAGATCCATTACGAAGTGACCACCTTCTGCTACAGTAGCAATAACGTGCTCAGAATCAACAACTTCAATGTCGTGAGTAGCTTGAATATCAGCAGCTGTAACAACAGCAGGGCCTTTAACATCAATACTTACAACCTTAGGGCCTTCTGCATGAAGAACTAAAGGTAATGTTTTTAGGCTTAAAATGATATCACAAACATCTTCTTTTACTCCATCAATTGAAGAGAACTCATGTTCTACACCTTCAATTTTAATGTGAGTAATCGCTGTACCTTGCAGACTTGAAAGAAGCACTCTTCTTAACGCGTTACCAAGAGTGAATCCAAACCCTCTTTCTAGTGGTTCAATTGAAAAATTCGCTGATTTTCCTTTAATCTTACCTTCTTTCATTGTAATATCTGAAGGTTTAATTAGTTCTTTCCAGTTTGCTTGTATTTGCATTGGACTATTCCTTAACTTAATTGTTAATATTGTAAACCTAAAATGTTAAACTCTACGACGTTTCGGAGGTCTAACACCATTGTGTGGGATTGTTGTAACATCTTTAATTGATGAAACAGTAAACCCGATAGCCTGAAGAGCTCTAACTGCTGACTCTTTACCGCCACCAGCACCTTTAACTTCAACCTCTAGAATTTTCATTCCGTGGTCTTGAGCTTTTCTACCTGCGTCTTCAGCAGCAACCTGTGCAGCATAAGGAGTTGACTTACGAGAACCCTTAAAACCTTGTGAACCTGCAGATGACCATGAAATTGCATTACCTTGAGCGTCTGCAATTGTAATAATAGTGTTGTTAAAAGTTGATTTAACGTGAGCAACACCATTTGTAATATTCTTACGATCTTTTTTCTTCATTCTAGTTTCAGCTTTTGCCATAACTTAAAATCCTTCCCTTACTATCTTTTCTTAACTGCACCTTGACGTGGGCCTTTACGAGTTCTAGCATTTGTCTTTGAACTTTGACCTCTAACTGGCAGTCTTCTTCTGTGTCTTAGACCACGGTAGCAACCTAGATCCATAAGTCTTTTAATGTTTAATGATACTTCTCTTCTTAAGTCACCTTCTACAGCATAATCTGCTTCGATAACTTTTCTGATTGAAGTTACTTCATCTTCTGTTAAAGCATGAACCCTTTTTGTAGATTCTACTTTAGCTGTTTCTAGAATATCCATTGATAGTTTTCTACCAATACCATAGATATATGTCAAAGCAATCCATACCTGCTTATCTGTAGGGATATTTACCCCAGCAATACGAGCCACTTGTTTATCTCCTCATTTTTAATTATATTTTAATTTTTATAAATCTGCAATAAACTTATTAATTAGCCTTGACGTTGTTTGTGTTTTTTGTCTTTAGAACACTGAACACGTACTACGCCTTTTCTTTTAATAACTTTACAACCACCGCAGATTTTTTTAACAGATGCACGAACTTTCATTCTATACTCTCCTATTTTTTATCTTTATGTCTAAATGTAATACGACCTTGATTAAGATCATACGGTGTCATTTCCAATGTAACTGCATCACCAACTAAAATTCTGATTGAGTTTTTTCTAATTTTACCAGAAATATGAGCTAGCACTTCATGACCATTTTCTAATGTTACCTTGAATTTATCACCCGGTAAAGAATCCGATACAATTCCTTCAAGTTCAATTAAATCTTGTTTTGCCACAATTTACTTCCTTTTTTATTTCTGTTTAATTATTGATAAAATTTGTTGTTTAACAGCTTCTACTGATTGCTCACCGGAAACCTTGTTTAATAATTCTTGCTTTTCATAATACTCTAAAATAGGTCTTACTGTATCAGCATAAATTCCTAAACGGTGTCTTACAACATCTTCTTTATCATCATCTCGTTGAATCAGGTCTTCACCTGAAACATCACATTTACCTGGCACTTTAGACGGATTATGTTCAATATGATAAACACAACCTGACTTTGATGCAATTCTCCTACCTGCCTGACGCGCCACGATAACATCGGGGTTAACGTCTAAGCAAATTACTTTGTCTACAATAAGATTGTTATCCTTTAACATTTTGTCAAGGGCTTGAGCCTGATTTATTGTTCTTGGAAATCCATCCAAGATAAAACCAGTAGCACAATCAGCTTGTATTATTCTTTCTTTAATAATACCAACCACAACCTCATCGGGTACTAAATCGCCGCTTTTCATCAGCTCTTCAGCTTTTTTTCCAACATCTGAACCTGCTGTTATTGCTGCTCTCAGCATATCACCAGTCGATAGTTTTGGAATTTCTAAGTTCTCCTGCAATATCTGTGCCTGTGTTCCTTTACCTGCACCAGGAGGGCCCATAAATACGATAATCATAACTTATCTTTGAACCTTTCTTCTAGGACCTTTTCTAAATGAGTGTTTACTCATAAGTTCTGCTTGAACTTGTTCTTTAATGTATCTTTTAATATCTTCAAAGATACCGATAACAACACCAACCATAATTAAAATGCTTGTTCCGCTAAATTGTGTTGCTAAGCTAATTTGTAAGCCTAATAATTCAGGTAGTACGCAAACTAGCACAAGGTAAATAGCACCAATAAATGTTAATCTTGTTAATAAGTAATCAAAATACATTTGTGTTGGCTTACCTGGGCGGATACCAGGAATAAAGTTACCATTTTTTCTTAAACCTTCTGACTGTTCTTTTGTATCGAACATAACTGAAGCGAATAAGAATGAGAATACCAGGATAGTTAAGGCATATAATGCTACATAACCCATACTACCTCTTGCTAAGTAAGTTGAAAGTGTAACAGCAAACTCTGACTCAGGGATTAAGCTTAGACCACCTGTAATAAAGATAATTACTGATGATGCAAAAATCACTGGCATAACACCTGGTGTGTTAACTTTAAACGGTAAGTACGCTTCATTTGAAAAGTCAATATTTCCTTGTTTAGCTTGAGAAAGAGCTCTTGGATTCTTAAGAATAAGTCTTCTTTCTGAGCTTTCAACAAAGCAAACAAAACCAAGCATAATAAATACCCATACAACAATACCTAACAATGCAAAGCCTGATACTGTACCAACTTGATTCATTTCAAAAGCTTGAATGATTGAAGCTGGCATTTCAGCAACGATACCTGCAAAAATTAAAACTGAAAGACCATTATAAAGACCTTTTGCTGTAATTCTTTCACCTAACCACATTAAGAACATAGTAGATGCTGCAATTGTTAATGCTGTATGTAATGGGAACATCATTGACTGATCTGCTACTAACTGAGCTACTTCACCATTAATATTAACCTGCTGACCTTGTACACTTAAAGCTAAACCATAACCTTGCACAAATGAAAGCACAACTGCTAGATACTTAGTATACTGCTCAACTTTTGCTCTACCTTTAGAGCCTTCTTTATATAATTCTGAAATATACGGAACTGCGATTTTTAGAATCATCATAACAATAGATGCTGAAATATATGGAAATACACTTAAAGCAAACATTGACATTCTTGCAAACGCACCACCTGAGAATGTATTAAATAAACCGAACAAGCCGCCACTTAATGATTCTTTATAGTATTCTAATGCAAAAGCATCAACACCCGGTAATGGAATATGAGTACCTACTCGATACACAATTAAAGCTCCAAGTAAGAATAAAATTCTTGATTTAAGCTCTTTACTTCTTGTAAATGCTGATAAAAGCATTGTAGACATAGCCTGTCTTTGATCCATATTAATCTTTTCCTTATAATAAAAACTACATAAATACTAGCTGAGTATAACAGATAAAATATTTTTTTCAACTATTTTCTGATAAAATTAGTCTCAAAATTAGTTATAAAACAATATTTTGGTTTTTTCAACTAAAATATGAGGTTATTTTGACATTTTGCTCAATCTATAGGGTAAAAATATCACTATTTAACTAATAAAAATATTAATCTTATCAAAAAAAGCACAAAAAAATGGATGGTCATACAACAACCACCCAATTTAATACATATACATCGCTAACTGCAAAATTAAACCTCTACAGCATGATGTTTTACTATATCGCCATATTCGGGAAAACGAGTAACATTTCCTCCAGAACTCTTAACTGCCCTAAACCAACATTCTGATTTTTGACGCATCAGACAAAACACACAAAGGGATAAAGATCTATTAAAAAGATCTGTAACAGTCATATTAAGATCATCAGCACTATTTTCAAAAAGCTTCATCATCCCAGCAGTGACACCGGCAACTTCAAGCTCAGAGACAGCAGGATCCAGACTTTGATAAAAAATATCAACCTCTGAATTCATGTAAACATCATCCTTACCCTCTAATTGAAGATAAACATCTCCTTCACGCATCTTCCTTTCAAGGAAAGGTCCTGAACGAAGAACCGACTCAAGCGAGCTGGTAAATTTTTTAGAACCATCTACGCTTTCAGCAAACAAATCTAGCAGTTGAGAGTTAACCTTTTCAAAATTTGCAATATTAGACATTTTTACCCCCAAAAATAATAGATAATAAAAAATCACTTGCTAATCAATCAAACTCCTTAACAAACGGAACATAAATACCTAGCCTAAAATATAATACTTTGTTCTGCTTCAGTCAAGGTCAACTTAATACTTTCTCCAACAGGCAATGTCAGATGATGATCTTTATGGCCAAACTTAGAACCTATAACTATTGGAATATCCAAATCTTTTGTTACATTTTTTAATATTTCTTCAAACGAATAACCAAATATATCATTTTCACAATAAGCATTTTGACCAACAATAATTGCTTTAAGATTTTTTAAACGACCTGCCATTCTAAGATGCTGCAGCATTCTATCTATAGAATAACGATACTCACCAACCTCTTCAAAAAATAAAATAGCATTATTATAATTATACTCGTATTCAGTTGCCAGCATACTTTGCAACATAGCTAAATTTCCACCAATAAGCTGACCTTCAGCCTCACCCAATCTTAAAACCTCACCTCCAAGATCTATTTTTCGTTCTCCATTAAATAAAATTTTTCTTAAATTATCTAAAGCAAATTTTCTTTCTTCATTCATAAAATGTAAAGCCATAGGCCCGTGATAAGTAATCAAACCAGCCTTCTGTAAAATAGCTGATTGTAAAGCTGTAATATCAGACATCCCTACTAGTACTTTTGGATTAGATCTAATTAAGTCATAATCAAGACTATCTAAAAGTCTAGCGCAGCCATAACCACCTCTTACACAAAAAATCCCCTTAACATCCCTATTTACAAAGGCTTTATGCAATGCCTCAAGCTTACTTTCATCTGTACCAGCCAAATATCCTATATTTTCATAATTTTGCTCATAAATTTCAACAACTAAGCCCAATTCTTTTAAAGCCAGCGCTACTGCATCTATTTTTTCTTTGCTTGAAGCACCTGATGGAGAAATCAATACAACCTTATCACCTTCTTGCAATCCTGCCGGTTTTATAACATTTGTCAATTTCCATAATACCTTATTATATGTTAAAAATGCAACACGGTGTCACATTAATAATTATGTGTTTTAAACTTTACCCTTGCACTTGATATATATATACTTTATTATATAGAAGATGAATAGTCTTATCAACAAAAAAGAAAAGGTTAGAGCTTTGAGAAAAATAAGTTATATTACAGCATTCTTATTAACTGCAAACTTTGCGGTTGCTCAATCTATTTCAGATCAAGAACTGCAAGAGCGATTTAATAAAGCCTTTAGCGTATTTAATGAACAAACTGCAGAACCTGAAAAAGACTTATCACAAATGGCAGAACAGCCCGCTGAACACAAAGCATCTGAACAGTCAATTTCATTAGAAGATGAATCAGAGATGAACATTGTTAAGAAAACATACAATGAAGCTATTACTAGCGAACAAAAAGGTCCAGTAACACAAAGTCTGACCCTGCCTAAAGCACGCATTAATAACCAATTAAATGC
>Ga0070724_10000981_pt1 | contig 18160 bp, 19 predicted proteins | sample tdDd001_FD_67278 | JGI IMG/M metagenome (GOLD analysis project Ga0070724, IMG submission 67278) | Marine sediment microbial communities from the Atlantic coast under amendment with organic carbon and nitrate - tdDd00.1 | ecosystem: Environmental > Aquatic > Marine > Coastal > Sediment | place... | reverse complement strand
TAATCATTAGCGCCCTAAGCGCATGAGATACTCGGACGTTATCGTCTGCAAGCTCGACAGGCGTTGGTTCTGTACCATCAACAAGTGGTTGATACGGAACCAAGTAGTGAACAGAAAAAAACACCACCACAGCCAACACACCAGAAGCCATTAGGCCTTGACCAAAATAAAGCGCCAAGGATGGTTGAGATATCGCCATATACGGAACCAACAAAATGGCCATTATCAACATCATGGCAAAGAAGTCTTGGTCTGGGTCTTGGAACAAGTAGTAAGCCCAAAACATCACCAAACCTACAAACACCAGCAGTAAAAGTGGATACTCGCCTAGCCCCATACTCACCAATAGGGCTATCCCGGTCGTCACAAGCATCGCACTGACCAACTCGTATAACGTTTGACGACTAGGCACTTTCTGATCTGCAAAAAATTTAGCCACAAACACCGGTGTTACATAAGCTAACGGCCAGTTGATCCCATAAGCAAAGGCGACCGAGACCACAATCGCGCAGACATAACGAATGATGCTGCGATAACCCCGATGATCAACGTACATAAGATAACCAACTCACAAGGCGGATCCACACTTTGCCGATCTCATTCATCAAAGCGCTTTTGTCGGTATAGACGATAACATCGGCCTGACCGCCCACCCGAAGTAAGCCGTGCACCGCTTGATCATCAAAACGGATGATCACCGGAAAGCGCTGGCTTTGGCGCAACCAACCGGTTTGCGCGCCAACCGCCGCAAGTTGACCCGACTGCGCTTGTTGGCCCCAACTTACCCCGTGTTCAATGCTGGCCACTCGACCAGTAAACACTTCACCAGGGGCGTTATCTAACGTGACTTCTACGCTGGAACCATCATTTATATTGCCGAGGTTGTTTTCGCGGTAATAGGCCTCAATCCACACATCTTGTGACGAGACAAACGTCAACAGCGCTTGACCCGCTGCGGCGTAAACTCCTTCGCTTAAGCGCAAATTTGATACCACGCCATAATCTGGCGCACGGATCACCGTTCTTTCTAAGTTGAGCTGGGCTTTTTGTAGCGCCAATAACGCAGCTTGCATCTCTGTGTTGCGCTCGCCAGTTTCACCCAACTGCTTTTGAGCCTGCGCCAGCCCCGCGCGAGCACTCGCCAATTGCGCTTTTGCGTGGGCCACATCCGCCTTTTGTTTGTCGACTTCCGCCTGCGTCACCACCCCTTTCTTCGCTATTGCAAATATGCGCTTTGCTTGACGAAGGACATCTTCTTGATGAATGAGCGCATCCGACAGTTTGGCCTGCGCCGCAGCAACATTTGCCGTTTGAACCCCAATATGTTTTCCTGCAAGCACAAGCCCCTGCTGCGCTTCTTCGAGGGCGATTAGATAGTCTTTAGGGTCAATTTCAAACAGTGGCTGGCCCGGAATTACCCGCTGATTCGGGGCAACATTTACCGCCACCACTTGGCCTGAAACCTGAGCCGACAATGGGATCACATGGCCTTGAACACGCGCCATATCCGTATTTGGGATCAGCCTATCGGCGACGAGATAAAAAACAAACAGCCCCACACACAATAAAAGAGCGGTGAGCGTGATAGCGCGAGCATTAGGTTTAGCCGATTTTGCCATGTTGACCTCATTACATTTTCAATGGGGCTAATCTACCGCAGCAACAAGTTCCGTTTTTACCATTTCACGCCATTTTATAATATTACTCACTATGCGTTAGCGGTGAGTTTTGGTTACACTCTATGGGTTAGCCACTTAAACCGATAACACTATGTCACTTATTCCACTGGTGAAAACCGCCCATGCCGCCACGCTGTTGCAGATGATCAAGAACGTAAATAGCGACATCTATCCGCTTATCGAAAAAGCGGGGTTGCCGGAAAACGTCCTTGCGGGCCAGTTTGATTATTTGCCAGAAAAACCCGTCAACCATTTACTCGAGCTGATTGCGCAAAAAGCTCAGCCAGAAATATACGGCAAGCTCCTTCGCGCCACCATTAAGGAGCGCTTTTTACCCAAACTACTCCCTCAGCTTGATGAGCCACGCGATCTTGGTGACGCGATAACGCAAGTGCTAAAAATCATCACCGCCGATGCGCCGCACAGCGATTACGCAATAAGACAATTTCGCGATGCGGCGTGGTTTTGTCGAGTAAAGAAAAACAAACATACCCAAGGCTTCATGTGGGCAGAAATATTTGCGGTGCTATTTATCGTTGAACTGGTTAACCTGCTTTGTCAAACCCAGTGGCTGCCCAAAACTATTGCGGTGCAGTCTGCAAGCGCCGAGCAATTGGCCGCCATTATCGGCAATAACAGCACGCATTTTTATACCAGCCGCAGCATGGCTGCCATTCAGCTGGATAACGCCTTACTGACTATGCCATTGGCACTGCCCAAACGCCGCCGCGCTACAGCGTCACCTTCGCCGGCACCACGTAACTTTGTTGATACCGTCTGCGCTGCGCTATACCCTTACCTGTCGTGTCAAATGCTCACTCTAGAGCAGGCCGCCGAACTGCTCGAGCTCAGCCCAAGAACCTTTCAACGCCGCTTAGCCGAAGAGAACACCAACTACAAAGCAATCCGTGAAAACATCATGCTCACCACCGCGTGCCGACTAATGGAAAACCCCAACTACTCACTAACCGCCATCGCCACCCAACTTGGCTACGCCAACATTAGCCATTTTTCTCGCGCCTTTAAGCAGCTAACCGGCTTTCCACCGAAAAATTATCGGAAGCAGTTTTTGTGTGAATGAGACGTTTACCGCCGAAAAAAAAACAGGCACCAACATGCCTGTTTATTTCGCTAGGTAACTGAACATCCGCCCTACTCAATATAAATACGCGGATTGGCAACACCCCATACGGTGTAGAGCTCTGGGAAAATCAGTTCGGCGCTCTCTTCGAGCTCCGCTACGCTAATGCGCTGTTTGTTCTGGGCGCCAAACAGCACCACTTCTTGGCCAGGTAACACGCCTTTCACCTCGGTTACATCGACCATGCAGGTGTTCATTGAAGCCACACCGACGACTTTGGCGCGTTGACCATTGATGATCACCTCACTCCTATTGCCCACCTTTCTCGGGTAACCATCGGAATAACCCACCGGCAAGTTCGCCAAAATACTGTCTCGCGTGGTGGTAAATGTGCTGTCGTAACCCACGGTTGCGCCTTTGGGCAAATAGTGCAACGAGGCCACTCGGGTTTTGAACGACACAATCGACGGGTACTCTGGATTAGTGGGTAGATCGCCATACAGCACTCCACCAGGGCGAACCATATCAAGCTGAGCTTCTGGTACATTGAGTGCCGTGTATGAGTTCGCAACGTGCAGCAGCAGTTTATCGCGCTCTAACTTCGTGTTATCGATCAACCACGCACTATTATCGTTAAATGAAACGAGCTTAGCTCTTATCTCGTCGGCGTTGTAGTTAGGAAAGTGGGTCATGATGCCCACCACCTCAATACCACGCGCCTCGGCAATCGCCACTGCTTCCACTCTGCCTTTTCCCGTGCTCATATCAATGCCATTTCGGCCCATTCCGCCATCGTTTAACGCCAGATGCACTTTGATCTTTCTGCCCGCATCAGAGGCAATGTCTGTAATATGCTTCACCTGAGCTAGGCTGCCAACGAGCTCTTCAATATCAAGGTTGACGCTTTGTTTAATCTCTTGCGCGCTCGCCGAGCGGACTCGGATCAATTGGCCATTAAAACCACTGTCTCGCACCAAACGGGCTTCTGCATTGCTGGCTATCGCAACGCAAGGAATACCTTCAGCCATCACAACCGACATTAGCCCCGCAATCCCGTTGCCGTACGCATCGGCCTTCATCACGGCGCATACTTTGCTAGCTTTGCCGACCCCTTGCTTAAACTGGCGAATATTGCTTTCAAACTGCAATAGGTTCACCTCTAACCAGGCATTCGCTTGCTGAACCTCTTGGAAACTAACGCTTGGCTCATCTAAAAATAGCGGCGCTGTGTTCGCCGCAAGTGGCACTACCAACACAGACAATATCGACGCCGACAGCAAAGACATTTTCATTTTCATAATGGCTCCTTAAGCTCTGTAATCCCCTCGATGTACTCCAGCCCATCGCGTTAACATTACAATTTGAAGCGTCCTGTCGCTTGCTGTAATTGTGATGACAATTGTGCCAAATCGGCACAGGATGAAACCGTCTGCTCTGAGCCTTTCGCTACGTCGAGCGAGGAAACATGAATGTGCTCGATATTACGGCTAAGTTCATCGGCCACCGAATCTTGCTCGCTACAGGCACTGGCAATTTGGGTCCCCATATCGGCAATATGCCCAATCGCCTCTTCTATGGAGATCATTAATTGCTGAGAGCTTTTGCCTTGCTCAACACAACTGGCAATATCGGTGATCGAGCGCTCTGTCGCCTCTACCGCTTCTTTGGCCATTTTTTGCAGCTTCTCGATAATGGTAGTGATCTCACCTGTTGACTGTTGAGTACGCCCAGCTAAGGTTCTTACTTCATCTGCCACAACCGCAAAACCTCGCCCAGTTTCCCCGGCTCTTGCCGCTTCAATCGCCGCGTTCAGCGCCAACAAATTGGTTTGATCGGCGATATCGCGAATTACATCCAGCACCACATTAATTTGCCGAGATTGTTGCTCGAGTTCCGACACGGTTTGACCCGCCGAGCCAATTACAGCGGCCACTTCTTCAATCGCGCCCACCATAGACTCATTATCTCTGGCGCCTAACTGCGCCTGCTCATTGGCGGTATTCGCTTGCTCTGCAGAATGCTCGGTGTTGTTGGCAACATCCCCCACTGCCGCTTTCATTTGGGTCATGGCCGTTGCTACTTGGGTAATTTGATGTTGCTGCTCTTTCATGCCCTCGGCGGAAGATTGCGAAATATCGGTCATCGACCCCACAGCGCTGGTTAACTGCGACACCGCGCCGATGATCTCCTCAATGAGTCCGCGCAAATTGTCTTGCATTCGCTGCGAAGCGTCGGCCAAATCGCCGAGCTCATCCGCGCCAATCGAGGTGCGATCGATTTTAGCCGTCAGGTTGCCGTTGGCAATTTCATTGGCCTGCTCAACCACTAAATTAAGCGGACCACAGATGATACGAGTCAGCAAAATGGTCATGGCCACCATTAACACCAAAATCGCGATATTACTCACCAATGACGAGCTACTTAGGCCATTAACCGAATCTAAGATGGTATCTCGGTTATCATCCATCGCCTCTTGCAAGATACCCATCAGCTTATTCACATCCGCCTCAATGCCTTCAAACTGAGATAACGACTGCGCCAATATCGGGTGCGCTTTGTCTTTATCCATATCTAACATGGCGGAATTAAATCTATCCATTACCGTTAAATAGCTATTCCAACTGGTCATTAAGCGCTTGAAAGTTTGCTCTTCCTCACCTGGCCACACCGACTTGCCATACGCGGCCAATGACGCATTGATCTCTTGCCTAATCCCTTCGTTTCTCACAATTGTTTGCTTAATTTCGCCCTCATCTTGGAGCGCCAGCACGGCAAACTGCGTTCTTCGCCAATACGACATCTTGTCGCGTACCGAGTCGACATTTTGCATGGCGGGTAAAGTATCGTCGGTATAGTTCAATAATTGCGACTTAATGGTTCCTAACTCATTGATAAGAAAAAGCCCAAAGCCCAAATTGATGACCGCAATGATAAAAAAAGCGCCAGCGATTTTCTTACCAATCGTGAGATTTTTGATAAACATATTCGGCTGCCTCAAAGGTGACTACTGCTCGATTAAAAACAAAACTTCGTATTTCGTTACTATTTAGCGTAGCAGACCCAGAGTGTTACTGATGAATATATAAATATCGTTTTATAAAAAATGCAATGAGACATGACCCGAGCCATGATTCGAATGGCTTTTCGATTTGGCGAAGATAAAGGAAAACTAATCAAAAGAAACAAAAATTCCCAAGGTAAGCATGGGGTGACCAATGGCAAACAACCGATGTCTATAACGACAAATACGAAACCGCCTTCCCATTTGCGATCCCAGATTTTGGTAATGTCGTGATCTTAGAAAAGTTCTCAAAACCGTATGAACTGCTGATGTGGCACTACTTTGGTGACTACTTCGGCCTAGTAGAGCGGCAAGACCAAGCGCAAGGAATGCGATTCGCCCCATCCAAAATCAAGTCGACCGAGCTATTTAAGCAATTGATTGAGTGGAAGGTGTAAATAGTATTTGATGACCATTGCTGCTAGCGAATTTAACTAGCAACAATGGTTGTCGCTGCGTATTGTCATTCCTTTCATCCCTTCAAGGCGCGGATAACTTTCTGACTTTCCTGCTCTGTCTTGTCTTTTGTATATTCGATGCTTTCTAACTCATCCGCAAAGAACGTAGCAGAAGGTTCTTTATTTGATATCGCCCGACTTAACCAGTAGTTTGCCAAATACCGATTATTTGGAAACTTGCAATCTTTATCTTTGAAACACAGCGCTAAAAAAGTCTGGCTAGATGCAATATCCCCTTCTGCTGCAACAAGAAAATACTCTATCGATTTTACTAAGTCCCCTCGCTTACCGCTGTCAAAGTAAACTGCCCCCAACGTTTCATTGGCTAATGTGTAATCTAGTGATATCGCAGACTCTAAATATCTAATCGCTTCTTTCTTATTGCCAGTTCGAAGTAATATATCAGCATACCTTTCCTGCGCTATTGGATTGTTCGAATCAGCAAGGTTAATGAGTTTCTCAAGCTCTTCACGATAACCATCATGACCCAGCGCTTCCCCCTCAAGTAATAAAGTAAAGTTCAGTTCACTTACTTCTAAGGCGTAGTTTCTTTCGTGTTCATTGCACCCACCAATAACGAATAATTGAAGTAGAAGAATAACGCTTAGGCATTTCTTTACTAAACCCATACAAACAACCCGTTAGTTCAAACTGGGTAAAGTCGATAAATCAATAGTGATAATAAAGCTAAGTTTAAACACAACACGTTAATGTGAATCAGCAACTTCACACCAACGCTCGCTCTACGCCGATGATTATGTAAAACAGCGCATAATAATATTATGAGCAGCACTATAGACTCAGGCCTGACCAACACATCCAAGACAATCGACCCCATCAAATAAGGGCTACCCACAAATAGCTGTTCGCTAATCACCTCGAAGTGCCTGCGTGAAAGCATGATAAAAGCGAGTCCCCCTAACAAAAATAGTTGGATAAACAATATTATCTTGTTCACCAACACCTTAGCAGGTAGCAATTTTTCAGTTTCATTTTTGAGCATAGTTAAGCTACTTCTGAACTTTTTATTTGTGCACGAACTTTTCCTCTAATCTTTGTAGAGGACAGTTGATAAGCATCAATTGCGATACTAAATTTATCGATTACTGAAACCGCGTTGCCAATATCATCTATTATTTTCAAACTTACATCACCTTTACTAGACCCAAATGAAGTACCTTTGACTTCAACATCCACCAACGTACCAATGAAATTCTCATACTTTAACAGTTGAAGTGCTGACGCCTTAGCCACTGTCATCCATGAGGTTTGGGCGTGACCGAATACAAGGGTACTTGACTCACCACCTACAGACATAGTGTCAACTACCCCATATATTCTGCTTGGCGCATTACCATCATTTGGTTTTGTTTCAATATAGCAACCTGAAACTAAATTCAATCCAAATGGACTTTTAGGAATTCCAGCACCTAAGCCACTAATCGTGATTCTTACTTTCATTTAATTTCCTAGCGAGTTTTGACATTTCTACTAAGGCTATAAAACCACGCATAATAATCACTAAGATATGGCTAAGAATGAGTATTAAATCAGAAAGATACAATGTACTAAGTGAAAACGAAGATGAGATAGAGTGAACGTCATCACAAAAATATTAACGACCTAACAAGCAAAGAGCCACAAGCTTACAAACTCCACAAGCAACACCGCCTCTACTACCCTTACCCCAACTTACAAACCGCAACACATCGCGCATCATAAAGCCTACTCTCACAGGACGCCTCATCCGAGCTTAACTCTCGTGGCAATCGGATCTGCAAGCGTGACGCCGCGTCGTGCGACATTTTGGTGGAGGGATATGAGAACAACATGGATGAGATCGCGCGTTACATCACCGCGAACTTGGCATTTGACCGATTGTACTTTTATGGCAAAGACAAACCGCTGCACATTAGCACTGGTCCTGAAAATGCAAAATATGCCACTACAGTGGGCGCTGGGTTGCAAATGTATGGCGAACTAGACGAAGCCATTGATCTAATTAAAATCCACATATCATCGGGTAAACTCGACCAGTGGTATTAACAGAGTAGCCCCGAAGCCCCACACGAGGCGCGCCAAACGTGTATAAATACACCTTGCCCTTAAACTCAGGGGAAAACTTAATCCAGTCTGCAACCAATGAGGCAACTGCGCCCCCTAAACTATGTCCAACGCAATGTACAACACTGTTTTTTTGCCCGGCACCTGCTTGTCTTAAATAACGTGCTAAAGCGGGCCGCATGGAAGTAAATGTACGCTGAAACCCAGTATGAACTTGGTTACCGGAATCCCCGCCAGCAGTGTGGCAAGTCACATCTGTTAACCCATCTGCTACGCTTTTGGTGCCACGAATGGCAATAACATGATCGTTCTTGTGTTTCTGGCTAATACCTTTCCCAAGCAACGCGAAACCCGTTTCTTGTCGCCAAAAGTATCCACCAGAAGTGCCTTTGACCACACTCTTAAGATCAAAAGAGAAGTTCTTTTTTGTCTCTAGACTCATATCAATAGGACCGCCATGTCCGTTGTTTGTTACCTCATACGCAGCAAGTGCGAGATCCGCTGCTATTCTTGGTGATAACGTAGTCATACTAACTCTCTCCTTGAGTCTTCAGTTCAATATAGGAATTTGTCGCTTCATCTTTGAGATAGGTGCGCATTTGCTCCCCTTCCCACAAGCAAATAGACATTATTGGTTGCCGACGCCTGCCACCTTCACTCTGCAAATTCATTTCATGGTGGTACTCAGGCGCGTTTAAGTCGCATTTCAGGGAGCTAAGTAGGCGCGAAATCGTTGTAAGAGGCGCAACAGTCTTCGAAGTTGCCCATAGGTTTAACTCGCGCTCACCGTCATACGCGGTTATTCGTTGAACCACTGGAAAATTTTGTCCAAAAATATCACCAGGGTAACGAGAACTTACTAACACCTGCTCAAACTGAAATCGTCCACTTTGATCTGTTTTGACCGAATGCGACTGATTTTCACCTTTTTTATATCCCTGATAATAAAGATCTCGAGTAACAGTCAAACCAACAACTGGTTCCCCTCTATTCGCTATTCGCCCAGTCACACGCGGCGACATCTCTACCTCATAGCGCTTAAACGGCCAAAACATCGCACTTGCCCCCTTTACCAATGCGCCTCCAATAAACACCGCCAACATCAACAACAACGCCGCTTTTTTTGACCAATGCCAAGACTTCACCCATAACAACCCGTCACTCCCTAAAACAATGAAACAATGCACATAAAATAAACCAACAAGATTGATTCAAATAGAAGGAGAAAACAAAAGTTCACATATTCTGAGCAGACATCTCGCAGCGGTGTAACTCAGCGATGTGTTAATTACCTAAACACTCCCCTCACAAGCTTACAAACTCCACAAGCAACGCCGCCTCCACTACCCTTACCCAAATTTACAAACCGCAACACATCGCGCATCATAAAGCTGACTCGCACAGGACGCCCTCATGGTTAAGCAAATAGAAACACTGCAAAGCAAGCTCATTAATTGGCATAAACACAGGCACCCGAACTTTGGCGGCGATAACACTCCGCAAACCGAGCAAAGCGTGCGATACCTTGTACAACTGTGCGAACTGCTTGCCGCTATTGAGCAGGAAAAAGGCGAGCTGACCATCACCTACGGTTTTACCTCCCATCAAATGCTCAACTACTTAAACAAACACAGCCCGGGTGACATGGGGCCGACGATCGATCAACACGCCTCATCCGAGCTTAACTCTCGTGGCAATCGGATCTGCAAGCGTGACGGCGCGTCGTGCGACATTTTGGTGGCGGGATATGAGAACAACATGGATGAGATCGCGCGTTACATCACCGCGAACTTGGCATTTGACCGGTTGTACTTTTTGGCAAAGACAAACCGCTGCACATTAGCATTGGCCCTGAAAAAGCAAAATATGCCCTCATTCGTCACACCCGAAGTGACGGACGTCGCGTAGATGGCAAAAGCGCCCTTGGCGACGCCACACGCCATCTTTTTGATAACATATAATCGGCAAAAAAAGATGGAAGACTCAAATTAGAAACAGCTAACCTCACCACAATCAGTTGAAGTAAAAATCAAAGCCAAACTGTTGGACTACAACGCTGACAAGGAAAACTTACTCGCGGCAATGGAATACCACGCGTTGGTGGGAGAAGAGAATGAGATCGTGAGTGGGTATCGAGTATTTAGAGAGTAACTGGAGAGTAGGTTTATGCAGCAAGAACGGCATTATTGCTACATAGACCTGAAATAGCATAAAAAATCACTGCATTGCTTCCAATGTAGCGATCATCTTGTTCAACTCGACGCTAGCTCTCTTTCTTTGAAGTCGATAAGCAAACTGCAGTGCGTTATCTTCAGTTACTGAATAGACTTGATTGATATCGACTCCATTCCTAATCAATAGATTAAATGCTTCTAGCTCTCTCGAGAGAATAGCACCGTGAATAGTCGGAATTTCAACGCCATTGATCTGTTGGGGAGAGTTTATATCTATGCCATGGTCGATTAGAAGTTGAGCCAGAGCTAATGCTTCTGGTGTTGGATAGCTTAGCACCGCACTTAAGGACCATTCTTCTTCAACTAACAATAGTAGATCCTCACTTGGCCCCATCTTTTCAATTACCCACAGGCACTGCGCTGGCGTGGCTCCTAAAAAGTCAGCACCCATCACACAGGTAAAAAAATGTTCTTCGCGGATTGAGCTACCAATAATAGTAACGACAAGTGCACTTATCAGCAGAAGAGACTTCAACCACCACTTCTTAATTACCCCCATAGTCTTTGCTTACCACTAGTGAACTCATAATTCGGTATCAATAACGGTTTTTCGTTGTTATACGCAATTCCGTCGAGAAACATCGCTAGTTGACTCCTGAAGTTACGGTTTATTGCGCTCATAACCGCCTGATAGATTTTAATTTTTCTCAAATCGTTCGTCGTGGCGTGATCAAAAGCATGAGACAAAGCTCCTTTTGCCAATTTACTAAGTACTTTTGCAATTGGCTTACGTGGGTTTATCGTGCTTCTCCAAGTCGCTTCGATAAAACCAATTTTGTACGAGGCATCTACCGCTTCTACAAGTAACCCTTGTGCGAACTCTCTTACTTTATCATCAACCACCATGGATTCTATTCGGCCTTTTTCACTCGGAAAAAAGAAAATCAATATTTCTCTAGTTTCAGATTCAGAGTAAATCAGTGTTTGGAATTTTTTTAACTGCTTCATTGTTAACCTTGATATTAATTAGTTACCGCCATTTTTTCACCTCTAACACTTAGGGCAAAATCGAAATAAACAAAAACCAAACCACATCGTGTAAGCATGTAACTAACGAATATCTCTTTGCTAATTTCTGGAATGAAGCAGAGTAAAGATCATGCTTTTTTAATGCTCAGTAAGGCACGTATGGCAAAGACAAACCGCTACAGATCTACCAACTTAATCCGGATAAAGCTGATATAACAAACTCGCCGCGAACACTAACAGCATAACCAAAGTACCCAAATGGAGTAGAATTTTGGATTTCATATTATGCGCGTTCTGCTCATTATAGATGGTCGCGAGCAGCACAATCAGTAATAGTACCGTCGCTTCTTTGCGCACCAAAAGATCAACCCAAACCGAGTCCACTAACTGTGGGTTAGCACCAAAAAACGCTTTGCCTAACGCCTCAAAGTGTTGTTTCGATACCATCAAAAAACCAAGCCCACCAAGAACCAGCGCCTGCAAAAACAGCAAGCCGCGATTAATGAAGTTTTTGGCACCCATCATGTTCTCTAGTCTATTAACCATCTTGATAACCCGCTTATGTTTTACGCGATTGGCATCTTATGAACGCAGAGGTTCATCGTAGTGGTAGTAGTTAAAGTGTATATCATATTGGGGCGGTTGGATGAGTGCGCTACGTCTCTCTATCAAAGGAGAGGTAAATCGAAAGCTTACGAAATCAAACCTCTTCGATTTAATCGCTAGAATAGTTATTTGAATAAATACCTAATTCAAATTTAAATAAATGACCAAACTACCTACCCTCATCATAAACAAACGTTCAATTTACTGATAAAATCACCGATAGCAGCATTAATCTTTACAATAGAAGAAAACCAATGACTTCAGCCTACTACAATACTAACGCGAAAGAATTCTACGATGGAACCATCGATGTAGATATGAACTCACTCTACTCACGCTTTGTCCCATTGTTACCAACAAATGCCAACATTGTGGATGCTGGCTGTGGTTCAGGTCGAGATACGAAGTATTTTGTGAGTAAAGGATTTAATGTAACAGCATTTGATGCGAGTGAAAAACTCGTAGCACTAGCAGAGCAGTTTACTAATCAGGTAATTCAACACTCAACATTCCTTGATTTCCAATCAGAAACCGCTCGGTTTGATGCCATTTGGGCGTGCGCATCTCTACTGCATGTTCCATACAATGATCTTGCTCGCACACTTTCGCACCTAAGCCAATCTTTGAAGTCTGGTGGTATCTTTTACTGTTCATTCAAATATGGCGATAACGAAGTTGAACGTAATGGCCGCCGATTTACCAACCTAAATGAAACCGAATTACGCAAATTGATCCGCGATACTTCTTTAACAATCGAAGAACAATGGATCACTAGCGATCTTCGCGTAGGTAGAGAAGATGAGAAATGGTTAAATGTAATCCTGAAGAAAGTAGGTAAGTAATGCCAAATACTCGTTTAGTTCTTAAAGATGATGTATTAACCACTGGTAACGATGACCACTTACTCGATCAGTTGCTCCATGCAATCAATTATGCGACCGAAATTGAAATTGCAGTCTCTTTTATCCAACCTTCTGGTTTAGATTTGTTGTTGCCAACCATCAATGAAGCGCTAGAACGCCAAGAACAGCATGGTTATCCTCTAAAGCTAAGAATTCTCACGTCTGATTATTTGCACATCACAAGCCCTATTGCACTTAGGTCTTTGATGCAGTTAGAAGGTCAAAATGTGGAAGTTAAGGTTTTTCAAACTAATAACCATAGCTTTCACATGAAGTCTTATATTTTTGTTCGTTCTGACGAAAATAATAGCTTCTATCAAGGTTCAGCATTTATCGGTTCTAATAACATTAGTAGAAGCGCCCTAACACATGCGCACGAATGGTGCCTTAGATACGACTACCAACCACCAAATGATTCGAAACAAGCAAAGCAATTTGCTCTAATCCGCGATAAGTTTAATGAGATTTTCAATCACTCTTCGGCAACAACCTTATCGGATGCTTGGATCGATAATTACATAAAGATACGTAAACAACCGACTCTACAAGTCATATCCGACGTAGAAGCGGTCAATGAAGATCCATACACACCGAATTCAGCTCAGCAAGAAGCATTACAAGCACTATCAAACACACGATTAAGCCTGAATACTCGGGGACTGGTTGTACTCGGAACGGGAATGGGAAAAACTTGGCTTGCGGCTTTTGACGCCAAGCAAATGAACGCTAAAAAAGTGCTTTTTGTTGCCCATAGAGAAGAGATCTTAACTCAAGCACTCAACACATTTGCCAAGTTGTGGCCTGAAAAATCCTCGGGTTACTACCACGGGAAATCAAAAGAATCCGATAAGGAAATGCTATTTGCTTCGGTTCAAACACTTGGCAGAGTTTCTCATCTCAATCAGTTTGAACAAGAACACTTTGATTACATCGTTATTGATGAATTCCATCATGCCAGTGCAAAAACGTATTTAAACATCATTAACTACTTTACCCCTAAGTTTATGCTTGGGCTTACCGCGACTCCAGAGCGAACTGACCAAGCCAATATTTTATCGCTGTGTCACGACAACTTAGTATTTGAGCGCAACCTTGTTCACGGTATTGATGAAAAAATTCTCGCACCTTTCCATTATCACGGTATTTGGGATGAGTTCGTAAACTATGAAGAAATCCCTTGGCGCAACGGTAAATTTGACCCCGATGAACTTGACGCTCAATTTGCAACGCAAAAACGTGCTCAACATATATTCAAACACTGGGAGCAACATCAGCAGTCTCGCACCCTCGCCTTTTGTGTGTCCAAGAAACACGCTGAATTTATGTCTAAGGAATTTAACAAAGTATTTTCTAAACAAGATTTTCAATCTGTAGCGGTTTACAGCGGTTCGGCAACACTGCGTAATGAAGCACTAGCTCAACTCGACCGTGGCGAAATTCAAGTGATTTTCTCGATCGATTTATTTAACGAAGGCACCGATCTGCCATCTATCGATACCGTGTTAATGCTCCGCCCAACAGAATCCAATATCATCTTCCTACAGCAACTCGGTCGCGGCCTTCGTTTACATCAGAACAAAGCGCACCTTGTTGTTTTAGACTTTATTGGGAATCACCGCAGCTTCCTAAATAAACATGAAATTCTAGGGATCACTCTAACTGGAAAACAAACGGATCAGAGTCATATTTCAGGAGCAGCTCCGCAACTTGGTGAAGGCTGTTATTTGAATATTGATCTGCAAGTCACCGATTTTTGGCAAACTCTTGCTAAACAATATAGAAAAACGGCTCAGGAAGATTATCTCAATCTCGAAGCACACTTAGGCCACCGCCCAAGTGCATCAGAATACTATCACTCTGAAGTTGACCCAACGTTCGCCAAAGTAAATAAGCAGCATGGTAGTTGGTTTGACCTAATCGCGCAAAACACTACCGATTCTCTCGTAATTGAGGTTATCAAAACCTATCACGATTTTCTTTTTCATGCCGTGCAACAAACGAGTATGACTAAGTCGTTTAAGGCGATTTTGCTTGAAGCTTTTATTGAGCTAGATGGTTTTCGCGCGCCACCAACGATTGAACAGCTTTGCGAAAAAAGCTGGCACGTTCTTTCTGGCTATCCGTTCCTACACCTATTGGAACTGTCCGAAAACGAGCGCTCTTTGCACGCAACCCATTCTAAGTGGTTTAGTTACTGGAAGAAAAACCCGATACACCACTCCATAAAGGCAGACAAGAAAACCAATATCTCTTGGTTTACTAACGACAATGGTTTATTCAAGGCTAATTTTTCAATTGATAACAAGCATGTTGAAGCGCTTGGCGACCTAGTAAAAGAGTTGATCGACTACAAATTAGCTAGGCACGTTGATAACAAGAAGCCAAAAACAAATCCTGCACTAGAAGTTGTCCCTGATAACCTTGTTGCGCTGCCTTACTACCCCGATCTCAAAATCGCTTGTGGTCACTTTAAAACCGGTAACACCGATGACTGCGAAAAGATGCAAGTTGACGAGTACAATGTTGATCCTACAAAACATTTCCTAGCTCGTGCGTCAGGAAACTCCATGAATGGTGGGAAAAATCCGATTATGGATGGAGACCTACTACTGCTTGAATTTGTCTCTTCAAACAGCGCTGGCTCTATTACCGGTAACACCATGGCGATAGAAATTCAGGACGAAAGTGGTGATAGCCAGTATTTACTTCGCGTTATTGAAAAGCGTGGTGATGGTGATTATTGGCTGAGGGCGAACAATGCTGATTATGAAACGATTCCAGCGAATAGTTCGATGAAGACTTTAGCGCGATTAAAAAAAATTATTCAGCAGTAGACCAAGTCAATATAGGGCGTAGTAACAAAGCATTAGCCAACGTGAACTGAGTCGAAAATAAGGCAAAGCCTAGTCGAGAAGCCGTTAAGTATTAAGTGAGCCTCACTATAATTTGAGGCTCATCTTTTAATGAGAATCCCAAATGGTCTTGTTCGCTAGTCGTCGCATTAACACTCCGTTTTACCTTTCCCAGTTTTTCAGGCGCTTGTTTATTTTTGGCGCTTTAGCTTACTATGCGGGTTATCTATTCCACCAACCATTCACAGACCAGCTGATCTATATTGCGATTATCACTGCCGTTGACCTCGCTGGGCACTATATCACCTCACGCCCCCCGACCACGTCGCACGTCGCCGAGATAAACGACGAGCAACTTACCTTTGGTAATACAAGCTTTAAGCTCCATGAGATTAAAGAAATTCGTTATTGCCAATCTGGCCGCTTTGAACATGGAATGCGAGTACGGCTTCACAATGATCACTATCAAGACTTTGAGTTTTCAGATCTCGACATATTAGAGGAATTTCGTTTCTATCAATTTCTGGTCGACAATAAACTGCCCGTTGTCATGGTAGACGACGTTTCAGGGCTGAATAGAATGTGAAAGTAACCCTCACCCCAAAAACCGCCGTATCTCCTCTATCGCTCCCTTCGCTTCAGGGAAATCGCCATACAGTGGCCAGGTGTGCCACATGTCGGCCCAGATGCGAAGCTCTACTTCGCCGCCGTTAAGGATAATTTCGCTGGCTAGGCGGGCGGAGTCGTCGCGGAGGATCTCGTCGTTGCCGGCTTGGAGTAGGAATGGCGGCATGCCGTGCAGCTCGCCAAACAGCGGGGAGATAAGAGGGGTGGTTAAGATCTCGCCTTGGGCATAAAGAGCGAAGCAGCGTTCGAGCGTCTGTTTGGAGGTGAAAGGATCGTCTTCGGCGCGGGTTTTCATGCTATCGCACGAGAACGTGGCGTCGTATACGCCGGAAAGGCAAAACGCTTTAGCAGGAAGTGGCGTTGCGCTGTCACGCAGTTTGAGCAGCGATGCCACTAGCAAACCGGCGCCAGAGGAGTCACCACCAAAGTAGATTTGCGAAGGCGACCACTCATGTTGGTTGATGAGTGATTGGTAAACCGCGGCAATATCTTCAAGGGCCGCTGGGTATGGGTGTTCAGGCGCGAGGCGATAGTCGACGAGCAATATCGGCATGCTGGTCGCAAGCGTCAGGCGCGCTGCGTAATCAAGGTGAGTAATGGGCGAGCCTGAAATGTATCCGCCGCCGTGTAGGTAAACAATGATTTGCGACTGCAGTGGCGGGTGCTCGGTGTTCACCCATAAGCATGGCACGCCTGCAATGCGCTCTTCGCGCTGGGTAATGCCGTTTGGTAATGGCTGCTCTTGGGCATACGCTTCCCACTCTTTACGCTGCTGCGGTAGTGGTGGCTCGTCTTGCCATTGATCTTTTTGAATGGTGTTGCGTATCGCTTGGCTTGCTTTGCTAGACATAAACACCCTTGGGCAGTGTGAGGTAAATTAACCGAACTGGCTGCGATGCCCTACCGCGCACGGCACGCAGGGCTATCTTCATTATAGCGGGTAATTCGGTAACACTTGGGGGCAATGGCGCGGTTAGTTCACTCGCTCTAACAATAGCGCAATGCCCTGCCCTACGCCGATGCACATGGTACACAGCGCGTAACGATGCTCGCTGCGCATCAGTTGATAGGTGGCCGTGGTCGCAAGGCGGGTACCGCTCATGCCAAGGGGGTGGCCGTAGGCAATCGCGCCACCTTGCGGGTTAATGCGCGGGTCGTCTGGCTTTAGGCCCAGCGCTTGGATGCAGGCTAATGCTTGGGCGGCGAAGGCTTCGTTTAGTTCGATAATGCCAATATCGTCTAGGGTAAGGCGGTGCTGTTTCAGCAGCTTTTGCACGGCGGGCACGGGGCCAATGCCCATCATACTTGGGGTAACACCAACGCAGGCCATGCCAAGCACTTGCGCTTTGGCGGTTAGTTGGTGTGTATTGAGCGCGTTTTCGCTGGCAAGTAGCATGGCTGCGGCGCCATCGTTAATGCCCGATGCGTTACCCGCGGTAACCGTGCCATTGGCAAAAATGGGCTTGAGGCTGGCGAGCTTGTCTAAGTTGGTATTTCTTGGGTGCTCGTCTTGGCTTACGGTGACCAGCGCTTTTCTGGTTTTGATTTCGACCGGGACGATCTCTTGGTCAAGTTTTCCTGCCTCTATCGCTTTGGCGGCTTTGTGTTGGCTGTTTAGGGCAAAGTA
>Ga0070724_10000980_pt1 | contig 18160 bp, 21 predicted proteins | sample tdDd001_FD_67278 | JGI IMG/M metagenome (GOLD analysis project Ga0070724, IMG submission 67278) | Marine sediment microbial communities from the Atlantic coast under amendment with organic carbon and nitrate - tdDd00.1 | ecosystem: Environmental > Aquatic > Marine > Coastal > Sediment | place... | reverse complement strand
GACCCAATGTGTAAAAGCAATTGAAATCATGTTGTCAGAACTGAAAGTACTCAATGAATCTAAAGAAAACATGGTGACCCATCTTATAGAGACCATAGAAAATAAGGTGGTGTCTTATGATGCCAATGAACAGTCCATTCGAGTATATATAGTTGGTGATAGAGATTTAGGTAAAAGCAGTTTGGTTAAATATTTGAGTGAAAATGAAAGCAGCATGACCTATGTTGATACAAAGCCCTTTAGCAAAGAGCAACTAAGTACCTTGATGTTGGCTGATTGTGTTTTATATATGATTAATCCGGAAACCATTTACTTTCAAAAAGCTGATTATTTGGTGGATTATTTAAAAAGTAAACCAGTTATAGGTGTATTGAACAAAATTGATATTCTAAGAAAACACACAAGTGATTCAGGTGTCGATGATTTCTTAGCAGATTCAAGAAAATATTATAGGGAAATGTTTACCGATGTTGTGGCTGTATCTGTAGAGACACATGAAGCCTTAGATGACTTAATTGAGTTAATTCATAAAAAATTCATCTCAAAATCTAACGACATACGTATCAAGAGTTTATACAATGCATCAAAAGGGTTTATTAGAGAGTTTCAACAGACAATCAAAACAGATGTACAAGAACTTAGAGTTCAAGACAATAATAGAATTGTTTTTAAGTCAGAATACAAGAAGTTGTATGATAGTGCCATGCAGGATAATCAGTTAAAGATAGACATGCTTCTAAAGAGTTATGACTTAGATGTTAACAACAATATGAACATGCATTTGCAAAAGGTTTTAACACATGACCAACAAAAACTTTTCATAGAAAATGAACTCTTTATGTTAAGTGGTTTGGTAAATCAGCTTGAACGTCTGATGAAATCATTGAACACCAATATGAACAAGTTTGTTGAAGAAGTAAAAACCAAGTATTTGTTTGGAGAACAGAGTCATCTTCACGAAATTGAAATGACCTTTGACATGGAAAACATTGAATACCTTAACTTCGTTGAATTAAATATTGCATTAGAAGCTTTAAATGAAGGTGGCTTGTTTGTGGCGTTCACCAAAAAAAAGAAGTTACAAGCATTGGAAGTGACTCTAAAACGTATGAAAGAAGACTTAATTAAGCGTTTAGAATTGCACTTTGACAGGCTGTTGAAGTCTAAAATGACACCACTATATGATTATGTCTTCAAGTCCATCGATGATACTTTTGAAGAGAAGTATTGTGAAATAGAACATGTAGGTACAATTATTCGTTTATTGGAGAAAACTATTAAAGATATGGATATTGGTGAAATAGATGTATCCTTAAAAAATATCATACTTGGAAGGGTAAAATAATGAGAGCTCTCGCGATTAAACGGAAGTGGTTCAGGCCTCGGATTGGCTATTACTAAGAAAATGAAAAGCTGAATCAGCTAATTGAAGAGCTCTAAAGAAGCTCTGCTTTCAATAAAGAAAACACCAGCAACTGCTGGTGTTTGATTTTACTTTAATGCTTCTAATAATTTTTCTTCGATATATTGCTCTAATGATAAATCATTAATTGTTACACTATCATCTACAAAACTCGTTCTGATTCTGAAGAAGTTAATCAATAACTTGTTGTCAATAATTCTATACTCATCATTATGGATTGGTGAAAAGTATACTTCTAAAGTCTCATACTTACAATCGCTTGGCATTTTTGATACAAGTTCATCTAAGTTAAGTTGCTTGATCGGTGTAATCATCATTGCAGTCAACTCAAGGTCTTCCATTGCCCACATGTTTAAGTTCCAGAACTTTCTTTCGTCTTTATTACCTGAAAAAGGTTCTCTATTTTTAATGGCAGACAATGCTCTTCTTACAGATTCTGCTGTAAATTCTTCATCATAACATAACTTAACAGCATCCATTTCACCTAAATCATGAAAAAATTTTTCATCTACATGATCTTTTTCGCTAGCAGCAATCCAAAAGAAGTGTAATGCTTCTATTGCCTCTAGATTCAATGTAATATTTTTTAACATAATGTCCTCCTAAATTTATTCCCACATGCATTATATCTCTTTACTTAAAGGAGTTCAACAGCTTTATAAATATGATTTAGAAAAATACAGGATTCTACAAGAAAAAAAGACCTTTCGGTCTTATGGTAATACAATAAAATTATTGGCAACAGGTCTTTCGTTACCATCAGAAGGTTTATTAAGGATCTGACCTTTAAAGTACATGGCTGTCGAACCACCACCATCAAGATTATAAGCATCAATAACACCAAGTTCTAGAAGTTTATCTTGAAGCCTTTCTAATGTTATACCAGTACTATATTCTCCCTGCCTGCCATCAACAACAATTACAATAAGGTCATTATTAGCATATTGACCTATAATTGTCCTTGGATGTTTTGAACTTGCCCAAGCACCAGGCAACTCGATTTTTTCCTTATTTTGGATCAAAATTGGTATAAAGCTAACACCTTGATAAGGTTTCATTGCCTTTACTTCATCAAAGGATTTTGGTACACCACCAACAAGATCTCCTTGTCTATTAATACCTACAAAGAATATATCCTCATTAGTTTTAGGTACAAATTCTTTTACATGGTTACCATCAACGACAGCGCCACCAATCATAGTCGAGACCAAGTTACCATCGACTCTACCAGCTCCAAATCCACCACCATTAATGGCTAAGATAGCACCAGTTCTTTCTGCAGCATCAGAAGTCGTTTCCAATTTGCCTAATTGTCCTTCAGCAAGAGATAACTTAAAAACATCTGGGTCAAAAAGTTTAATCTTTGCAATATAACCTCTATAACCTAATTCTTTTAACTCAAATATTTTAATCTCCGAAGTATCACTTAAATAGAAATCAATAGGTTCACCCAAAGCTCTAGTAATACGTTGCTCATAAATATCATCTGATAAATACTTTTGATCCTTACTACTTTGAATTGACTCCTCCAATTGAGATGTATATTGAGACATAACTGACTCATAAGTATCTACTGTCGTTTGAATATCTGTCATTTTAACTGATAATGCCCTAAGATCTACACCTACGGCTTCAATATGAGTATCAATATCAGCAATACTTGCTCTTTCAATAATCTCATTATGATGCGGATAAATGCCTAGGCTAAGTTCCTCAGCATATCCCCTAGTAACAAAAACAAATACAATAACTGGTGCAAGAAGAAACAATAAAAATACCCAAAGTTTATTCATTTGGTGCCTCCAATAAGACATTTAAACTGTTTCTAAGTTCTTGTAATCTATTATCTAACTCTGCAATTCTTGCTCCTAAACTTGCTTGAATTTCAACTGAATTACTTACACTTGTATCGATTAAATCAATACTAGACTTAAGAGATCTCACTTCTAAACTAAAGAGTAAAATCTCTTCATTTAAGGATTCAATCTCTGCTTGCATGTTGGAAATATCGGTATTTAATGTTTCAATATCTTGATTTAATGCTGTATTTTGTTCAACAAGTCTTTGATGATTTTCAAGACTTCTCATCTCTACTCTCGCTAAAGCTTCATCAATATAATTTTTGCCTAAATCAATACCATACTTTACTATAAATAGCCAAGCTGATATGAGAACGACAATAATAAAACCTGTTAATACTCTTTTTAAGATTAATCTTTTACGTTCCGATTCCATTTTAACCCTCTAATCTACAGGTAAATCTCACTAAACCTGTCATATTATCTTCTTCTTCTTCAATTTTAAAACCCAGTTTCTCATAAAAACCAACAGCATCACTGTCTGTATGAGCGATAATTTCATCTACTCTTTCAGCATCTCTAACATAATGAACAAGTGCACTTGCAACACCTTGTTTTCTATGATTTTCATCAACTGCAATATGCATAATTTCTACATATGCATTATCTACTCTTCTTACTCCAACAACACCAACAATCTCATCTATTTCGCAAATGTAAAATCTGCCTTGTTCTTTAGAATAAATACTTTCTGCAGCGCTTTTAATTCGACCGTAAGTAGGGTTAAACATTGCATATCCAATGATTCTACTTATGGTTTCATCTTCATAAATTTTTCTACTATCTTCTAATCTGTATATGTTCATTTCATTCTCCTTATAATCGAATTTATTGTAGCATAATAGTATATATTTTACAGTAAATAACCCAATCTGTAATATACTGAAATATTAAGTTAATTTAATGGTTCTACCATAGTAAAATAAGTATTGTTGAGCAATACCACCATAAGGTTTAAAATAATCTTCTGCAAATTTCTCTTGATTGTCTTTGACCTGATAGACTTCAATGAGAACCTTTTTAATCCATGTATCAATTGGGAAGCCATCATACCTTTCATAGGCAAACAAAATAATGCAATTACATACTTTTTCACCTACACCCTTTAGACGTAATAATGCTTTTTTTAGTTCGCTATCTGATAAAGTATTTAGTGCATATAAATCAACCACTTGATTAAGTATATCTTTTACCAGTTGGTATAAGTATTTATCTCTATAACCAACACCACATGCTCTATAGTCTTCAACACTTACATTTATTAATTGTTCTGGTTTTGGAAAGTCATAGTAATCTATACCATCAATAGTCTTTATATAATCTCCATAACGTTCTGAAAGTAATTTAATAGCTGAGGTAATCCTAGTAATATTGTTATTGGCAGATATGATAAAGGTCATGGTGATTTCAAAAGGATCTTGTTTTAAAATTCTAATGCCAGAACCAAAATCAGTTGCCTTAAGTAAAAAGTCATCTTTAACCTTATATATATCTATAATACTTTGATAATCTCTGTCCATGTCCAAGTAATCTAGCCAAAAGTTATCTTCATCTTCAATTTCAATACCATCATCTAATTGTTTCATTTTTACAGCTTTATGGCCAGCTACAACAACATAGCCCTCTTGATGTTTATACCATCTAAAGGCTTGTCCAGATGTGGCTATTTGTTCTAAGTTTAAATTGCAATTTTTAATAATCATATAAACCTTCTTTCAATAACAGTATATCAGATTGCCTTATTTGATTCATTTAAAAGTAATATCGTATAGAAAATTACTATCTTAAGGTTTAAAATATTATAGGAGGCTAAGATGGATATTAGACCATATAAATTTGAAGAAGCACAAAAACTTTACAACATTTTCTTTTCATCTATTAGAGAGAATGCTCAATTATATTACAGTGACGAACAACTCAAAGCGTGGGCTCCTGATGAGTACGATGAGGAAAAATGGATTCAACGAATGGCTAAGATACAACCCTATGTCATCGAAGACAAAGGAGAGATTCTAGGATATGCAGATTTACAAGAAAACGGATATATTGATCACTTTTTTATAAAGGGTGGTCAATCAGGTAAAGGCATTGGCAAAAAACTCATGTTATTTCTTTTAGATCAAGCAGAATCACAAGATATCAAGAGACTTTATGCAGATGTTAGCCTAGCTGCACAAGCATTTTTCAAAACCTTTGGTTTTGTTGTCGTTAAATCTAAAAAAGTCTATATAAGAGGTTTGGAAATTGATAACGCATTGATGGAAAAAATGATCTAAATAAATATAAATAATTCATTAAATCATATTACATCTTAAAATCAAGGAAGCTAAATACTGGTTGCCTTAATTTTTTCAACTATACTATTATTAAGAGCTATGAATACATCATTCAACAAACAGGAGGTCTCATGCAACACGAAATACACACTATTCTGAATGATTTAGAGCAGGAGCGAAAGGATAACTACAAACAGGCACGTAACATAAGTGGGATTGTCTTGGTTATTTGTTTCATTTTGATGTCTATCATGCTATTAAGTTCAGAAACTGGAGGGCAGTTAGCTTTCTTCTTAATACTCCCACCTATATTTGTTTATATTTCATATCAAAAAAAGTATGTTCAAAAACTAAAAAATGACTTGTTACCAAAGATACTCAAGAATTATAGGTCCAACTTGGCCTATGATGCAGATCAAGGCATCAGTGAGGAAACTGTGCGAGAGGGTAAAATAGTTTCTTTACACAGTAGATTTTCTTCAGAAGATGCTATTTGGTACAGTAAAGATAATATACAAGTCTATTCATCTGATCTTCACATTGAACGGAGAAGAAGTAATGGCAAACGAACCTCTTATGTGACAACATTTAGGGGACAATATTATGTATTTACATTTCCACGTCAATTTAATGGCACCCATGTCATTAAAGAAAGTGCAAGTTTATTTAAAGGGCTTGATTGGTTTTCTAACTTAACAACAGTTGAATTGGAAAATATAAGATTCAATGAAATCTTTCACTCTAAGACTGATAACCAACAAGAATTCTACTATCTTCTGACACCACAAATGGCAGAAAAAGTGATGTCAATTGAGCAAAAATACCCTGGAAAAATTGGCATTTCTATTATGGATAATACCTTACATATGGCTATCCATAATAACACAAATAACTTCAACTTCAAACTAAGTAAACCACTGTCTATGAACTATTTGAAGTCATTTTTAGAGCCCATAGACATTATGGAAGAACTATTAATCGATTTAGACTTATACAAGAATAAGTATATGTACAAAAAACTAGGTAATTAAGGAGATTTTATGGCAATTATAATCATTATAGTAATAGGTGTTTTGTGGTTTATATCAGCCCTTAACAAGCTTAATCAAACACAGGTAAAAATCGAAGAAGCAGAATCAGGTATAGACATAGCATTGGTCAAACGTTTTGATACTTTAACTAAACTACTGGATATAACAAAAAACTATATGACTTATGAAAAGGAAACACTTGTAAAAATTGTAGAAATGAGATCAAAGAATATATCCAATCTTTCAGTACATGATAAAAACCTACTTGATCAACAGTTGGGTGATATTGGAGGACAAATAAATGTCACGTTGGAGAACTACCCTGATTTAAAATCATCAAATAATGTAAAAGAACTACAAATAGCTATATCAGATGCTGAAGAACACTTACAAGCTGCACGTAGAGCTTATAACAGTAATGTTTCTATATACAACAGAATGCTTGTAACAATTCCTACATCTTTAGTCGCATCAACATCTAATCACACTAAAAAAGACTTTTTCCAAGCAGAGGATCAAAAGAAACAAGATGTAAAAATGGACTTTAATTAAAATTAATTCAGTAAAAAGGCGTAACAGGAATCCTGTTACGCCTTAACATATTCTATCCAAAGAATTCTCTTGTAAAATCAGATCTTAATGCCTGTCGTTTTATACCATTCATAATACTGACAGACTTGCTCATATTACCAAATAACATACCTCCGACTAAGATATTGTCCTTAAAGAATAATCTACTGTACTTTCCATGTTCTAAATCATTTACAACAACACTAGTCATATTATCTTCTAACTTAGTTTGTCCAACTGAGAAAAATTCAATGTCAAAGTTAGAAAACTGAGCAGCAGCTAGAGTATAACTGAAGTTTCTTTCATCTCCTGCTATATTAGCACCTGCAACCTTTCCTTGTTCTATTGCAGTTTGGTATAAACCAGCTACCATGCCATCATATTCAGCCACATCACCAGCCGCATAAATATCTTCGCATGATGTTTCCATCTTATCATTAACTACAATACCTCTATTGGTATCTAAAATATCTTTAACTAATGCAATATTTGATCTTATACCAGTTGAAACTAATACCAGTTGAGCATCATATAAATCACCGTTCTGAAGTGCAATGCCTTCGACTTGGTCTGATGCAACAATATGACTTATACAAGCATCAGTGATAACCTTAACACCTTTATCTTCAATTAAATCTTTAAGATAAGAACCCGCGGTTTCGTCTAGTTGCATCGGCACAAGACATGGCGACACTTCAAATACAGTCACATTCTTACCTAATAAATTAAATGTATCTGCAGCTTCAAGTCCTAACAAGCCGCCACCAATAACAGCAACATCTTTGACATCCTTCATTGCTTCCATAATTGCATGTGCATCTTTAATGTCTTTAAGGACATAAACCCCCTTTGATTTAATATCAGTAATTGGTGGTACAAAAGGATATGATCCATTAGCCAAAACTAACTTATCAAAAGTCATTTCACCATTTGTTGTTTGTAATAACTTCTTCTTATGATCTATCTTAGTTACACTTGTACCATATATAACATCGATGTTTTCATCTTCATACCACATAGATTGCTCAATGATAAAGTGATCTTCATCATAATCATCTAAAACATAATCGATTAACATAGGACGATTATAGGTCATGTGTTCTTCTTCTGTGATCAATTTTATGACTGCTTTTTTATTTCGAATTCTAATTTCCTTAGCTGTAGAAAGCGCTGCAAGACCATTTCCTACAATAAGAACTGTCATTTCTTGATCAGATTCAAAATCAACAACTTCTTCTATATACTCTTCAAATTGCTCATGTGATGCACCACATGTTGGACAGATTTCAGGTGGGCGTTCACCCTCAAACACATCACCACATACAACACAAATCCATTGTTTTACTGTTCCATCACCTGCAGAAGCTTTATTTGTCTTATGACTATCATTTATAAATTCATTGTCTAAGGCAATACCTAATAAATCGTGTGCAAACTCTAGACCATATTTATAGGCATGTTCTAATTGGTCTTCACTTGGTTTGAATCGAATTTTATAACCAGGAGCAAATTGCTTGGTTCTCACCATTTTAAGTCTGTTTTCAATGTTAGGTACACCTTCACCAGACCATCCATAAGAGCCAAATACAGCTGTCAACTTACCTTTGTGAGTAATCGGCGACATGCCCATAACAAGATCCCAAATTGGTGGTAATGCATCACCATTTATAGTTGGTGTACCAAACAAAATACCATCAGCCCATCTGATATGCTCCATAACTTCAGCTTTAGAAGCTTCAACCATATCATACATATGTATATCAAGACCACCTACAGAACGTATACCTTCTGCAATTTTTTCAGCTAATTCTTTAGTGTATCCATAAGCAGATACATAAGGAATTACTACCGTTTTCTCATTAAAGATAGATTCTTCTTTTGACCAATCTCTATAAATATCTACAATTTCAAATGGATTGATATCTAACACTGGGCCATGGCCTGGACAAATCATGTCTATATCAAGATTTTCTATCTTCTTAATCGCTTGAAGAACATAATTCTTAAAAGGTCCCATAATCATAGTATAATAGTACTTTAAAGCCTTATAATAATCCGTACGATCTTCTATTTTACTCAGTAAAATATCATCAAAAGAATAATGTGAACCAAAGCTATCACACGTAATTAAAAGCTGATCTTCTTTAATATAAGTATACATAGAGTCAGGCCAGTGTAGGAAAGGAGCAGAAATGAACTCTAAGGTCTTTCCACCCAAATCAATAGTATCTCCTGTATTTACCTTTATGTTGTCAAAATCCCTATTTGTAATTTCTTTTAAGAAACCGATAGCTGAAGTTGAACCTACTACTATTATATTAGGATTCAGCTCAAGTAGTTTCTCTACAGATCCTGCATGATCTGGTTCTGTATGATCAACAACAATATAATCTATAGCTTCAATTGGAACAATTGACTTTATTTTCTCTAAATACTCATCTAAAAACTTGACTTTTACAGTTTCAAATAAAGCAACCTTATCATTGCCCTGTACTAAATATGAATTGTAAGTTGTTCCAAACTCTGTCTCCATAATAATATCAAATACTCTTAAATCTGGATGTAACGCACCAATCCATGTAACACCATTTTTCAAAATTAATTTATCCATATTATCCTCCCATATATCACTTACCCTAATGTTACCATGATATTCTCTGATATGTTAATTATTTATCTATTAAATCCTTAAATTAAGTGAGAATCATTTTAAATGACAAAAAAATATCATTAATTATTAAAAATAAGTTGACACATGATAATTTAATATGTATTATTAATTTGTAATCATTACAAATTTGAAAAACACTATTACATATGGAGGTATATTATGAAAAATTATCAATGCGAACCATGCGGTTATATTTATGATCCAGTTGTAGGCGATCCAGATGGTGGTATTGCACCAGGTACACCTTTTGAAGATATTCCTGAGGATTGGGTATGCCCTATCTGTGGCGTTGGCAAAGAATTCTTTACAGTAGCTGAGTAATCAGCTACTGAATTATCAATACAATTATGATTTTTGGGAGGAAATAAAATAATGAAATACGTATGTACAGTATGTGGTCACATCCACGAGGGTGATGCTGCACCAGAAAAATGTCCTTTATGTAACGCACCAGCAGAAAAGTTTAACATTTTAAACACTGAAGAAGATTTTGCTGATGGTCATGTATTAGGTGTTGCACAAGGCGTGGATGAAAGAATCATCGAAGGTTTAAGACAAAATTTCCAAGGTGAATGTATGGAAGTTGGCATGTACTTAGCTATGGCAAGAGTTGCTGATAGAGAAGGTTACCCTGAAGTTGCTGAAGCATTCAAAAGATATGCTTTTGAAGAAGCAGATCACGCTTCTAGATTCGCTGAGTTACTAGGTGAAGTATTAACAGACTCAACTAAGAAGAACTTAGAATTAAGAGCTGAAGCTGAGCATGGCGCTTGTTCTGGTAAAAAAGAATTAGCAACATTAGCTAAACAATTAAACTTAGACGCTATCCATGATACTGTTCATGAAATGGCTAAGGATGAAGCTAGACATGGTCAAGGTTTCAGAGGTTTATTAAAGAGACATTTCGGTTAATACCATTATAAAACGGGTTTAATACCCGTTTTTCTCACTTTATTAAATTTGTTCCTAGTTTGCAATCATTACAAAATTGTGTTATTATTATTTTATGAAAATTGGGAATACAATAAATGTGATTAGAAAGGAAAGGTGCTTCTATGACAATGTCAATTGACGAAATAAAAAAACATTTGTCTGAACATGGTGTTAAAGCGTCTTTACCGAGAGTAAAAATATATCAGTATTTAAATACATATAAATCTCACCCTACAGTTGATGAGATTTATAATGCTTTATCAGAAGAACTCATTACTCTTTCAAAGACAACTGTATATAACACGCTTGATTTATTTGTTAAGCATAAGCTAGCAATTCAGGTGTTAATTGAAGACAATGAAGCAAGATATGATTCTGATACATCTAACCATGGTCACTTTAAATGTATTAAGTGTCAAACGGTATATGATTTTAATTATGATTTATCAACTGCAGACATTCCTTCTCTAGAAGGTTTCCAGCTGGAGGAATATCATACTTATATTAAAGGTGTATGTAAGAATTGTGCTGGTGATGTTCACTAATCCCTACGGGGATTTTTTTTATTGCATCAAAAAGACATCCTAGGATGTCTTTTATAATCGTGCAATAATAACCAGTATTAAGAAATAAGATACAATAGCAACATTTATAGTATTAAAACTTAAGTCAAAGGATTTAATCCAAGACTTTAACTTATTCAAATGCTGACTTAAGAAGAAAATAATAAATGAAACAAGATACAGTAAACTATATTCTATTAACTTTGTTAGGAAACTTGATGTTTTTATACTGATTTGATAAGAAAATAAACCATCGATGATAGGTTTATAAAAGACACCAATCCCTATAAGACAAGCAGCTAAAATATATATAGTTATACTTTGATTTCTCTTTAATGAATAGGCTTTATGGTCTCCTTTTGGTAATATAATTTTATATAAAGGAATACAATAAAGTATAGAAGTCATATTTAGCAACAAGAACATAATTCTTATGGCGTCAGATGCATAATACTGACCAATCATATATTTACCAATACCACTACCCAGTAGTGGGAATCCTGTCAAACTTAACAAACCTACAACCAAACCCACGGAAACAACTTTTGACTTATACCATAAACCATCCATTTTTCTGATGTCTCTTGTTTTATAAATTTTAATGATTAAACCAACACAAAAGAAAAGCAATACCTTAAAAAGTGCATGGTTCATAAGATAGAAAACCCCACCTGTAAATCCTGTCTTAGATACATTATTTAAACCTAACATGATTATCCCAACTTGAGATATTGTGGAATAGGATAATATAAGTTTTATATCTGTATGTGACATTGCAAAAATGGCACCTAATACTGTTGTAAAAATTGCTACAACGAAGAATATCATGGACATGTCTATAACAGGTGAAAACATCATGGCTATTCTAATAAATAAATAAATCCCCGTTTTAACAAATATACCCGAAAGTATGGCTGATATGATTGTCGGCGCACTTGCTGTACCATGAGCTTTAGGGAGCCATGAAAATAAAGGCATAAAAGCTGACTTTAAACTCGCACCTGTCATTAAAAATGCAAAAGGTAATACCAAAGAAATCTTATCTACCCTTGGCATCATTTGGCTGACTGATTCAAAATCCAAGACTCCAAAAATCTTATAAATATAGCCTATCCCAAACAAGAAGAATGCCATCCCCACCATATTTACTATCAAATATAGCATACCATCATATAAGGAACGTCCATCCTTTTTATACATGACTAAAACACTAACTATAATTGTAGCCAATTCTATAAGGAGATAAACATTGAAAAAATCTGATGATAAAAAAATACCATTAATCAGACCTTGTAATGTGCAAATCAAAAAAATGAATAACTTATTATAATAGACTCTATGATGACTCGCATAAGACATAGCCAAGAAAATAATATTATTCAAAAGAATCATAATGTAAGATAACTCATCTAACCTTAACATCATCCCCACTGGAGTTGGTATATTAAGTAAAGGAACATTTAAAGAAGAAGATAAATCTACATTCATAATCACATAAAATGTACTCAGTAAAATAAAACCTTGAACAGCAAGACCAAGATATTTTAGATCAATATTCTTTAAGATGTATTGAATTAAGCCAAATATTATTGGAAAAAAAATAAATCCAATAATAATATAATTAATCATCATTTTGCTCCTTCATATGTTTAACTTTGTTCCAATTGGTTGATTTAAAGACATTATAGGTTGTATTGAACATAATCAAACTTACACCTATAATACTCATACCAATAACTACCGCTGTAATCATCAAGGCTTGTGGCAATGGATCACTTGCACTTAAGGTCGCTGACTCTCCTATTGGTGGATATGAAGCTGCATTAATTGACAAGAAAAATAATATAATAGCAGCCTGCATAATTGCCAAACTCATTATAGACTTCATCATATTTCTTCTAGCGACTAAACCATAGACACCTACAAAGAACAAAATGATAGCAGTATTTTCTTCTGTAATTAAATCTAACATAATTACCTCGTTTCAAAAAAGACAAATCTAAAAAATATTACCGAAATACCACATGTTACTTTAACAGCAATAAGAACATTCATAATTACTAAATAAGGTATATTCAACTCTGGAAAATGCATATTCATCTGGAAAACAAAAAATGTAATAGGCAACAATAATATTATGAGTAACATAATTTTTTCTATTTTTTTAAATGGTTCCAATTGATAATCATAAACCGGTAAAACCAAATACTTACTGATGTAAGCAGATGCAATTATAGCACCTCCTTGAAAACCACCACCTGGAGATGTGTGTCCATTAATAACAATGTATATGCCAAAGAGCAGTATAAAAGGATATATGATTGTCAATGATTTTGATAATAAATTAGAATGACTAGTCATGATAATGCTCCTTGTGGATAGACAAGTAAATAATTGCTATAACACTAATAATCAAAAGTAAAGCTTCAAATAATGTATCATAATATCTGTAATACAAATAAACCGATGTCACAAGATTATCTGATGATGTTTCAGCTGCACCAAAATTAATAAGATACTCAAAGACCTCTTTTCCGTATCTCAATGTTTCCTGATTAATAATTAAAGTAACCATGGCTGCAAAAGCAACAAATGCTGCAAGAAATTTTCTTCTCATCTAATATCTCTTTCTTTTTATATCTTGGAATTTTTTATGACCTAACAAGTAAAAGAATAACTCTTCCGCTTTAATATCATCCATATGATATGACAAGACAAAGCTATCTCCTGATTCTTCTAAAAGTATATGATGATGATTTCTACCTATATGATGTCTTGCATCTATTGTATAAATCACTAAAGGATCTAGGCCTTTCTTATAACAGAAGATATTGATGTAAGAAAGAATGCCCCTATAAACTTTATTCTTGTATATATCGTCATCTATCTTTGTACTTTCTACAATAATGTATATTCTAAATAATTTGTACTTATGGATTGCCACAACAAATAAAATGGTTGTCATAGTAGAACCAATGACTGCCTCGGCTAAGGCTACATCAGGTGCACCTTGCAATAGATAAACAAAAGCAATTAATATTGAAAAGGCACCGAGATATATAATCGCAACCTTCATCTTCTGTGTTTGTATAGTAAGCACTGCACAAATTATTAATGATAATAGAATAATCTCTTTCATATTATTCCTTTCTTGCCCTATAGCCACTTAATACAGCTGATCTTACAATCATATGTGATACCAAAGGATTTATTAATATTAATAACATGATGATAAAAAACAATTTCAATGAGTATTGACTAAATCCATTAAGAACAATGAGTCCAAATAAAACTGTTACTTCTCCAACTAGATCAACCTTAGAAGCAGCTAATATTCTTGAGTAAAAAGATTTAAATCTATAGGTTCCAATAGTACCGATTAGCATAAACAACAAACCAGCACCTATTAAAAAATAACCGATATATGTCATCTGGATTCCTTTCTTTTGATATAATTAGCAATAATTATTATTCCTATAAAACTCAGTAAAGTATAAGATATGGCAATATCCAAAATGTAGTCTAATTCTAAAAAATAAGCGATTAGGATGATTAATATATTAACTTTTGCAGCTAATAAATTAAGACCGATTAAACGATCCCAAATACTTGGTCCTAATATAATTCTTAGAATTGATAATAAAATCAAAAATATCATTACAGCGTAGATCATATTTTTCTAAGCCTTTCCTCTATATCATAACTCACAGCTTTTCTAATTTCCTCTGGATCATCAGTAGTCTTATTAATCCAAAGCACCTTCAACTTGTTACCAGTCAACTCTACAGTTATGGTACCAGGTGTTAAGGTAATCGAATTGGCCAACATGGTTCGCTGAAAATCCTCTTCCAAATCTGTTTCAATTTCTACAATTGAAGGGTTAATCTTATGGGTGATAATCATACCAATCATCTGAAAACCACTGATATATATGGACTTAATCATAAAGAAAAAATACTTGATCATGTTGATGATCTTAAACTGATGTACCTTATGATAAGAAGTACCTAATAAAAATTTATCTGTATATCTTAAAACGAGTACACTAGAAATAATACCACTTAAAATGACAAACCAGCTGATCTTACCATTTAGTATGGTCCATGTAATTGTTAGTATAGTTACCCACTTTATAAAACTTTTTTTATGCATACAAACTCCTTTTCTTAATTATACCCGAAATGCAGTTTTTCATACATTAAATCTCTTATATATTCTTATACAATGCTTATTAAACTATATATATTCTATCACTTAACTTTCTCAATATCTTTAGCATATTATATAAAGAAGCAAAAGTGATATCTATATACTTACCCAGAAAATGTTTAAGTATGCACACTTAGAGGTGATTATTGTTATTTTTTTATCAAAGGTGCTTATAAATAAATCCCTTTACATGAGTAAAGGGATTAAGTCTTAAGCTAATTCTAAAGCAATTTCCATCATCTTTGTAAATGCTGTTTGTCTTTCTTCTGGTGTTGTTTCTTCATGTGTAATTAATGAATCTGATACTGTTAATATACATAATGCATTAACACCAAACTTAGCTGCATTCATATAAAGTGCTGCGGCTTCCATTTCTACTGCTAAAACACCCATATCCATCCATGCCTTCATAGCGTTAGGATCAGCATTGTAGAATATATCAGAAGATAAAATGTTACCTACTGTCACTGGGATTTCCTTAGACTCTGCAACTTTTACTGCTTTGTTTAATAAGTCCCAAGATGCAATTGCTGAATATGTGCCTTGGAAGTTATATTGACAAGCATAGTTAGAGTTTGTTGAAGCACCCATACCAATCACTACGTCATATAAGTTTAATTCTTTTTGCATTGCGCCACAAGAACCAATTCTAATTAAGTTCTTACATCCAAATACATTAATAAGTTCCCAAGAATAAATACCTATACTCGGCATCCCCATACCAGTACCCATTACAGAGATTCTTTTACCATTGTATGTACCAGTGAAACCATACATGTTTCTTACTGTGTTGAACTGAACAACATCTGTTAAGAAAGTTTCAGCGATGAACTTCGCTCTAAGTGGGTCACCTGGTAACAGGATAGTTTCCGCAATTTCTACGCCTTCAGGCTTAATATGTGCTGTACTTTTCATAAAATTCTCCTTTTCTATTTAACTGTAATGATTGTATCATTAAACCTTAATCATTCATAATAGTATGACTATACCTGATTTATTTTTGTATAGGTTCTACAATCTTTTACCCCATAAAATCATTTAAAAACGTATTTTGAAAAGGAAACCTAAATTTGAGTTTTCAATACCAAAATCTAGATTGTGAAGCATTAAAGTCTTTTGAACAATGGCTAAGCCTAATCCATTACCACCAAAGGTTCTAGATCTAGATTTTTCTAATCGATAAAATCTATCCCATAGCTTATTGATTTGAGCTTGTTCTATTGGCTCGTGTGAATTCTCTATGATTAATGTCCTGTCTTTCAAAGTAATACGAACTATTTTTCGATCATCTACATATCTAAATGCGTTAGCCAATAAGTTAGAAATAACCAGTTCCATCTTCTTGATATCTACTTCAGCTACACTATCTTCAAGTTCTATGGTAACATCCATCTCTTCTATCGTATGATCATAAGATCTTAAAAGATTACTCACCATCCTCTTTATGTTGATTTTTTCTTTTGATAAAAATTTACCTGATTCTAAGTTAGATAACTCCAGCATATCTAACACTAGACCATTCATCTTATCGACTTCATCTAATATTACATCTAAATAATAATCTGCTCTTTCCTTAGAAATACCATCTTTTATACCTTCTGAATATGATTTAATGACACCTAGTGGTGTTTTTAATTCATGTGATACATCAGCAACAAATTCTCTTCTAATCTTTTCTTGTCGTCTTTCGAATTCAATTTCATCTTCTAAAGTATCAATCTTTTCTTTTAACGCTGTGGACAAAGAATTAACACTCTTACCTAATATTCCGATTTCATCTGACCTATTTTCATCACATTTCACATCAAAGTCTAATTGTGCTATTGCTTCTGTTGAATGGGCAATTGACACTATAGGTCTTGAAATAAATCGAGAGAATATATAAGCAACAATCACTATTAAGAAAACCATAGCTCCTGCTAAATAGAGTTGGAACCTTGATTGTATCTCCAACACCTCATTGATTGGTTGTAAAGATAAGGCTGATAAAAAGGTATATCTATGACCATCAATTTTCACTTCTTCTAAAATGAAATTATACTCGTCATCATCTTCAGCAATATCGAATACTAAATCGTAGTAATAATTGGTTAAATCATCGATTTTCTTTAACATCTCATCAGAAATTAATTTCTCTGATAAATCTACAATCATACCATCCTTTTCAATATAATCAATGTCCTCATCAAACATTTGCTCATTTTCTATTGTCACGTTTTCAAAAGAATCATAAATAAAAGAATCAAAATAATAACCATCTAATTCAAAACCATAAGGCATAAAATTATCTTTATACTGAGTCCCATAAACATATACTTCGCTGCCAATAAGATCATAATTAAACCTTTCTTCCGCAAATAAATCTAATTCCTCTTGACTTATATCTGTATCGTAAAGTTCTATATCAGCAAGGTTAAAAGGCAAAATATAAACAACATCATCTACTTGAACAGAAACAATTTCTTTAAATGATGTTAAATAAGAAGATTGGTGATGTTCAAAGTATTGATTGAAAACAAGTATTGGCTCATTGCTTTCTTCCATATACTCATAAAGTATCTCAGCCTGTTGCATAAGATCATCACTTTCTTTAAAACGTTCTATTGTTTCAAAAAAAAGCGTTTC
>Ga0070724_10000979_pt1 | contig 18180 bp, 14 predicted proteins | sample tdDd001_FD_67278 | JGI IMG/M metagenome (GOLD analysis project Ga0070724, IMG submission 67278) | Marine sediment microbial communities from the Atlantic coast under amendment with organic carbon and nitrate - tdDd00.1 | ecosystem: Environmental > Aquatic > Marine > Coastal > Sediment | place... | reverse complement strand
ATTGAATTCAAGCATGCTGATGCATACAAAGCGTACTTAGACCTTATGGCTGATTACTCTCCAAATGCAGCTAACAAAGCTAAAATGAACTCAGTTGACTACGCAACACAAGTTGATGAAGGTATCGCTATCGAGCGTGTTGCAGTCATTCAACAAGGTAACTGGATTTACGGCGGCGTTAAAAATGTTGACGAAGCTGTAGCTGAAAACCTAGGTTTCCTTCCTATGCCTATGAAGGGCGTAAGAGAAGATTCAATCGCAATTGGCGTTCCAATGTACTGGGCTCTAAACAGCGAATCTGCATCTGCAGACAAAGCAGCAGCTAAAGATTTCCTAAACTGGTTATACACATCAGAAGAAGGCAAGAAGCTTGTAGTGAACGAAATGTTCTTCATTCCACCACTATCAGGTTATGATGATGTGAAGCCTGCTGATCCACTAGCGCAAGATATTATGATGTATGCTAACGAAGGTCGCACAATGCCATGGGTATTCATGGGTTACCCTACAGATTGGGGTCAAGGTGTACTTGGTGAGCAAGTTCAGAAATACTATGCTGGTGTAGCAACGTGGGAAGAAGTTGTTGAAACTGCAATAGCAAAATGGAATGAAATGAAATAGTCATGTATGGGGGAGTTTTTCTCCCCCTTCATTTTTATCAATTGAAATTATCCAAAATATTATTAGTAAATTGTAATGTTCAAGTCATATGAATCATCAAACTTTAACAAAATGAGATATTGGGAATGATGTTAAAAACAGTTGAATTTATTTGAGAACGAAGTGAATCTACTCACTCCACCAGAAGAACTCGCAGACTTCGGAGTGCATTAGATATTAAATCAGAATAGTACATATTCTTAGTTGAGAATATGATTAAGCAATCGGATTTGCGCATAGAATCACTTATTACGTAGTTGTACGAGTGGAGTTAAAGACCATAATTATGGTATTAGGAGGAAGTAATGAAGAAATCTAAGTTTTGGTTTTGGTTGTTCGTAGGACCGATCTTACTTGCATTTTTGACAGTTGTTATTGTACCTATGTTCAGAGGGTTTTACTTCTCTTTTACAGAGTGGAATGGTATTTCTAATAACGTTAACTTAATCGGATTCGAGAATTATGCACGTGCATTAACAGATGAGGAATTTATACATTCGTTCTTCTTTACAGCAAAATTTGCAGCTGTTTCAGTTGTTATGATCAATATGATCGGCTTTGGATTAGCACTTCTTGTGACACAAGGATTAAAGGGCTCTAATATCCAGAGGAGTATATTCTTCATGCCAAACCTAATCGGGGGTCTGGTTCTTGGTTTTGTATGGCAGTTTATATTTACGAAGGCATTCGATGCTTTCGGCAGCACGTGGGGGATTCCATTCTTTGAAGGCTGGTTATCAACAACGGGCACAGGTTTCTGGGGCTTAGTTATTCTAATGTCTTGGCAAATGTCTGGATACATGATGATTATCTACATCGCCGCTATTCAGAGTATTCCAGAATCACTTAATGAAGCTGCAAAAATTGATGGTGCAAATGCATGGCACAGACTGCTTAACATCACAATACCAATGGTTATGCCAGCATTTACAATTGGTCTTTTCCTTTCATTATCGAATTCATTTAAATTATTCGACCAGAACCTCGCATTGACTCGAGGTGGTCCATATGGATCAACTGAAATGCTCGCACTTAATATTTATCAGACTGCATTTTCAAGGAATCAACTTGGATATGCTCAGGCTAAAGCGGTAATCTTCTTACTTGCAGTTGCATTCATCACATTAACACAAATCTACTATACGAAGAAAAAGGAGGTGGAGATGTAATGCCTCATGAAAAAAGAAAAAAATTCTTCCTTGGTATTCTTTCATGGATTTTAGCAATGCTGTTTTTATCTCCATTTTATATTGTATTGGTAAATTCTCTGAAAACACAAAAAGGAATTTTTGTAGGGATTACAAGCTTACCATTTGGAGAGTACTTCAGCCCGGAAAACTATATTGAAGCTTTCCAAAAACTTGATTTTCTAAGGTCTTTTTCAAATTCTCTAATGATCACTGTATCCAGTACAGTTTTGATTATCATATTCTCATCTATGGCAGCATGGATGTTGGTTCGTACAAAATCTAAATTATCAACAGGAATGTATTTTATGTTCGCAGCAGCAATGCTGATACCATTCCAATCAGTTATGCTTCCGTTGATTAATTTGATGGGTAAAATCGGATTTATGAATCCGGGCGGACTGGTCTTTATGTATCTTGGATTTGGATCAAGTCTGGCTATTATCATGTATCACGGTTTTATCAAAGGTATTCCTGTAGAACTTGAGGAAGCCGCACTGATTGATGGGTGTAACAAATTCCAAACGTATTGGTATATTGTTCTTCCTTTGCTGAAGCCAATCACTGTGACGGTCAGTATTCTTAACGTAATGTGGATTTGGAATGACTTCCTTTTACCGCAGCTTGTTATCAATAGACCTGAATGGCATACTATACAACTGAAGATGTTCTTCTTCTTCGGTCAGTTCAGTCGAAAATGGGATCTTGCACTTGCAGGTCTTACAATCAGTATGATTCCAATCATAATTTTCTACTTTATTGCACAAAAGCATATTGTAAAAGGGATCACTCAGGGATCTATCAAATAAGACGATTACGAGAATCTTTTCTTCCTGAAAGCTGTATGGTATTATGATAGCACCGGCCGATTTTCTAAAAGGAAGTGTGTATAAATGGCAGTCACAATAAAAGACGTGGCAAAGTTGGCGAATGTATCGCCATCAACTGTATCACGAGTTATAGCAAACAATCCGCGAATCAGTGACCTGACGAAAGAAATTGTTTTCGCAGCAATGGAAGAATTGAAATACAAACCAAATGCGATCGCAAGAAGTTTGGCAAATCAATCGACTCAAACCTTAGGTTTGATACTTCCGAGTACTGACGAAAACTTATTTAAAAACCCATTCTTTATCGAGGTTATGCGTGGAATTAGCTTATATGCACAGAAAAAGGGCTATCGTATTATGTACACATATAGTGCAAATCCCGATGAAGAAGTTCACTTTATCGAAGATTTTATACAAAGTAAGTGGGTGGATGGGGTCGTACTTTTATCAGCGCAAGAAAATGATAAGTGTATTGATTACTTGAAACAATCAGAGTTCCCATTCGTTGTTGTTGGACGTCCTGAGAAGACTGAAGACATATTGTGGGTCGATAATGACAACTTCCAGGCAACATATAATGTTGTAAACCATTTGATCCAGAAGGGGTGTACCAATATTGCTTTCGTGGGTGGACCGCTCACGATGAATTTCTCCAGAGATCGACTTGAAGGATTCAAAAGAGCAATGGAAGTTCGCGGCTTATCTGTAAAGGATCAAGATATTATAGAAATGCCTGATCTAACCATTGATTATGGGTATGAAGCTATGAAAATATTGGGTGAGAAGATGAAGCCTGATGCAGTGGTTACAACTGATGATTTCCTTGCAATTGGAGCAAATAGATTCATCCAAGAGCATGAGATGAGTACAAAGGTTGTTGGATTTAACAATATTCCTTTAGGGGAGTATCAGACACCAAGTCTAACGAGTGTTGATATTGACGGCGAGTCGTTGGGGTATCAAGCGGCTAAGTTGCTTATTAACAGATTGAAGGGGATTGAGAACGTACTTAATCACTTTATTGTTGGAACAAAGCTCGTGGAACGTGATTCAACAAAAGTCTAATCTTAAATTTGAACAAAACATAAGCCTTACCGATGCAAATCGGTAAGGCTTAATTTTTTGTAAAATGTATAACAACTGGATCAGTGCTTGTGCAGATTTTCAGTTGCTTCTTCAATCCAGTCAGACTGTAATTTTACAATAGCTTGAAACTGTTCTTGATTAGAATAGGGCAGTACAAAATCCAGTTTTTTAAGTGCATTCATATACTTTTCGATCATTTTAGACAGTTCAGATCCTGCATGATTCGCCATCGTCGATTCATAGCTTTCTAAGACTGTTGGCTGCAGCTTGTTGTCTTCCCAGTTAACAACAGGTGTGTTATTCATGCCGAGCATATAAGCCCCAGCATAGAAGCGATAAATGCTTTCTAGCTTAGCATGCAATTCCGGATTCTCAACAATTTTAAGTGCAGATTCTGTTTTTACAGCTCGTGAAGCAAGTTCATTCCAGCTTATGACGAGACCAGCATCAGCAGATGAGATTTGGTCAGATTCCTCTGCCATAATCAAAATGAATGCCATGACTTCTTCAGGAACTAAGTCACCAAGTGATTTGAATTGGGCATAATCGATAAATGGGTAAGGACTTCCTTCTAACCAGATGAATTTAAATCCGCTTTTGAATAGACTTTTTGTGATCTCTGCATGAGTGATGTTTTCCATTTTGTCAAAATCATACGAATCTGTTTCGTAGTCATAAGCTTGATCTATGCTTTTCCAAAGATTGCTCATTGGACCATCTTCGAAGTACATTTGATCAGAATAATTCATGGCCCAATTCTGCATATACTGTTCAAATTTTGCGAATTGAATAGCACCAATATTTTCTGGCATTTGAGGGAGTAGAGTCATCATATCCTCATAAATATCTACAGGTGATTCATTTTCCATTCTGTCACGCATTGTTTGATATGCGTCCATGGCTTGCTCCTCGTTCAGTTTGATTAAAACGACTTCTTTGTCATTGTCCTCAGGTTGCTCTTCATTTGTTGGATCAACAATATCAACTTCATCAGAACCTGGTGTTGAAACATCGTCAGTAGGTGTTTGTGGAACATTAATAACGGGTTCTTCTGGCACTTCTACTGGCGGTTCCTTGGTTGTGTCACATGCGCTTAAGCTTAAAACAATAACCAGCGCAGAGATCCATAGTATGGCTTTTTTCATATGTATTCCTCCTAAGAGTTGTATTCACTTGATGTTCATCATTATACGCTTTAAATATGTTGACAGTGTATCAAATCGATTACAATTGGGTTAAGAATTGATACAAAAAAAACCCCTGACAATGTGTATTCACAAAGCACAGGGGTGTTCTACTATTTTTTTATATACATTTTAGAGTAATACTCATCAAGCATTCTCTTAACATCGTATTCTTGGGCTGTATCCTCAATGCTGGCTTGCATCATTGACCTCCATTTATTTTGGTCAGTATAGTATGTCGGAATAACTTTTGTTGTTAATACGTCATAGAGTGCCTGCAAATCATGTTCGTCGAGAATGGCGTCGTCCTCAGATTCAAATCCATCACCAAATTGCCAACCGTTGATACCATCTCTACAAGCTTCTGGCCACCACCCATCCAAAATAGAGACGTTTAGAACACCATTCATAGCTGCTTTCATGCCAGAGGTACCACTGGCTTCTTTAGGTCTTCTCGGATTGTTGAGCCAGATGTCAGAGCCACGTGTGAGCATTGCACCAATATTCATGTCGTAATCTTCTAGAAAAATCACTGAATCTGGGTATTTACGTGTCATTTTTACGATGTTGGAGACAATTGATTTTCCAAGATCATCAAGAGGGTGAGCTTTTCCAGAGAAGATAATCTGAATTTTATTTTCCTCTAAAAGTGGGCCAATGATCCTCTCATCAGAAAATATAAAATTACTTCGTTTATATGGAGCTGCACGTCTTGAAAATCCTACAGTAAGAACATCAGATCTTAGTTCAACACCAGTGCGGTCTTTTACAAAAGATATAAGTTCACTTTTATTTTCACTATGACAAGACCAAAGCATATCCGGGTCACCTGAATTTTCGATCATCCGGGTGTCAATCCAAGTTGGAATATGAATGGCGTTTGTGATGCCTAATATTTCTGATCTGTTTTCAATATGTGACCACATACGATTTGCAGTTTTCATATGCAGCTGTGCAACGCCGTTGCTCATGCGAGAAAGTCGGAGTGCTGCGACCGTCATATTAAATGGATTTCCGCCAATTCGTATAAGTTGTTTTTCGGATAAAGTGTTATTCGCGCCCATATAGAGCATTCGGTCAATGTAATGTGTCTCGTTGCCTTGAACAACGGGTGTATGCGTTGTAAAAACCACTTGATCTTTGGTTTTTTTGACAGAACGTTTGAAAGATAATCCTGTAGACATATGTTCGCGCACGAGTTCGAAACCTGCAAAAACAGCATGACCTTCGTTGAAGTGATACACATCAATGTTGAGTCCAAGAGCACGTAGTGCTCTAACGCCTCCAATACCAAGCACTATTTCTTGCGCGATACGCTCCTCACCAAACCAGCCGTAGAGCTGTCCTGTGATCCATTGGTCTTCATTTTCAGGAAGATCAGTATCTAAGAGGTAGAGGGGAGCGTTTCCAAAGTTGGTACACTTCCAAACTTTGCAAGCAATGTTACGTTGTCTGATTTCAACGTGAACTTTAATCCCTGTGTCTTCTAAAAAGTCGTATGTATAATTGTGATAAGAATCATATGCATTGCCACTTGAATCAATCTTTTGTTCAGTATAGCCTTGCTTCCATTTTATACCGATCCCTACGATGGGGTACTCATTATCGTGAGCGCCTTTTAAATAGTCACCAGCCAGAATACCAAGTCCACCTGCATAAAGTTTAAAGTCGCTTTCCAACGCATATTCCATACTGAAATAAGCAACTCTAGGTACATTTTTCATGACGACACCTCATTTCTTTAACTGTCAAATATTTATGTTGTAATATGAAACAGGCCAGTGCTGCAAAAGCGGCACTGGCTGTATATCATCAATTATATGAGCAGTAGAAAATTGTTGGCAACCTAGTCTATAGCGCGTGTATGATCTGTTGGGACGTTTACAGAAGTCTCAACTGATAGGTCGTATGTGTTGCCATACACTTCAATATTGAGTGGTTCACCGGAAACCATATCAATTTTGACAGTGTTTTTATCAATGCTAACAACAAGAAGTCTATCTCTGAACAACATGTGGAAGTTCAGTCCATTCCAGTTTTCAGGTAAGAATGGATTAAATTTAGGCTTGCCGTCAGCTGTGCTGAATCCGCCAAATCCATATACAACGGACATCCAAGTTCCAGCCATAGAAGTGATATGAAGACCATCATCTGTGTCGTTATTGTAGTTATCTAGATCAAGGCGTGCTGAACGTTGATACAGCTCATAGGCCTTATTATGATAACCAATTTCACCAGCAATAATTGAGTAAACGCATGGTGATAGAGATGACTCATGCACGGTTCTTGGTTCGTAGAAATCAAAGTTTCTACGCTTGGTGTCAAGGTCGTATCGTTCGCTTAAGAAGAAGATGCCTTGTAGAACATCAGCTTGTTTTATGAAGCATGAACGAAGAATTCGGTCCCAAGACCATTTCTGATTAAGAGGCAAGTCAGAAGGATCTAGTTCTGAAACCAGCTTTTGCTCTTTATCCATATACCCATCTTGTTGAGCGAAAACATTGAGTTCTTCAATTTCTGGTAAATATATTTTCTCAGTAATTGATTTCCAGGTTGTGAACTCAGAAGTCTCAAAGTTATATTTCGCCAAGATTTTGTCGAATGCTTTTTGATCTTTATCTTTAACGTACTCTATAGCTTCTAATGTATATTCGAGCGTCCATGAAGCCATAAGATTTGAGTACCAGTTGTTATTTACATTATTCTCATACTCATTAGGGCCTGTAACGCCAAGCATCATGTAGCAATCTTTATATGGATTGTAGTTCACACGATCGGCCCAGAATCTACTAATGTTAAGAAGGACATCAAGGCCGTACTCTATGAGATAATCGGAGTCGCCAGTATAACGAACATAGTTGAAAATACCATAAGCAATTGCAGCATTTCTATGGATCTCTTCAAATGTGATTTCCCATTCGTTGTGACATTCTTCACCGTTCATTGTAACCATTGGATAAAGAGCGCCTTTTAGGCCCAGTTTTGCAGCATTTTCAATGGCTTTCTCCAGATGGTTGTATCGATATACAAGTAGGTTTCTAGGAATCTCTTCACGACTTGTAGACAAGTAGAATGGGATGCAGTATGCTTCAGTATCCCAGTACGTGCTTCCACCATATTTTTCGCCAGTAAAACCTTTTGGTCCAATATTAAGGCGTGGGTCTTCGCCATTGTATGTTTGTTTCATATGGAAGATATTGAAGCGAATGCCCTGTTGTGCAGCAACATCACCATCGATTTCAATATCTGCTTCTTTCCAAATTTCAGCCCATTTTGAAGCATGAGCGTCGTGAAGTGCGTCGAATCCTTCAGAGTACGCAGTATCCACTTGCTTATTTGCTTTGGCTTCAAGAGTGTCGAAGAGGTGATCTCTATCTGTTACAAGTGAAAAGAACTTGTATAGAGTCGCCGACTGACCTGATTCCAGGTTTGTTTCAAACACATGCTCAACGTATTTTGATTTGCTAGAAAATGACATTGGTGTTTCAACTGTATCATTATGTGATACCATTTTTGACTTCATAGCTGCAGAAACAGTGAATCCTGTTTTCTTTGTTGTCATTGAGATTGAACCCACAGAGTTGTCACCGTGCTCTGTACAGTTTTCCCAGAAGAATTCGTCATAGTTTGCATCTTCATTACGAACATCACCATCTAAGTAAGGTGTAAATTTGATCGATGCTGAAGAGTCTAATGCTTTTATTTCGTATTTTACCGCGCCAATTTCAACTTGGTCATAGCTCACAAATCGTTTGATGTTAAAAGCAAATGACTTATTGTTGACCTTATATGTGAATGTACGGATTAAACACCCTTCCTTCATGTCAAGGACACGTGTGAAGTTATCAGGTGTGGTTTTGCCTAGGTCAACAGTATGGCCATCTATTTCAACGTGAATACCGATCACATTTGTGCCATTAAGTACCTTTGCGAAATACTCAGGGTATCCGTTTTTCCACCAGCCAACTCTTGTTTTATCAGGATAGTAAACACCTGCAGCATATGAACCTTGTAGGGTGTCACCACTATAATCTTCTTCAAAAGTACCTCTATGGCCCATGTGGCCGTTACCAAGGCTCATCAAACTCTCGTAGAGACGGTTATCTTCAGGATGAAAACCCTCTTCGATGATTTGCCATGGATGTTCAATTACATATTTCAAAACAAACACCTGCTTTCTCATTGTTTGTGCAATCGGTTGCATAATTAATTAAAAAAATAGAACTCGCTACGCCCATTATACCAGAAAAACGTTCGAAATGTCATCTAAACCGATAAAAGTAGTATTAAAATATATTTTTGTACGAAGTGTACAACAAGTGTTGTGCAATTTTATGCCCTTTGCTTTATTTCTTGTGAAATAGGTTGTGCAACCGTTATCTTTGTTATAATTGGATCAGATAATTAAGGTAGATTACGGATACTCAAATAAGGAGAAAAGATTATGCAAAAAGAATATAAAGGTTTCATATTTGATCTTGATGGCGTTTTAGTCGATACGGCGAAGTATCACTTTCTTGCTTGGAAAAGACTTGCAAGTGAGCTTGAAATAGATTTCACTGAAGATGACAACGAAAGACTTAAAGGCGTGAGTCGTATGGCATCGCTTGATATAATCTTGGAACTGGGCAATAAATCGCTTTCAGAAGAAGAAAAAATGGATCTGGCAACACGCAAAAACGAGTGGTACGTTGACTATATTACAAAAATGGATGCAACAGAAATCCTACCTGGTGCACTGGAGTTTCTTAAAATGCTTAAAGAGAAGGGCTTTAAATGTGCTTTGGGATCAGCAAGTAAAAATGCGGGTCTTATATTAAAAAAGACGGGTATGACTGAGTACTTTGACACAATAGTTGATGGAACACATGTGTCAAAAGCAAAGCCTGATCCTGAAGTATTCACTCTGGGTGCGAAGAACATGAGCCTTTCATACGAAGAGTGTGTTGTATTTGAAGATAGTGTTGCGGGTCTTCAAGCTGCTAAGGCCGCTGGTATGGTTGCAGTAGGAATTGGCGAAAGCTCAGTTCTTACGGAAGCAGATATGGTTGTTAAGGATCTATCTGAGTTTAACCTTAATATGTTATAAAGCCTTTGGCTTCACACACAATAAATCTTTCTAAAAGCCCAACGCATTATGCGTTGGGCTTTTGTAGTTTTTAATATAAAAATTGAGTACGCCTAGATTAGTGAAAGTCGGGATAAACCTTGGCTTTCGGTCTTTCAATAAATATGTTAAAATTTTGTATACGCATATAGTGAGTCACAATGGAAGGTGGATATTTATGTTTCGCACGTTAATATGGTTTTGTTATTTGTGGTTAACCTTATTTGCTTCTGTACCGAGAATGCTAAAAGCAAAAAAGTATCATGAAGCAGAACAATTTGATGAAAGAGATATCATTGTAAACAATCAAGCAGGGCCATGGGCTAGAAAATTACTTAAGCTAAGTGGTAATACGGTTACTGTAAATGGGCTAGAAAATATACCGAAAGATAGAGCTGTGTTATTTGTTGCCAATCATCAGAGTAATTTTGATATTCCAATACTCTTAGGTCATATCGATAAACCTAAAGCATTTATTGCAAAGATTGAATTGGAGAAGTTTCCAATCTTAAACACATGGATGAGTCTGATGGAATGTGTTTTTATGGACAGAGATAATATCAGACAATCAGCAAAGTCTATTGGCAAGGGGATTAAGAGCCTTAAAAACGGATATTCTATGGTTGTGTTTCCTGAGGGGACGAGAACAGATGATGGAATCTTATTAGAATTTAAACCTGGAGCATTAAAGCTGGCTACTAAATCAGGTGTTCCTGTGGTGCCTGTTACGATTAATGGCTCAAAATCGATTATGAAGAAGGGGAGTAAAATAATCCACCCCGCCCATGTTGAAATCATAATTTCGCCTATCATTGAAATGAATGATGAGTGGAAGCATGACACAATTGCTTTGGCTGAGAAAGTAAAAGGAATTATTGATAAAAATCTGAATCAATCTTAGTTTGAGAACTGATTTTACTTATACGAAGATATAAAATATTTGATAGTCATTCAAAAACAGTTTGAGATTCGAAGTTACGAATCTTAAGCTGTTTCTTTATTAACCATTACATGCAGTGATAATATCTTCAAGCTGCAATCTCTGAATCGGTTTTTGCATGTATGCAGAGGCACCAAGCGCTTTGCATTCTTCGATAAGTTTACTGGTATGCATTGACGAGATCATAATGACTTTTGCTTTATTATCATATGCCCTGATAGCTCTGAGAGCATCGATGCCGTTCATATTTGGCATATTAATGTCTAAAAGGACCAGATCGGGTTTGTGCGTTAAATACATTTCAATGGCTTCATAGCCATCTTCGGCTTCTATGATCGTCTCAATTTTTACGTGTGAAAGTGAAGTCTTTATGAAGTGTCTGATGAATAGGGAATCATCAACGATTAATAGTTTCATAGTTGCACCTCCAGAGTGGTATAGATTTCACAAATAGGACTAAAGTCTTGTATAGGACTATTATACCACAAGCATAGAGGTGCTAATCAGAAATTGTATGAGATTTATAGTGCAGAACATAAATTATATAGGAACGTATTTTAAACGGATATATTGATATTCGTTCAAATTCCGGTTGTCGAGGCTCTTTTAACAATAGGTTTGATACCAAGTGAGAATGGGGTAAATGTATATCACAAAGTAAAAGTCAGAGGTGATGTCAATGAAAATGATGAAACTCGCATTATCTTTAATGATAATTTTCAGTATAGTATCGACTTCAACATATGCAGAGCAAAGTCAAATGGATATCTTTAGCAGTGAAGAACTGGAGTGGCTCAAGGAGCATCCGGTTATAAAAGTAGCACCTGAAGACGATTATGCACCAGTCGAGTATTATATGGATGGGGAATTTATAGGATTATCACGAGATTACTTACATTGGATCAGTGAGACCTATGATATTGAATTTGAATTCGTCTATTACGAAACTTGGTCGGATATTTTAGATGCACTTCGAAATAAAGAGGTAGATCTCCAAACCTCTATTGTAAAAACACCAGATCGTGTAGAGTATTTGAGTTTTACTGAGCCTTACACAAATATGCCAAATGTGGTTTTGGTACAAAAAAACTTTGCTGAGCCCATAACCATAGAGACATTATTCAATTACAAAGTTGGTATTATTAAAGATTATGCAGTTCATGAGTACATCCAGCTGGTCTATACGCCTGAAGGATTGTTTGAGTATATTGATATTCGTGAAGCCTTAACAGAATTGTCGCTTGGTAAAATTGATGCCCTTATAATTGATTTAGGACAGGCGACATACTATATTCAGGAGATGGCTATATCAAATATTAGCATTGCTGAAGACGTTAGGATTAATTTCGAGTACAAATTGCGGTTTGCAACACCAAAGGATCAAGTTATCCTCACATCGATTTTGAATAAAGCATTGGCCACAATGCCTAAGGCTAAGCAACAGGAGCTGTTTGACAAGTGGGTAAGCTTTGGAAAGTATAGCTGGTTTGACCGACAGATGCTCAATGTAGTATTAGGCCTATTTGCATTTGTTTCTGGATTGTTCATACTAGCCATTGCATGGTCAATGACAATTAGAAAAAAAGATGTCAAGTTAAGAGAAATGAATAAACTATTAGAGGATCAGATTGATATTCTCAACGAAACACAGGCACAGTTGATCGAAGTGGAGAAGATAAATGCATTAAGCCGTTTGGTGATTGGTATAGCACACGAAGTCAATACGCCTCTTGGCAATGGGATAATGGTTTCTTCATACATTAATGAAATGTCAAACAAGTTGAAAATTGTATTAGGTCACGAAGACTTTGATGTGGAGTATATGAAGCATAGTGTTGATGATATTGAGTATTCCAGTGAAAAAGTTCTCGAGTATCTGAATAAGACAGCACGTATTGTAGATGATTTCAGATCTGTTGCAAATTATCAATATGAGACAGATTCAAAGGAAGTTGTTTTAGATTTGGAGTTAGAACGAATTCTTGGGATAATATCAACACATCAAGGCTTTCATTGTAAAGTTCATTTAGACTTGCAACCAGATATTAAGGTGAATGTTCCAACGAAAAGTCTATTTCAGCTCATGACAGCATTGATAGAAAACAGCTGCATTCATGGTTATGCGAGAAATGAAGGTGTAATTGAGATTGCACTTCGTAAAGACTTGGATTATATAGAGTTGATCGTCAAAGACTATGGACGTGGAATTCCCGAAGAACTTATAGAACATATATTTGAGCCATTTTACACCTCAAAACGTGGTTCTGAGAGAATAGGTTTAGGTTTGTATGGTGTTCATAATATTGTGACCCATATACTTAAAGGTCATATTGAAGTGATATCAAAACCTGCTGAAGGTGCTAAATTTATAATTAATTTCCCAGCATCGTTCTGATCAGTTATATCCTTATCAAAAAAAGTGACCGGGACTGTTTTACAACAGCCCCGGTCACTTTTTATATTATGATAATAATCATATATTATTGTTCATTTTCATGAATCGGTAGTATTTTCATAAGCTCAGGAATGATCTTATGAACATCACCAACGATGCTTAGATCGGCAGCATCAAAGATTGGTGCTGTCTCATCTTTATTGATTGCAACGATAAACTCAGATTCTTCCATACCAGCAAGATGCTGAATAGCGCCTGAGATACCACATGCAATGTAAAGATCAGGACGTACAGTTTTACCTGTTTGACCAACTTGATTGTTTCTGTCAATCCAACCAGCATCTACAACAGCTCTAGAAGCTGAAACATTTCCGCCAAGACGAAGAGCTAGGCTTTCAAGCGACTTCATTTTGTCAGGGTTACCAACACCACGACCACCAGATACAAGAACGTTTGCATCTTCGATGTTAGCCTTTTGCTTTGTTTCTTTAACCACTTCAAGGATTTCAATATTCATATCTGTAGTTTCAAACTTCACAGGAACCTTTGAAATCACACCGATGCGATCTGTATTAGGCTCTGCAAGAGTCATAACGCCAGGGCGAACTGTTGACATCTGTGGTCTGTGCTCAGGACAGATGATTGTTGCCATGATGTTGCCACCAAATGCAGGACGTGTCATAAGCATATTTTTAGTTTCTTCATCAACTTCAAGGCTTGTACAGTCAGCTGTAAGTCCTGTGTTGATTCTTGCAGAAACACGTGGTGCAAGGTCACGACCGATTGTTGACGCGCCTACAAGGATTACGTCTGGCTTACGATCAAGTACAACTTGTACCATTGCTTTTGTATAAGGTTCAGTCATAAAAACAGCCAATTCCTTTTCGTCAACAAGGATAACCTCGTCAGCGCCAAGGTGAATTAGTTCGTTTAAATCGTCTTTCATATCATGACCTAGAACAAGTGCGCGTACGCAGCATTCTAAGTTGTCTGCAAGCTCGCGACCTTTTGAAACAAGTTCTTTAGAAACTTTTTCAATGCGGCCTTCACGCTGCTCGCAAAAGACCATTACGTCTTTGTAGTCTGTATGCTTCATCGTGAAACCTCCTAGTCAATAATGTATTTTTCCTTAAGATTTTCAAGGATAATTTGAGCGGCCTGCTGTGGATCTACGTCATACTTTTTGCCTGGAGCCTTCACAGACTTTGTGAATGACTTCTTCACGCGAGTCGGTGAGCCTTTAAGACCAAGGTGTTGTTCTTCAACCTCGATATTAGCGTATGTCCATGTTTCCACTTCTTTTTCACGATAAGCGTCAAAGATACCTTGAACTGACATGTAACGCGCTGTGTTCATTTCACTTAGCGTTGTAATCAGACATGGCATTTGTACTTTGATTCGGTGGTAGCCATCTTCAAAGACACGCTTAAGAATTAGGCTGTCGCCATCTTTTTTCATGTCATCAACGTAGCTTACTTGAGGAAGGTTCAGCTTTTCAGCGATTTGAGGACCAACCTGTGCTGTATCACCATCAATGGCTTGACGACCAGCAATAATTAGATCGTAGTCAAGGTTGCGAATAGCAGCAGCAATCGTCATTGACGTTGCCCAAGTGTCTGCACCAGCGAATTTTCTATCCGTTAAAAGAATAGCGCGGTCAGCACCCATTGCTAGAGCTTCACGAAGCGCATTGTCCGCTTGTGGAGGGCCCATTGTTAGAACTGTAACGTGAGCACCATGCTCATCCTTTAGTGCAAGAGCAGCCTCAAGGCCAGCCTTGTCATCAGGATTAATAATACTTGGCACACCATCACGGATAAGTGTACCTGTTTTTGGATCCAGACGTACTTCTGTTGTATCTGGAACCTGCTTTATACAAACGATGATATTCATCTGAAATTACCTCCTACTTAAGCAAGTTAGCTGAAACAACCATACGTTGAACTTCGCTTGTGCCTTCATAGATCTCTGTGATCTTGGCATCGCGCATCATACGCTCCACTGGGTACTCACGCGTATATCCGTAACCGCCGTGTAGTTGAACGGCTTTTGTAGTTACTTCCATCGCTGCTTCTGAAGCGAAAAGTTTCGCCATAGCCGCTTCGTTAGAGAATGATTTTTTAGCATCCTTGTAACGTGCTGCCTTGTAAACCAGTAGACGAGCTGCTTCTGTTCTCGTATCCATATCAGCAAGTTGGAACTGTGTGTTTTGGAATTTAGAGATTGAGCGACCAAACTGTTTTCTTTCTTTAACGTAAGTAACCGTTTCGTCGAGAGCGCCTTGTGCTAGGCCGAGTGCTTGAGCTGCGATTCCAACACGTCCACCGTCAAGTGTCTTCATTGCAATCTTAAAGCCCATGCCTACCTTACCAAGTAAGTTTTCTTTTGGAATGCGGCAGTTTTCAAAGATCAGCTCACATGTTGCTGATCCGCGAATGCCCATTTTCTTTTCTTTTTTACCGATAGAGAAGCCTGGCGTGTTGATATCAACGATAAACGCTGAAATACCACGTGTGCCTTGAGACTTATCAGTCATAGCCATAACAATGTATGTGTCTGCATAACCGGCGTTTGTGATGAAAATTTTCGATCCATCAATAACCCACTCGTCACCATCGAGAACGGCACGTGTTTGTTGTCCAGCTGCATCAGTACCAGCGCCTGCTTCTGTTAAGCCAAATGCGCCAAGTTTTTCACCTTTTGCCAGTGGCACGAGGAATTTTTGCTTTTGTTCTTCTGTTCCGAATTCATAAATAGGTGCTGCACAGAGGGAAGTGTGGGCTGAAACGATAACGCCTGTTGTTCCACAAACTTTTGACAGTTCTTCTACAGCCATTGCATACGCTAGATTGTCAGCGCCTGCACCACCGTATTCCTTAGGGAATGGAATACCAAAGAAGCCAAAACGTTTCATTTTTTCCACAGTTTCCACTGGGAAGCGTTCTTCTTCGTCTACCTCTTCTGCGAGAGGTTTTACCTCGTTCTCTGCAAATGAACGATACATTTTGCGAAGAAGGACATACTCTTGTCCGAGTTCAAAATTCATAAGGAGCCTCCTTGTAGCCGTTAAGGATTTAACGAAAGAAATGTCGTCAACCGACCAAAGTTTAACGAATCTTCCATACTCACGGCTCGAAATATAGTTAAATGGTTTTTCACCGACCTGACCTTTAAAATGTTACGTTATTATTTTAACATAATAATTGCCGAATTGTGCACAGAAAGAACAAACAACTCATACAATTCATAACCAATTGAACACTTTCGAAGTTTTTTTAATTTTTTTTGATTATTTTGAAATGGGTAAAAGACCCAGTTGTATAGTATCTACATACAAAATTAAAAAATTTCATAATCTTAAGATTTAATTATATATGATTTTGTGTAATTATTATGTGGTTGATATGAAAAGAGGAATTGAAGGAATATAAGCGAATTAAAAAAGGGAATAGGAAATGGATGATTGAGAACAGAGAGGAACAAACTATGAAATGGAAGAGAGTGTGGATTGTCGTTGTAATGATGATCTTGATAATACTGGCAGGGTGTACAAGGCAAGGTCTGGGTGATCCAACTGCAACTAAGAATGATGAACAGATCATTGGAATGTACAGTGAAGCTTTGGATGAATTAATGCCACAAATGCCAACGTCGTGGATCTATTCAGGGACCGCGGAGTACAATCATGTCATGTCTATTGGGGAAATTTATGAAACCATGGGTCAAAAAATATACCGTATATATGGCGAGGTTGAAGACATGACGGGGGGCAATTCAGGTGCTGACTTTAGATTTGAACTAGCGTATTCGGTTCTTGGAGACAGTATAGTTCAATCAAAAAAAGGTCAGATGCTTATGGATTCTGATTACGACAAAATAATATTGATCAAACTTCCACTTGAGATTGGAAATACTTGGTCTGAAAATATTATTGATAATGAAGGCAATTCAGTAAAAATCACTTCAGTCATTGAGGACATTTCAGAGGATGAAGGTACAATTTATACGGTACGCTATAGTGCGAAGGGGTCCGAATATTATGAGGTTCGAGAAATAAAAGAAGGTTCTGGAGTTGTACATTTTGAAAAAGTTCTTTTTTATGACGGAGACATGTTCCCAGTGCAATACAGTCTTTTTAAATTGAACAGGGAAGAAACATTAATTGTCAAAGAAGAAAAAGACAATGAGTCCGTTAAAGATTTGGGGCCATTTGGTGATGCTACAACAATTGAACTTGATACAATACCTCAACTCTCAGAAGGAAATGTACCAAATGAAGATGATTTAGTGGCTCTAAACGACTTAATCATGGAATTTAACGGTGCGTGGGTAAAATTTGCAAATGATAAAGACATGGGGATACTTGAGTTTGTAACCAACGACGGAGACGCCTATGAAATTATTCAAAAATTTCCTGCAGGTACGATGACACTTTCGTTTGAGTTGATTGATATTGGAGATATAAAGGTTGAAGGCAATAGGGCGAATTTACATGTACATGAGATTATAAAGAAAGTGGTTCCTGAAAAAACGGAGATGCTCGAGTATTTCTGGTTATATGAAGCAAGAAAGATTGGTGACCAATGGGTGGTCCACTCATATGTAAGTGATGCAAAGAATGGAGGAGAGTAACAAATGACACAAGTACGTGACCTGATTGATAGACAGAAGACTCATTTTAGAAAAGGACTGACGAAAGATCCAGAATTTCGGATCATGCAACTACAGTTGCTGTCCAAAGTTCTTAGAGACAATAGTGATGCGCTTCTGAGTGCTCTCAAAATAGACATT
>Ga0070724_10000978_pt1 | contig 18196 bp, 14 predicted proteins | sample tdDd001_FD_67278 | JGI IMG/M metagenome (GOLD analysis project Ga0070724, IMG submission 67278) | Marine sediment microbial communities from the Atlantic coast under amendment with organic carbon and nitrate - tdDd00.1 | ecosystem: Environmental > Aquatic > Marine > Coastal > Sediment | place... | reverse complement strand
AAGTGTTTGTCGATAAGCGAAGCAACCATCGCCGCAGGCACTAAATAGCCCAATACAGGCAGTTGAGTGGCCAGCGTTTGCAGCAGGCTTGCGCCATAACTGGCTTGATACACTTGCGCTTCGATGTAGTGACTGACAGGCAAGAAAGTGCGCCATGCTTGCGCCCATACGTTCATGTCGGTAACTGGGAAAGTAATGCCCATAAAGGCAAAACTTGGTGCGGTAAATGCGCCAGCAAAACTCATTGCTCGAACGGCGTCTAAGCTAATGAAATAGAACAGACTACCCATGATCATACAGGCTAAGATCATCAGCAGTTGGCTGAAAATAACCACCCCAAAATCACCGTGAAACGGCCAGTCTAAACCGATAAACATCCAGTACAAAAAGGCCATACCTTGGATCAAAAACAGCGTGGCATAAGGAAGCAGAGTGGCTATCCACTTTCTTACGGGTTGGTCACCCAACCAGCCTTTTAGCCCCGTTTCACGCACTTGCGCTGCTAAGATTAATACCGTTGAAACAACGATCGCAATCTGCCAAATTGCTGGCACAATAGCCGAGATAAGGAACTGGCTATAGTTGGTGTTACTGTTAAACAGCGGGGTAATTTGGCTGCGAATAGGCACCGCCTTTCCGAGCGCTTGGGTTGGCGTGGCATCACCTTTCGCCAGCACTTTGCCTGCGTCTAATTTTGCGTTAAACGTGCCTTGGGCCTGCATCAGTGCGGCGTTGACCAATCGTCCGACCAATATGAATTGGCTGTTAACGAATACCGAAACCTGCGGTGGGCGCGACAAATACGCATCTTGGCTTAAGCGTTTCGGGATCACCACATAAGCATATATGTCTCCCGATTGCAGCGCTTGTTTGGCTTGGTGAGTATCTGTGTATTGCTCGGATACCGACAAACTCGCCGTGGCATCGTAATGACGGATCATTTGGCGTGACATCTGGCTGTGGTCTAAATTGACCACCCCGATTGGCATATCTCGGGCGATGCTATGCGAAAAGACCCACCATAAGCAGGCCACCAGCAAAATCGGTAGCCAGGTAAGGACAGACAATAACCATCTGTCCTTTTTTATGATCTGCCATTGGCTAGCCAATAACGACGAAATCATATTATAGATTCTCGATGACTACGCTCATGCCAACGCGTAGGTTTTCGATAGGGGTAACAGGGCGCGCTTCCACTTCAAAAGTACGCATATCAAAGCCTTGACTGGCATCGGTTGAACGCCAAGTCGCAAAATCACCCATGACAGAAACGTGGCTCACTTTGAAGGTAACATTCTTCTCTAGAGCAGGAACGAACGCATCAAATTCCGTGCCTTTGGTGAACTTCTTAAGTTGATCTTCACGCACGTTGAACACCGCCCACGCATCTTGCATATCAATCACGGTCACAACTGGGAAGCCTTGTGGGGCCAGTTCGCCGCTATTAAGCAGTACTTGCGACACTTCACCGTCAAACCAGCTCTTAATTTTGGTATCCGCAGCGTAAGCTTCAACTTCGGCTACTGCGCCAGCCGCCATGCGCGCTTTTTCAACCGCGGCGAGCTTGGTTTCTTCACGGGCGCCTTCTTTGGCCATTTGATACATTTGGAAAGCTGCGCTTTCGGTGTATTTCGCCGCTTGCCACTGTGTGCGCGCTTCATCGCGTTTTTGCTCGGCAACGACTCCGTCTTTGTAAAGGTTATTGACGCGTTGGTAAGTCTTTTCCATTAGATCAGCCGCCGCTTTGGCCTTTTGCCATTGATCTTGCGAGGCTTGAATTTGTTGAACGCGAGCGCCTTTCTCTGCTTGTTTCGCCATCGCGCCCGCGGCTTCTTGACCGGCAATTGCTTGTTCAAGCTTTGCATCTAACTCTGGGCTGTAGATGGTAAACACCAAGTCGCCTTTGTTTAGGGTATCGCCTTTGCGCACGAGTACTTGGTCAATTCGCCCCGGGACTTTTGAAGAGATGTTGTACTGCTGCGCTTCAATTTGGCCTTGGAGGCGAATTGGTTGATCTTGATAAGCAGTGGTGAAGCTGTATGCCAGCCAACCCACTAAGGTAAGCGTTGCGGCGCCAGCGCCGACAGTTTTTAGTAGTTTGGCGTTCATGAGTTGTCCTTCTTGGTGTTTGCGCGTGTTTCGTATTGATCAAAGGTATTCATTTCGTTGCTAAGAGCAAGCAACTTATTTAATGCAATGAGGTAGTTAAAGCGAGCAAGGTGTTGCTGGGTTTGGATGCTTGCCAGATACAGCTCCGCATCAACCACTTCGAGTGAATTCGATAGCCCTTGAGTAAAGGCTTTACTGCGAAGATTTAAGTTTTCTTTGGCTAAGTGCAGGCTAGATTCTAAGCCGTTCACTTCTTCCACCGCTTGCTCGGCGGCAAGGTAGGTTTTTTCGACCAGAACTTGAAGATCTTTTTCCGCTTGAGTGCGCAGGAACTGTACTTGACGCACGGCGCTGTGTGCGGCTTGCGCGCGATCAGAACGGCCAGACGTATCCAGTAATGGCACGTTCACGCCAATACCAACTAACCAATCCGGTTTCATCTGGCTGGCTAGGCTTTCGTGTTCGTACACTGTGTAGTCACCATAAAGGTAGACGTCTGGGTAGTATTTCCCTTCTTCCGCTTTAACTAAGTTAGCCGCTTGTTTTTGTTTTGCGTCGAGAATATCTAAGCCAGGGTAGGTGGCCAGAGTTTGCGACACAAACGCTGATAGTGGTGGCAGAGTTTGGTTAATAAATAGCGAGCTGTCTAATTCAATATCTTGTTGGTTAAGTAAGCTAGCGAGGGCCGCTTGCGCGATTTCCATATCGCGAGTCGCTTTTTTGGTGTCTACCCGCGCTTTATCAAGGGAGGCCTCGGCTTGTAGGCGTTCAACTTTGGCGATTTGCCCTTGTTTTTCCAGTTTAATGGCGAAGTCGCGGTGTTTGGTCAGGCCATCTTCTACTGCTTGGCGGGTGGCGACCACTTCTTTGGCAAGTACCACGCTAAAGTAGTATTTGCTGAGGTCTTCAAAGCGTGCTTGGCGCTCCATTGCAAATTGGCTGCGCGCTTCGTCGGCTTGGCCTGCGGCAATGTTTTGCGCGGCGGTAATACGGCCACCGGTAAAGATAGGCCAGATGGCGCGGATGGAGGAGGTGAAGATAGCGCGATCAGACATTTTGGTGGAAATCGCCGATGGATCTAAATGCAATCCAAGTCCACCCGCAATACCGCCAATTATTTTTGAAATATCTTCGAGGCCCGTTGTCGCATCAGCCAATTGCTGACCATTTACGGTCACATCTTTGTCTAAAACGGTATAGTTTGCCGACAAACTAATACTCGGTAGATTCAAGTCGTTCTTTGAGTGTTGAAGGTGTTGATAACGTTGTACATTCGCTTGGGAGGCCGATAACGAGTCGTTGTCGTTTTGGACAATTTGCCACGCCTGATCAAAGGCGATTGGCTGTGCGTGAGCCATTGCAAAGGGCTGCGCAATTAGGCAACTAATAAGCCAAGGTATGGTTCTTTTTTTCATCTTACTTACGCCTAAAAATAATTGAAATTAGAGCAATGACTCTATTTTAAGGTTATACCATCTTAAGTAAAGCACTAGTTAACCGTTAATCTAAGATTTCATGCTTGAGTTAACGGCATAATTGTAAATAACTTGTTACTCTGATTGCAAACTATTAATGAAGGTAAGTTTGTTTGAATTGGAGTGACTTCAGCTTTCGGCGTAGATTATTGATAATAATGACGTTATCAGGCTTGGTTGAGCTGCTTATTTTAACCGGAGCCGGGTTTGCCTATATTAAACAATCCCAGCAACAGGAGATGGGGCAAAAAGCGCTTGGGGTCGCGCAGTTCTTGGCTCAATCCCCTGCGGTTATTCGCATGGTCGAAACCCGCGCCCCAGATACTTTAACCGATAAAATTCAGCAGCTTACTCAGGCTATCGGTGCCACATTTATTGTTATTGGAGACAAAGAAGGCATTCGGTTAATCCACCCTGTGGCCGAGCGAATTGGGCTGCCGATGAAAGGGGGCGATAACCTTAAAGCGCTCAGCCATGGTCAGTCTTATGTTTCTTATGCCGAAGGCTCGTTAGGAAAGTCGGTGCGCGGTAAAACGCCCGTATTTGATAGCCATGGCAACATCATCGGCGTGGTCTCGGTGGGTTATTTGCTTGAAGGCCTGCAAGACCGAATTGAACCTTATTTGGCGTTTTTGCTCGCAATGGCGCTTTTAGTGGTGTTTGCCAATGGGGTGTTGTCTCATTATGCGTCTAAGCGCTTCCAAAAAGTCATTTTGGGCTTTGAGCCAGAGGAAATTGCGCGTTTGTATGTAGAGCTCGATATCACCATGAGCACCATCAAAGAGGGGGTACTGAGCATTGATAGCCACGGCTTGGTGCGTTCGATAAATAAAAGTGCCTGTGAAATATTGCAAGTAAAGCGCGATGCGGTCATTAACCAACCGATGCGGCAGGTGCTACCCGACAGTGACTTGATGGAAATTCTCACCACCAAAGAATCCCAACACGATATCGACATCTATCTTAATCGCCAACGCATTGTCGCCAACCGTTACCCGATTATTGTTGAAGGGGACGTGGTTGGCGCGGTATCGAGTTTTCGTCGCCGTGATGAAATCACCGAACTGACCAAACAGCTTTCTCAAAGCCGAGAGTACGCAGACATGCTCCGCTCGCAAACTCATGAGCACCGTAATAAGCTCAACACCATTAGCGGCTTGGTTCAGTTAGGAGAAATCGAAGCGGTACAGAGCTTAATTGGACAAGAGACCGAACACTATCAAAGTTTGATAGAGTTTATTCGAGAGGTTGTTAGCGACCCGTTGGTGGCTGGCTTGCTGCTTGGAAAAACCGAGCGAGCGCGCGAGCTTGGGTTGGTGCTGACCATTGATGAAGGTTCACGTTTACTGGCACTGCCTTTTGGCCTTAGCGCAGACAACATTGTGACGATAGTGGGGAACCTGATTGATAACGCCTTTGATGCGACGCTGAGCAATGAACAACGAGTGACCAACGAGGTGATGGTATCTATCAGCGATTTTGGTACCGAGGTCGTGTTGGAAGTAGAAGACAATGGCTGCGGCTTGCCAAAAGACATCACCACAGACACCCTCACGCATAAAGGCGTTTCAAGCAAAAAAGGCCACGGAAGAGGGATGGGGCTTTATTTGATCCAGAAATTGGTGGATCAGCACCAAGGGCATTTAGAGTTAATCGATAACCCGCACAATGGCGCCCGAATTACCGTGTATTTACCTAAGGACAGGCTATCTAGCGGAGAAGATATCAATGAATAAGAGCACAAAGGTAATGATCATTGAAGATGATGTTGCCATTGCAGAAGTGCATAGGCGCTATTTGGCTCAGATTGGTGGCTACGAGGTGATAGCCATTGCCACCAATCAAGCAGAGGCGCACATGCAATTAGAGCTACTTAACCCGCAATTGGTGATATTGGATGTTTACCTACCCGATGGCAATGGCTTGGAAATATTACGCCAAGTTCGTCAGCAGCAGCAGGCCTGCGATGTTATTTTGGTCACCGCCGCCCGTGACGTCGACACGTTGCAAGAGGCGATGCGTGGTGGAGTTGTGGACTATCTGCTAAAACCTGTGATGTTCCCGCGCTTAGAAGCGGCGCTTAAGAAATACCAACAGCAGCGAAACCAGTTCACTGGTGCGTGCGATCTTGATCAGCAGTTGGTGGATAAAATGCTGCAATCGGGCGGTAATGAAGAGGCATCGACACGGCTTCCTAAGGGGATTGACGCGGTGACTTTGGACAAAATTCGCGACTTGTTTGTGGCGTGTCGTTCGCTAACTGCGGATGAATCAGGGGTGAAAATTGGTGCCAGTCGCACTACTGCGCGGCGTTATTTGGAATACTTGATCACGACGGGGGAGCTAGAAGCCGATGTGGTGTATGGCACAGTAGGTAGACCCGAGCGCAGTTATAAAAAAGTAGTCAGATAAAAATATCTGTCGTCTACACTGTTTATAGAGACGTTCAAACAAGGTGGTGTTATGACTCGGCTGCTACTTTATTGTTTTGTGGTATTTTTTGCTCTGCCTTCCTTTGCTCAAGGGTTGGTGTTTATTCACAGTTATCATTATGCCTACCCGTGGGTGAAAGAATATCGTTCTGGCTTTAAACAACACATCGCCAATATTGACGTGCATGAGTTTCAAATGGACACCAAACGTCGGCCGCAATCGGAGTTTTATGCCGCGGCGGAAGAGGCCTGGTCTTTCATTGTAAAAAATTCGCCCGAAATGGTGGTGGTTGCCGATGATAATGCCTTGCGCTTGCTTGGGCCGCGTTTGATTGAACAGCAAATTCCGTTCTTTTTCTTAGGCATCAATGCCAATCCAAGGAACTACATTGCCATTACCTCTAATGTGTCGGGGGTGCTAGAGCGGCCATTGATGAAACGCTCGGTGTATATGATCAGCAAGGTGTTGCCTGATGTGAAACGTATTCAAGTATTGATGGATGCAACCCCGACATCAAAGGCTATTTTAGAGACTTCTTTTAGTAATCAGCTCAATCAAACGATTACTGGCATAGAGGTCGATACTCGCCTAGTCGCGCGCTGGGAGGAGTGGCAGGCTTTGGTTATAGATGCTAAGAAAAATGGCTTTGATGCGGTCATCATTGCTAACTACGCAGCATTAAAAGACACCCAAGGGACTCACTATACCTTAGATCATGTTTCGGAGTGGACGAGCGATAATAGCTCGGTTCCTTTGTTTGCGTTTTGGTCCTATTCGGTTGGCGTCAAAAAGGCGGTAGGGGGGCTGAGTATCAGTGCTTTCGACCAAGGTGCCGTAGTCGCAAAACTGATTAATCAGTATTTGGTCGATGGTGTCATGCCGATGATCGCAACCCCTGAAAGAGGCGCGTTTGTTTTTAGTAAAACCGAGTTAGAGCGTTGGCAGTTATCTTTGCCGTCAGAGATAAAAAACAAAGCGGTGATATTTGAATAAGCGTCAAAGGTAAATGATGGGGGCAACATGAGAAACATCGAATCGCGACACACTTACCAATTGATAACGCTTCTGTTGTTGGCGATAGTTTTGTTGTTTGCTCCTGCATTTTCGAGAGCCGAAACCATTAAGTTGTCGTTTATTCATAGCTATCACTTTGGTTATTTGTGGGTTCAAGACTATCGGCGCGCGTTCTTTGAACATTTACAAGAAGGGGTCGAAGTACAAGAGTTTGAAATGGATACCAAGCGTTTGTATAGCGAGCAACAAATAGCCTTGGCGACGGATAATGCAAAATTGTTTTTTGTCGAGACCAACCCGGATGTGGTGGTGATCTCCGACGATTTGGCGCTAAAGAATGTTGGGCCGTTTGTTCAAGCTTATGATGTGCCGATTTTTTTCTCTGGCATCAATGCCAATCCGCGCCAATATGTTGATTTAACTAGCCAAGTTTCGGGGGTGTTGGAGCGGCCGTTATTGCTCCGCTCTGTGAGTATGATTGGCAAGGTATTGTCTAATGTGAAAAAGATCAAAGTCCTGATGGATGACTCGCCTTCATCACAAGCCATTCTAGACACCTCCTTTGGCAATAAACTCAGCCAATCTATTACTGGCATTCAGGTAGATGGTGTGATGTTGGCTGAGTACGGTCAATGGCAACAGGAAGTCATTGATGCGGCAGAGCAGGGTTATGATGCCATTGTTTTATTGGTGTATAGCCGCTTAAAAGGCGAGCAAGGAGATTACCTTTCGACTAGAGATGTTGATACATGGACGAGCAAAAATAGCACGGTTCCAGTATTTGGTACTTGGGAGTTCTCGATTGGTAAAGGTCGCGCACTCGGTGGTTTTAGCTTAAGCGGCTACGAACAAGGAAAAGCCTTGGCAGAGCAGGTGAATCGTTACTTGCAAAGCGGCAAAATGCCCAGCGTCGTCACCCCTAAAAAAGGCTCCTATGTGTATAGCCGATACGAACTCGGCCGCTGGGGGATCCATTTACCGGATGATATTGTTCGCTTGACCGAGTTTAAGGAGTGATGAGAAGTGGGAAAGGCTAAGTACTAAAAGCGAAGTGGGGAAAGATGGGCTCTAGGCTCTAGGAAACCGAACCCATCTCTTTTTTAATCCACTTGTGATGGATTATCCGTTGTCACGTCTTGGCGGTTGCGTAGATAAGAGATAAATTTCCCTACCAGTGGGCCAAGCAGTACTGCAATGGCTAAACAAGTGAAGACGCCGGTGATAGGTCTTTGCCACAGAAAGCTCAGTTCTCCGTCGCTTATCATGAGCGCGCGTCTTAAGTTCTCTTCCATTAGTCCGCCGAGGATAAAGCCAAGCAGTAGCGGCGCGAGTGGGAAGTTAGCCAGCCTTAACATGATGGCGCCGATGGCGATAAGCAGCATGATAAAGATATCGACGGTGTTGAATGAGACTAGATAAACGCCGGTTATCGAAAAGAACAGGATCATCGGTAATAATACCGTTCGCGGCACCATGAGTAGCTTTGAGATGTATGGGATCAGCGGTAGGTTTAAAATCACCAAGACTATGTTGCCAAAGTACATCGAAATGATCACCGACCAAAACACATCAGGGTGGTCTACAAATAGGCGCGGGCCTGGTTGAATTCCGTAGGCGATAAGTGCGCCAAGCATAATCGCGGTGGTGCCTGAGCCCGGAATACCTAAGGTTAGTAGCGGGACAAAAGAGCCACTTGAGGCGGCATTGTTGGCTGATTCTGGCGCAACTAGGCCGCGAATGCTGCCTTTACCAAACTCCTCCTGTTTCGCTTTAGGCGCTAAGTTTCGCTCTAATCCATAGCTTAAGAATGCGGCGATGGTAGCGCCTGCGCCGGGCAAGACGCCAGTAAAGAATCCGACAATAGATGAGCGTATTGAGACAGGGGCGACTTCTTTTATCTCTTGTTTGGTTACCTTCATGCTGCCGATGTTGCTCAGTTTTTGCTGCTCTTCTGCGCTGGTATCTTTCTCGGGTTTCAGTATTCCCATCAGCGTTTCACCAAGGGCAAACGTGGCCATGGCGAGCAGCAAGAAGGAAAATCCATCCATCAAGTCGGTCATACCAAAGGTGAATCGCTCGACGCCAACGCCTTTATCGATCCCGACTGTAGAAAGCATTAAACCAAGTACGGTCATCATCCACGCTTTTAGCACTTGCCCTTTACCAGCAAAGGCGGCAACAGCAGAGAGGCCGAGCAGCATTAAGGCGAAATAGTCTGAAGACTGAAAGCTCAGCGACACGCTGGCAAGCGCAGGCGCGGCAATGAGCAGCATGATGGCCGAGAGCGTCCCGCCGGTAAACGATGAGTAAGCCGCGAGCGCCAACGCTTTACCCGCTTGGCCTTTTTGCGCCATGGGGTAACCATCAAAGGCGGTGACCACCGTTGATGAACAGCCGGGGGCATTGATTAGAATGGAAGAGGTCGAGCCGCCAAATACGGCACCGTAGTACACCCCAGCCATTAAAATAAGGCCAGACGCGGGGTCAAGGCCGTAACTGATCGGGATCATTAATGCGATGGCAGAGATCGGCCCAAGGCCGGGTAACATGCCGATGAAGGTGCCAACAAAACAGCCGACAATCACCATCATTAGGTTCATCGGCATGATAGCGGTGGATAGGCCTGATAAAATTCCGTCTAACATAGTCATACTCCTACCAAAGCGTGAACAAAATGCCCGGCTCTAGATAGATCTCCAGTCCTTGGGTCAGTAATAGATAAAAGCCAATAACAAAGGGCAGGGAAGCGCCAAATAAGACGCTTTTCCGTCTTTCGCCTAATAAATAGAATCCAGCCATAAGGAACAGGCTGGTGGCAATGACAAAGCCAACGTACGTTAACCCCACGCCATAGATGGCCATCAAAGCTAAGAATCCGATAAGCAGCTTCCAGTTAAAATCCATCGTAGCGCCACTATGTTGATCGGGTTTTGCGCTGGCCAGTAGCATCAGCGAAAGCACGATCCCAAGGCCCGTTAACAAGCTTGGCAGTGTTCTGGCGGTAAAAGGTTCGTATTCATCTCCGGGAAATAGTGGGATTTGCGTGGTTTGGTAGCCATAGAGCAAGCAGACAAGCAAAAAAATCATCGCTCCCACTCGATCACGGCACAATAGGTTGGTGGGTTGAACGGACATAAGGTATTTCCTTTATCGAGACAATAAGACAATAAGACAATAAGACAACAAGAAAAAAGCCACCTACGCAATAAGTTCAGGCACGGCAGCTGGCGCCGCCGTTTCTGACAATAAACAAAGGAGTGCGGGTGTACACGCAGGTGGCTAAAGCGGGTGTGTGCTGGCAAAGTCAGGCTTTATGGCCCTATTTTAAAAAGCCCAACTCACGCATTAAATTGCCCATCTGCTTTTCTTGATCTTCTAAGAAGCTGTAAAAAGCTTGGTCTGGTTTGTAGTTGTCAATCCAACCGTTGCGGTCGCGAACCACGGCCCATTGTTCGGTTTTATACATTTTGGAAAGCGCTTGGTTGTATTCATCAATTTTCGCTTGGCTGGTGCCTGGCGCTGCGAAGAACCCACGCCAGTTGGCAAAGACCGTTTGGTTGCCGGTTTCAACTAATGTGGGAATGTCTGGCGCGGCTGGTAGACGCTTAGGCGCGGTGACAGCCAGTACTTTGACTTGGCCACCTTTCGACATTTCAAGTACTTCGCCAAGGCCGGTTGAAAGTAGTTGCGTTTCGCCAGAAAGCAGCGCTGCCATTGCTTTGCCCCCTGCATCGTAAGCGATATAGCGAACCGCTTTTGCATCAAATCCTTCGCCTTTAAACGCGGCGGCCACAACAAGGTGATCCATACTGCCTCGCGCTGATCCCCCGGCAATTTTTACGCTGCGCGGATTCTTCTTAAACTCGTCGACCACGTCTTGCCAAGTTTGGTATTTAGAGTCGACCGAAGTCACTATCGCGCCGTAGTCGGCGATGGTGGCCGCCACCGGGGTTAAATCGCGGAACGATTGAGGGAAAATCCCGGTCAGTGAGCGCACAACAATAGGGGTTGAGTTCACCATCAAGGTGTCGGGTTGACGTGCTGCGGTTTCAATTAAGTGGGCAATGGCTTTACCGCCGCCGCCCCCAGAAAGGTTTTGGAAGGAGACTTTGTCGACAATATCGGACTTGACCAATGCATCGCCAGTTCCTCGCGCGGTCATATCCCAGCCACCTCCTGCGCCGCCCGGGATCAGGAAGTGGATTTTCTCGAGATCAGCAGCCAAAGCGCCAAATGAAAGGGTGGTTGCAATGATTGAAGCTGCAAGGGTTGGTTTAAATGCCTTAAACATGTCACGTTCCTTATGTTTCCAATATGAATGAGTACCGGCGATAAATTGGGTGTTAATAAAATGTTATCAGCGGTTGAGGTAAACATAAGGGGATTGCGAGACGATGACCAGATAGGGGATTTAAAGGCAATAAAGAACAAAAAGGGGATATTGTTCATATTGTTCAGGAGAGAGAAGTGGGAAAGGCGAAGTGCTAAAAGCGGAGTAGAGAAAAGAGAAAAGAGAAAAGAGAAAAGAGAAAAAGAAGGGTTAGATAAGGTGACGGGTTACAGATTACAGGGGGATACCCAGTGGCGTCTATTGGGGAGACGGGCACCGGGTATCGTGGTTGGGTTAGGCGAGCTTGAATTGGGCGACGATTTGTTCGAGTTGTTGGTTGGTTTTTGTTAGCTGGTGGCTGCTGCTGACGGTGTCGTTACTGTTTTGGTTTAGAGTGTCGATCATAGTTTGGATGGTGGCCATGATGCGGCTGATTTCGTCGCTGACGGTGTTTTGTTCGCTGGCTGAAGTGGCGATAACGGACGCTAGTTGGTCGATTTCATTGACCGAGTTGGCCATGATGTCGAGTGAGTCCATCACTTGGGACGTACTGTTTGCCGTTTGTTCGCAGCTCTGTTTGGTGGCGGTCATGCCGTCGACGACGGTTTGGCTGCCGCGATGCAGTTTGGCAAGCATGTCGTTAATTTCAGAAGTGCTGTGCTGGGTTCTGGCGGCGAGCGCGCGAACTTCGTCGGCGACGACAGCAAAGCCGCGGCCTTGTTCGCCCGCGCGGGCGGCTTCAATGGCGGCGTTTAATGCCAGCAGGTTGGTTTGTTCGGCTATTTCACCGATAACGGTCAACACCTTGCTGATCTGCTGGGTGTCTTGACTCATTACATGCACCGATTGAGACATGTTGTCGACCTCTTCAATCAGTGCCGACACGTTATCGACCGCCAACTGCACCGTATGTTTCGAGCGAGACGCTTCGCAGCTTGCTTGCTGGGTGAGGCTTGCTGCGTGTTTAGCGCTTTCTGCCACGGCATCGGCGGCGGAGCTCATTTGGGTAACCGCAGTAGCGGCTTGGTCGGTTTCAGCGCTGTGGGCGCTCAGCAGCGATTGGTTAGAATCGGTTTGCTGCTCGAGCTGGTGTATTTCGCCGCTGATCTTATTTCGCGATTGCGAAACATCCAGCATCATGGTTTGCAACTGGCCAATAAACTGGTTAATGCTGGCCGCGATTTGGCCAAGATCATCTTTGGTGGTAACGGCGAGCCTACGGGTTAAATCGCCTTCACCTTGCGCCAAGTCGGTCACGATATTACGCAGCGACACAATCGGTTTAAAAGCAAAATGGATAGAGGTAATACTGAGCGGCAAAATGATCAGGGCAGAGATGAGTAGCGCAAAGGTGATGGCATCATTCACACGAGCGGTGTTTTGCTTGATAAAACCTAGGTCGATGTAACCGGTAAGCTGCCAGTTTTTGCCAAATAAGTTGAGGCTGTTTTCAAGCGGCGTTAGCTCACCTGCTTGTTTGTTAGAAAACAGCACTTGTTGGTTATTGTCGATAAGCTCGATGTAACTGCCTTCCACCGCGGTGTTGGCCAGCAGGGTTTGAATATGGCTTAAATCAATATAAAAAATATCCCCTTCAGAGTGGCCGCGCGGGACGGTGACCGACATCATAGGCTTGTCGGCTTGGACGAATACATCACTTACCACGAGCGACTCGCCAGCGCTTTTCACTTGGTTGAGAATAGTGGCAGTAAGCGTTGGATCAGTGACTTCGCCATCTTTATCAAACACCAAGTCATACGAGACTTTGTAGATATTGTGAAAGCCCGTTTTTTCTATGGTGTCGGCAATGGAGACCAGGTTGACCGTTAAGCTCTCCGCGAGGAGGGCTTTGTAGTTTATCTCGTCAATTAACTTGTCTTGAACTAATTCAAGTTGGGCGTTAATGCTCTGGGTCTCTTTTTGGTAAATGTATTCGCTAATAAAGTGATTAGCGCTCAAGTAGGAGGTAAAAATAGTACCGACTACGATACCGATAACAACAAGAAAAACTTTTAAGCGGAACGAGATATTCTTCATTTGGTTACTGCTCCAATATGGCTGGGTATTCTATTTTTATAACCGCTTTTTTGACCTTGGTTGGGGTGCTGCTGGCAACCATAGGGCGGTGAGGTTGGTGAGGAAAAAAGACAATAAAGTCGCCAGACGCTAAGGTCGTGAACTGCTCGTCTACAATGTCTTCACTAAAGGCAACGTCTCGGGTATCGAGTTGGTTGTCTGCAATGGAGCGAAAAGGTGACAAGCTATAACCAAAGGTTTCTTCGCCTTCAAGGATGATCTGAACATCAAGGTATTTGTGATGAATTTCAGATTTGGTTTTCTTGAGAGAGAGCGTTTCAATACTGGCGATAAAGTAATACGCGTCCGCGCTATCTAATGGGTAACTGCCGACTTGGCAATTATGCTGCAGTTGTTTTTTTACCTGCTGGATAAAATAAACAACACGCTCGGGGAGCTCGGAAATGGTATCGAGGTTGGCTAAACTGCTTTGAAACATCCTATTTGTCCTTGTTGGCACTTACTGAATTACGACTGAGTAAGTGTTTCTGTCAAATAAGAAATATTAATCGTACTTGGGCTGATGATTAATCGTCGTCTTATTAATAATGGGCTCAGATCTCTCGAATACTCATTAGCAGTGACTTAGCTCACGTTAATATCGAGAGGACACGTCCTTATGCTCCCTCAATATCAACCATTTCCATTATTCACTTCTAGTTATTCAATTAAGTGATGAAGCTTACTGCGCAAAGAAAATTCAATGCCGCTAATAAATTTAATGATTTTAACAAGGCAATAGGCGCACTGTTTTCATGGTTATCTCATGCCGAGACAATGACTAAGAATTGTCGACAATGTGACTTTTTCTTCAAGTGAGCAATATTTCTAACATATTGATAACCAAGTTTTTGTCTGGATATGTAGCTGGGAGTTAGTTTTAGTGCTGGTTAGACATTAGTCTACATTGTCGACAATGTGCTTGAAAAATCACCAGGCGGTGGTGTATTGTTGTTTCCATGTTAACTGAGTGTTACTATTGAAATGACATTATCCCCGTTTGGCTCAATGGAAAAAGAAAGCACTAAATCAGAAAATCTGACCAACTACCTGATCGAAGCGATTGTTGAGGGTCAAATTCCGCTGGGTAGTAAAATTTCTGAGCCAGAAATTGCCAAAAAGCTTGATGTGAGTCGCGGGCCACTAAGAGAAGCCATTATGCGCTTAGAAGGCTTAGGGCTTATAGAGCGCATTCCTCATGTTGGCGCTCGGGTGATCAGCTTTTCTTACGCTCACCTAGCTGAGTTATATGCCGTACGGGAGTCACTTGAAGGGATGGCAGCGCGTCTTGCGGCGCGACATATTACCGATGAAGAGCTTGAAGGGCTTGAGCAATTATTGTCGACCCATTCCCGGCATATCGAAAAAGTCGAAGGCAAATCGTATTTTCATCAGCAGGGGGACTTTGATTTCCACTATCGGATCATCAAAGCCAGCCGTAATAGCAAGTTGGTCACCTTATTGTGTGATGAGTTGTATCACTTATTGCGTATGTACCGCTATCAATCCCCTCAGTCTCACTCTCGGCCAACCAAGGCGCTTGCAGAGCACAAACATATCTTACAGGCGATCCGCAGCCGCGATGAAGAGCTCGCCGAAATGCTGATGCGCAGACACATCTCTAGCAGTCGTCAGCTGATCGAACACCAAATACTAGAGCAAAAGGAGAATGCATCATGAGCCTAACTCAAGGGGCGAAATTCAGACTGGCGGTGGAGCAAAACGACCCACTGCAGATCGTTGGCACCATTAACCCATATTGCGCCATGATGGCGCAGCGCCTAGGCCATCATGCCATTTACCTTTCCGGCGGTGGGATTGCCAACGCCTCCTACGGCCTGCCAGATTTAGGCATCACCACCTTAAACGATGTGTTGGTGGATGTAGAGCGAGTAACCAACGCCTGTGATTTACCACTTTTGGTCGACATTGATACCGGTTTTGGCGGCGCATTTAATATTGCTCGTACCATAAAAGCGATGGAAAAAGCCGGCGCTGGCGCGGTGCACATGGAAGATCAGGTGGCGCAAAAGCGCTGCGGTCACCGGCCAAATAAAGCCATTGTCTCTTTGCAAGAGATGGTTGATAGAGTCAAAGCAGCGGTCGATGCCCGAACCGACGACAGCTTTGTGATGATGGCGCGCACCGATGCACTCGCGGTGGAAGGCATGGATGCGGCGATTGAACGGGCGATTGCCTATGTTCACGCAGGGGCCGATATGGTGTTCCCCGAGGCGATGACCGAGCTGGCCCAATATCAACAGTTTTCTAGCGCCTTATCCAGTGAGTTTGGCCGCACTGTGCCAATTTTGGCCAATATTACCGAGTTTGGCCAAACGCCACTCTATGGCGGACAAGAGCTCGCCGCGTATGGCGTTGATATGGTGCTGTATCCACTAAGCGCATTTCGCGCCATGAACAAAGCCGCCGAAATGGTCTACCAGCACTTGCTTGTTGAGGGTAATCAAGAAGCGCTTACCGAGCAGATGCAAACCCGAAAAGAGCTGTATAGCTACTTAAATTATCACGATTACGAAGACAAATTAGACCGGCTGTTTAGTCAGGACTAATCGTACTAACTAAAACGTAAGTGAAAACATAACAAAACCATAACCCATTAACGTGAAGCTGCCGAGTAACCCCTCGGTAAAAGAGACAAGGAGTTCGTCATGTCGGACAAACCAATAGGTGGCGCAGGGCTGCGCGGTCAGAGTGCGGGAAGCACATCGCTATGTACGGTCGGTAAATCGGGCACCGGTTTAACCTATCGTGGCTATGATATTACCGATCTTGCCAACCACGCTGAGTTTGAAGAGGTGGCCTTTTTACTGTTAAACGGTCATCTGCCAAACCAGGCCGAGCTTGATGCGTACAAGACTAAATTGGTCGGGTTACGCGGCTTGCCAAGCGCGCTTAAGGCGGCATTAGAGCTTATCCCCGCGGATGCGCACCCGATGGACGTAATGCGTACCGGGTGCTCGATGCTGGGCAATATTGAAACCGAGCACGACTTTAGCCAGCAAGTTGCGGCAACCGAGCGTATGCTGGCGCTGTTTCCCGCGGTGATCTGTTATTGGTATCGCTTTAGCCATGACGGGGTTCGAATTGATACAGAAGACAGCAGTGAAGCCTGTATCGGCGGTTACTTTTTAAAAATGCTCAATGACGAGTCTCCCTCTGAGCTGCACAAACAAGTGATGCATTGTTCGCTGATCTTATACGCTGAACATGAGTTTAATGCGTCAACGTTTGCCGCGCGGGTGTGCGCATCAACGCTGTCGGATATCCACTCGTGTGTGACGGCGGCAATAGGCACCTTGAGGGGGCCTCTGCATGGTGGTGCGAACGAAGCGGCGATGGCCATGATCGAAAACTGGCAAACCCCAGAAGAAGCAGAGAGCAACATTCTGCGCATGCTAGAAAACAAAGACAAAATTATGGGCTTTGGCCATGCCATCTACCGAGAGAGTGATCCGCGTAATGCCTTGATCAAGGCGTGGTCTAAGCGCCTGTCGCAAGCGGTCGGTGATAGCCATCTATATGCGGTGAGCGAGCGAGTCGAAGCGGTAATGAAGCGAGAAAAAGGCCTGTTCTGTAATGCCGATTTCTTCCATGCGTCGGCCTATCACTTTATGGCTATCCCAACCAAACTGTTTACGCCCATTTTTGTTATGAGCCGGCTTACAGGTTGGTGCGCCCATGTGTATGAACAGCGCGAAAACAACCGCATTATTCGTCCAAGCGCAGACTATACCGGCCCTGAGCATCAAGATTGGTTACCAATCGAGAAGCGCAAATAAGGCAATAGATTTCGTTTGTTAACCGTGAACTGGCTTGCTTTGGCTTTCGTCAAGGCAGTGCCAATGCGCCTCAGGGATGAAGAATATGAATGCTCCAGAGACCAATCATCAATATAAAAAAACGCTGCCGGGCTCCAACTTAAGCTATTTTGATGCCAAAGAAGCGGTAAATCGCCTGACTCCGGGGAGCTATGAAACCCTCCCTTATACTTCTCGGGTGTTGGCGGAAAACTTAGTGCGCCGCTGCGACCCACACACGCTTGATGCGAGCTTACGCCAACTGATTGAGCGTAAGCGCGATCTTGATTTTCCTTGGTATCCAGCAAGGGTAGTTTGCCACGATATTTTAGGGCAAACCGCACTCGTCGATTTAGCGGGCCTGCGCGATGCCATTGCGCTACAGGGGGGCGATCCGGCCAAAGTGAGCCCAGTGGTGGAAACCCAGCTTATTGTTGACCACTCCTTAGCGGTGGAACACGCCGGTTTTGAGCCGAATGCGTTTGCTAACAATCGCGCCATTGAAGAGCGGCGCAACGAAGACCGTTTTCACTTTATTGAGTGGTGCAAAACCGCGTTTGAAAATGTCAGCGTGATCCCCGCGGGCAACGGCATTATGCATCAGATCAATTTAGAGAAAATGTCCCCTGTGGTGCAGCAGCAAAACGGCGTTGCTTTTCCAGACACCTGCGTTGGCACCGATAGTCACACCCCGCACGTCGATGCACTCGGTGTTATCGCGATTGGTGTTGGCGGCCTTGAAGCGGAAACCGTGATGTTAGGGCGCCCGTCTATGATGCGCTTGCCTGATATTGTTGGCGTTAAGCTAACGGGGAAGCGTCAAGGTGGCATCACCGCGACCGATATTGTGCTGGCGATCACCGAGTTTTTACGCCGCGAGCGAGTGGTGTCGAGTTACTTGGAGTTCTTTGGTGACGGCGTCACGGATTTAACCATTGGCG
>Ga0070724_10000975_pt1 | contig 18256 bp, 17 predicted proteins | sample tdDd001_FD_67278 | JGI IMG/M metagenome (GOLD analysis project Ga0070724, IMG submission 67278) | Marine sediment microbial communities from the Atlantic coast under amendment with organic carbon and nitrate - tdDd00.1 | ecosystem: Environmental > Aquatic > Marine > Coastal > Sediment | place... | reverse complement strand
TAAAATGGAATGTCGTCGTCAAAGTCTGGCTCTTGTGAAACTTGAGATGTAGATGTTGAAGCAGGTGCTGAATTAAATGAACCACCTTCTGCAGCGCCACCTTTACCAAGCATAACCATTTGGCCACCAAATGAATCTACAACGATTTCTGTTGTATAACGCTCTTGACCTTCTTTATCAGTCCACTGACGTGTTTGTAGTTTACCTTCAAAGTAAACTTTATCACCTTTTTTAAGGTATTTTTCTACAACTTCAGCAAGTTTGCCAAAAATAACAACTCTGTGCCATTCTGTTTTATCTTGTCTGCCGCCGTCTTTGCTGTTCCAGCTTTCTGTTGTTGCAACAGTTAGGTTTGCAATAGCGCGGTTGTCATTTGTATATCTGATTTCTGGGTCTCTACCCATGTTACCGATTAATTGAACTTTGTTTAATGATGATGCCATCGTTAAATTCTTTCTTTATATATTATACTTTACATACTTTCTTACTTTTTTAGCTGCCGAATAGACAACTCATATTATTATGATTATTTTAAATAAAAAATGCAAGATATTTATAAAAAAAGAACTTCAATAATAGAAATTCTTTTTATGATATTGAAAAGTAATTTAGTTATTATTTACAATAAACTCTTGCTTCATGTGGTGTGTAGATACCGAATGTAATAAAGCCTAGTAGACCATTTAAGAATGTAACTTGAGTTTCAACTTTTGCAACTTTAGAAATAGAGCCACAAACTTTAGCTGGATTAATTGCTTTACCTTGGGCTAAACCACTAATAAAGAAGTGATGTGTTGTTTTAGATGATGCATCTAAGTTTGTATCAAAAGGCTCTTCTGAGAAGAACTTGTCATTTCTCGCCATATCACTTTGGTTACCATCAAGAACAAAAGATTGCTTAGCACAGCCTGCAAGTAGAACTGTTAATGCTAAAACAGATAATATTGTTTTATTCATTTATTTTTCCTTTTTAATTAAACTAAATGTTTATATTATTAACTATCGGTAGTATGATGATTTTTATCGGTAAAATCAAGTACAAATAAAAAAGAAGCCTTTTTAGACTTCTTTTAAATTATTTTTTTTACATTGTTTTATTTGCAATAAACTCTTGCTTCATGTGGTGTGTAGATACCGAATGTAATAAAGCCTAGTAGACCATTTAAGAATGTAACTTGAGTTTCAACTTTTGCAACTTTAGACGTTGAGCCACAAACTCTTGCTGGGTTAATGGCTTTACCCTGGGCAAGTCCTCCAATAAAGAAGTGATGAGTTTTTTTAGATGATGCATCTAAGTTTGGATCAAATGGTTCTTCAGAAAAGAATGTATCATTTCTTGCCATTTCATTTCTGTTGCCATCTAAAACAAAAGATTGCTTAGCACAGCCAGCAAGTAAAATAGTAAGTGCCAAAGCAGATAAAATAGATTTATTCATGGTGTTTTCCTTCTTATTATTAGTAATATACAAGTACTTATAGTAATTAACTATAATTAGATTGTTAGACAATAGTATATATGTTCTATTTTCATTATATATTTCTTTACAATTATAGGGCGATTGTGTATACTTAACCAAGGTCTAAAAGAATTCAAAATAGGGTAGATAAAATGAAAAAAATACTATTATTGTTGGTACTACTAAATGTATCATCATGTGCATCAATTGTTAGTGATAACGAATATCTTGTAGATATTGAGTCATTTCCTTCAGATACGCAATTCATGATTAAAGATGAAAATCAAAATATTGTAAGCTCAGGTAGAACTCCAAACAAAGCAATGCTAGAGGCTTCAGATGGTTTCTTCAGTAAAGCTCATTATACTGTTGAATTTGCAAATAACGGTCAAAAAGTTGAAAAGAAAATCAACCCAGAACTTGATAACTGGTATTGGGGTAATATTCTTTTTGGTGGTCCTATTGGTCTGCTTATTGTTGACCCTATTACAGGATCTATGTATGAGCTGCCTGAAAAGGTTATTACTGATGTTACATCTATACACAAAAATCAATCAACAATGTCTGCTAATCAATCACAAAGCATGCCGATTAACCAAAATATTAACTTAACTGTTAATGTTAATGGTGAAAATGGTGCAAAAACTGAAGCGAAGAAAACAGTTACTAAAACATCTCAAGCTCAGTAATAGATTATAAATTGAAAGCCACCTTAAATTAGGTGGCTTTATTTTATCGTGCTGCTTATTTAACAGGCATTAAAAAAAATAGAAAAATTGCATTTTTCACTTTTTACTTTTATTATAAAGGCTATAATTAAAAAGTGAATTGTAAATATTTAATATAAAAAGGCAAAAAATGGCAAAATATATAGAAGTTAAAGGTGCAAGAGAGCATAACTTAAAAAATATAGATGTAAGAATTCCTAAAAACAGTTTAACAGTTATTACAGGTTTATCAGGTTCTGGTAAATCAAGTTTGGCTTTTGATACTATTTATGCAGAAGGGCACAGACGTTTTGTAGAAAGCTTATCAGCTTATGCAAGGCAGTTTTTAAATATTACATCAAAGCCTGAAGTCGATAGTATTACAGGTCTATCTCCTGCAATTGCTATTGAGCAAAAAACAACTTCTAAAAACCCACGTTCAACAGTAGGGACGATTACAGAAATTTATGATTACTTAAGAATTTTATACACTCAAGTTGGTACGCCATATTGCCCAACACATAAAATTGCTATTTCATCACAAACAGTTTCAGAAATGGTAGATAAAGTTTTAACAATGCCTGAAAAAACTCGTATTCAAATTTTAGCTCCAATAATAAGACAAAGAAAAGGCGAGCATTCAAAATTAGTTAAAGAATTACAAAAGCAAGGTTTTACAAAAATTAAAGTAGATGGAGAGATGTATCAAATTGAAGATTTTCCAGCTCTTGATAAAAAGCTAAAACATGATTTAGAAATTGTAGTAGACCGTTTAGCAGTAAAAGCAGATAACCAATCTCGTTTAGCAGAATCAATTGAAACAGCATTAGGCATAGCTGAAGACTTAGTTATTGTAGAGACAGTACCTAAAGATGGTTCGAAACCAGAACAAATGCTATTTTCAGCAAAGTATGCTTGTCCGCATTGTGGCTTTTCATTACCAGATTTAGAGCCAAGAATGTTTTCATTTAACAGTCCGTTTGGGGCATGTCAAACTTGTGATGGTATAGGTGGTTTACAGCACTTTGATGAGCACTTAATTATCGAAGATTATAACAAACCTTTATTAGATGAAGTAAAAGGCAAAAATGTTACAACAATTCGTCCGTGGTCTGATTTAAATGAGCTGCAATACGATATTTTAATTTCATTAGCTAAAAAGCATAAGGTTAATTTATTAGCTCCAGCGAATACTCATCCAGATAAATTTATGAATGAATTGTTTTATGGAACAATAGAACCTTTAACATTAGTAGAAGGCTATAAAGGTGAACAACTAAAATTCAAGGGAATTATTCCAAGTTTAGAAAAACAGTGGAAGGTAGCAGGTCCTCATAAGAAATATGCATTAAATAGATTTAGAAGTTTAAAAACTTGCTCAGACTGTAACGGCTCAAGGTTAAAAGACTCAGTGCTAGCGGTTAAAATTAATGATCTAAATATTTCTGATGTTACAAAATTTAGTATTACTCAAGCAAAAGAATTCTTTGGTGGCTTATATAGAACTCTATCAGAAAAAAATAAAATCATTGCAAAACCAATTCTAAAAGAAATTAACGAACGTTTAAGTTTCTTAAGTTATGTAGGTTTAGATTATTTATCATTAGATAGAAAGTCTGGAACATTATCAGGCGGTGAATCGCAACGTATTAGACTTGCCTCTCAAGTTGGTTCTGGTTTAAACGGAGTTCTATACGTTTTAGACGAGCCTTCAATTGGGTTACATCAAAAAGATAATGATAGATTATTAGATTCTTTAAAACAGCTTAGAGACCTAGATAATACAGTTATTGTTGTAGAGCATGATGAAGATGCGATTAGATCTGCAGATTATGTATTAGATATTGGTCCGAAAGCTGGTATTCATGGTGGTCAGGTGATTTCAGCAGGTACTCCTAAGCAAATTATGGCAGATAAAAAGTCTGTAACAGGAGCTTATTTAAAAGGCGATCGTAAAATTGCTATTCCAGAAGTAAGAAGACCTGTTAATTTTGATAAGAAAATTTCTGTATTAGGCGCATCTGAAAATAATTTGAAAAATGTTAATGTAGATTTTCCATTAGGAGTTATGACTTGTGTAACTGGAGTTTCAGGTGGTGGTAAATCGAGTTTAGTTATCGATACTTTATATCAAGGTTTAGCTCAAAAGCTAAATGGTGGTCATTATATAGTAGGTAAGCATAAAGACATTGAAGGTATAGATCATATCGATAAAATTGTTGATATTGATCAAAGCCCAATCGGTAGAACTCCGCGCTCAAACCCAGCGACATACACAGGGTTAATGGATCCAATTAGAACATGGTTCTCAGGATTGCCAGCATCAAAAGCACGAGGCTATAAGCCAGGTCGTTTTTCATTTAATGTTAAAGGCGGACGTTGTGAGGCTTGCCAAGGTGATGGTTTAATTAAAATTGAAATGCATTTCTTAGCAGATGTTTATGTTCCGTGTGAGGTTTGTGACGGTAAACGTTATAATAGGGAAACTTTAGAAGTTAAGCAAGACGGTAAAACAATAGCTGATGTCTTAGATATGTCTGTAGAAGAAGCTTTAGGTTTCTTCTCAGAAGTTCCGGGCATTAGAAAAATTTTACAGCTTCTTATGGATGTTGGTTTGTCTTATATTAAATTAGGACAAAGTGCAACAACATTATCGGGTGGTGAGGCTCAAAGAATTAAGCTTGCTAAAGAGCTTTCTAAGCGTTCTACAGGTAAAACTCTATATATCTTAGATGAACCAACCACAGGTCTTCATTTCCAAGATATTGACTTGCTTCTTAAAGTTCTACATCGTTTGGTAGATGAAGGCAATAGCATGGTTATTATTGAACATAACTTAGATGTTATTAAAACAGCAGATTATATTGTTGATATTGGCCCAGAAGGTGGCCAGTTTGGTGGGCAAGTAGTTGCCAAAGGCTTGCCTGAAGAAGTAGCAAAATCTAAAAAATCACATACGGCTAAATATTTAAAGCAAGCTTTAGAGAAATAAATTATAATATTAAGATAAGGTTGTTGTTATGTCATACAGACCAGCGTTAAATAAATTACTAACAAGTGAAGAATTTAAGCAGTATTATTACCTAAAAAAAGAGCTTATAGGCTTTAGCAGGCAGCTAGGTTTATCAGTAAGTGGTAGTAAAATGGAGATTGCAGACCGAATTTATTACTTTTTAGAAACAGGAGAAAAGAAATTAGTTAAGCATACAAAAGCAAAAAGACCAACTACGGAAAAAGATATAACAGAAGAAAGTATCATTGAAGAAGGTTTTGTTTGCTCAGAAACAAATAGAGCTTTTTTTAAAGAAAAAATAGGGTCGTCGTTTTCTTTTTTATTAGGCTTTCAAAAGTGGATAAAAAACAACTCTGGAAAAACATATAAAGAAGCAGTAGATGCCTATTATAAAATATTAGAAGACAATAAAAAAGAAAAGACTATAATAGGTTCTCAGTTTGAATATAATAAGTATATTAGAGACTTTTTTGAATATAATAAAGGACGGTCTTTAAATGAGGCTATTGTTTGCTGGAGGTATAAAAAAGGTTTAAGGGGTGGTAACTCTTATAGTCGGGAAGATTTGTCAGTTCTGTAAAGTATTACTAGTTATAAAAATAAAAAAACAGCCCAGAAATTAATCTGGGCTGTTTTATTCTACCTAACAACATTCCACAGTTTATAAGGTAGCGTGGGATGATAGACTATAAGACGGTATAGTCTATTTAGCAATAGGCTTTAGAGGTTCTCACCACCTTTGTTCCTCTAACCCCGGTAGTCACTCACAGGGATTTTAGTTACAGGCTTAGCCTATTAACACAGCCTGACCTAGCCAAACATGGAGGGGTTTATCTAGGGTTTATACAACAGTAGCACCACCACGACTTACTGTTGCACTTTTCGTTATTATAAAGCATAAACTCTCATTTTTGCTCTTTCTATGCTTTTTAAAAGTATTCTATGATTTAATTCAGCATTAAGGCTATCAGCATCATTTAAGTCATTAGTTAATTCTTCTATTAATCTAATGGCTTTAATATGCAAAGAGATGTTGCTTTCACTTTCTAGAGATGTGTTTACATTTCTTAAGTTGTTAATTAACATGCCAGCATTTGCTATCTCATTAGAAAAAGGAGCATATGTTCTGCCTATTAAAGACTCTACTTCATCTAAGCAATTTAATAGATCTATTATTTCAGTAATATTATCCATATTTATTTTAGATATTAAATGCAAACGCATTTGGCTTATTTCTGAAATAACAATCTCTTTTGAATCGTAAAACTTACAGGCATCTTCTAATATTAGTTGGTGCGATGCTAGTACTCCTGATATCTCTTCTAAAGATCGTATTAAAAATTCTGTTTGCTTGTTCATCATGTTATTCAAAAAGTAACTTAATCAATTGGTAATCATTTTATATTTCTTAACACAAACCACAAAAAAAGCCCCCGCTACAGAAAGGGGCAACATTTTTGTTTTAACTGTTAGGAGCGAAGTGCAACTAATTATTATTAACAGCTAAAAATGCCGATATTAAAAATATTAGCAATATGTATAACATAATATCGAAAGTATTATACATATACATAAAGTTCCCTTTTCTATGCTAGCTAATATAATGTTGTTTGGTTCATTATATTTAATCTTAAAAAAAAGCCCCCAGTAACTGAGGGCAAAACTTGATATTAAATAATGAATACAAGGCGGCCAAAGTTATCTAAGTTGAAAAATAACAACGGACGCTAATGGTAAGTTTCGGTGGTAATAGCAAAATATAAGTTTTACCAATTCTTACATTTTGTACAGAAGCCATGGTTGAGGCCACTGTTAGGGAAAAGCCAGAAGAGATGGACTCGGGGTGAGATCAACCTTAACAAGATTAACATGTGTGTGGTGTGTCTTTTGTTAAGCTCTCAACTGGCTTTTGTTTGGTCACAGCAGTAGTAACATTGCTTTGGTATTAGATGGAAGGAGTTGGGAATAGGCCTAGATCGTACCAAAAGTTAAAACTGCTGTGATAGATTCTTTAAAATTAACTTTAAAATTTTAGTTAATATTAATTCTTAAAAGTTATATATTGTTTGTTAATGTGAATCGGATACTAACAAAAAAAAATGGCAAAAGCAAGCCATTTTTTGAACTTTTTTAATAAAGTTTTTTAATTTGTTGTTTTTTATAACTTAATTATTATTTAATTAATTATATTTAAATTTTAGAAGGTTTTTTTATTGATGTAAATCATGATGATTTAAAGGTACGAGTTATAAAATGCAAAAAAGACCCAATGAATTTCATTGGGTCTTTTTTCCTTGGTTTTAAATATGGAGAGGTGGCATATCTTCAACCAAGGGATGGATCGCAAGGAGTGCTAAATCACTGTTCCATCTTATGTGATTTACCTTGTTTGTTGTTTAGCCTTTAGCTTCAGCTAAACGATGACTTAGATTGTTTAATCTATAACTAAAATCTAACAACGAGGTTTTACCCGTTCTAAATGCAGATTAAACAATCTTATCACCCTAAAAATCTTTAGGATTTATTATCTAATGAATAGAATTTCTATAAATAGACAACAAAGAAAAATGCTTGTTTGTTTTGGTAATTATATTTTAGTAATCATTAAGTTATATTTCAAGAGTTTTGATTAAAAAATATTATTTTTACATATGTCATCCTGAGGAAAGGCTTGCCTTGACGTTAGGATCCAGGGTAGTTTTAAAATTTTTATAAGTAATAAATAACCCTAACCAACGCATAAAGCCCCCAATATTGGGGGCTTTATGCTATTACTCGATTTTAATGCATTTCTAGCTTGTGGCAGAGCCACTTAAAAGTTTTTCGCATTTTTTTATTCCGTAGAGTGGGCCTTATTGGCGGTCAATCCCCGATTAACGGTGAATCAACCAGCCCGGGCCGGCATGTTAGATTTTTTTGGCTACTTTGGCTACAGGGGTGATATTATTGCATTTTGCTGGTGGGTCCATTGATCCTCCTTGTGTGCGCAATATCCCGCAGGATACTATTCAATAAATTATCAATTTGATAAAATTTGAAAGGTTTGAACGGGAAGTTTTAACTTGGTAAGCATATCATAGGTTTGGTTATATATCTTTTCAAGTATTTTTCTGAAAAAAATTAATAAAATTTAAAAAATATAAAAAAAACAGTTGTTTGTTTATTGTGAAATATTGATAAAAAATAGAAAAAAGAAAAAGCCCCTAGCCAAAAATGAGCTATGCAAGGGCTAGGGGTTTGTCAGAAACTAACTATGTTCAACTAAAAGTTCCATGTAGTTCATAAGATCGTAAGGGCGTTCTTTTATTACTTTTTCTAATCTATCTAGCGTTTTTAGCATTGATATAGCCTGCTGGATATAAATTATAAAAACTACGGTGTTTTCACCTCCGCAGTCTTCTTCTAATGTAACAATCAAATCGTCGATAGATTTTGTTAGTAGTCCTTCAATACATAGAAATTCAATAAGAACTATACTATCTAGTTCTTGTTGTAAATTTGGAATGTATCTGGCTGCCTCTGCAGTGCAATAAGGAGTATGATATACTTTACCTAGGGCAAGATCATGCAAGTATCCTTTTTTTTCTTCTACTTTTTTTACCATTTGAAGGTGTTCTTCGCGAAATTCTCTTAATGGTTTTTTTAGGTCATTGAGTTTATGATATAAAGAGTTTATTAAGCTTTCAGAATTAGCCAACATCATGATCTTTATCTCCGTATAAAAGGTATATATATAAGTGACTAGATTTTATATAAAAAATTGAAAATATTAATTCTGACATATTAAACTATCTATAGTTATGTCAGGATAATAAAAAACCGTCTATGACTATAGACGGTTGAATCGAAAATTATTGTATTTGTAGACTTAGAAGTTATAGTTCATTTCGTAGCGCTTTACTTGAGGTCTTGCTACGGTATTTGATGATTCATAGTTCTTGTTTTTAGCAGAAGAACTAAAGTCTTCTTTAAGCATTTTTTTAGAAGCAAAATAGCAAGCTATTGCAAGTAGAGCGATGAAGGTTAAAAATATAGTTGCTAATGTCATATAGCGTTTCGCCAGTGCTTTTTGGGCTGAACCTGGTGCCTTGTTTAGAATTTCTATAGAGGGATATGGTAGTTGTTTCGCTCAATGCTATGAGCATTAAGCTGGTCTTTCAAGTCTCTGGCTTGAATCTGTTGTTTAGATTGAGGGCAAGTTTTAGAAGCTCGCTTTTGTGTTACCTTGGCAATTATAAATTTTGCACCAAACACAAAACCGAAACCTAGCAGGGTGTAGAGGGCTGTTGTAGTTTCCATGGTTATTACCCCTTGTTATTGATAAAAGAACGGAACGTGTATGTAACACTTTCTATATATACCTTTATTATAGTAAAATCAAGAGGTATTTGTAGAAATTTTAAATTATTTTTCAAACATTAAAAAGCACCTCATAAAGAGGTGCTTAGATTAGTTGAATCGATTATAGTCTGTAACGGCAAACAGCTCCCACTAAATCAAAGCGATGTAGTGGCAATGATGACCGTGCTTGCTTGATTGGGGTATAAACCCCATCAATTTCCATAATAGGGCAGAACTCAAGCTTGAACTGCTTGTTAAAGTATTTTGCTGAATAGGTTATATACCCAGCAGCATTAACTTTAGAGGCAGGATCAATGAAGAATTCTTCACCGATGTTGCTGACGATTTTGTTGTTAAATAAAGCATTACGTGAGGCCGCCAAGAACTCAATGGCATGACGGTATTGCTTTATTGTGCAGGCTTCTTCAGGTTGTAGCATATTAGCTACCGCCAGAATAGCAGCGCGACGATGTTTGTCTTTGTACACTGTTAAAGCATGCGCAACAAATTCAGGAGCAACCTTAATCTTTGGATTAATAGTTGCCATGATGTCATTGGCATGTTTTGTTGTTTTCCATAGGTAATAATCAGCATTACCAGGAGAGCGGAAGACGTTGTAGAAGTCTTCCAGGTTAAAAATTGTACAGGACGACATATGAAGCTTTTTAATGAGCTTCGATAAGTTCTTGAATTCATAGGATTTTGCAATCCAACCGGCGTAGCCAGCATAGAACTCCATAATTTGATCCTCGCTCATACCGCGGTTACGACGCCACATAATATCTTGTGGTAGGCTTCTTGTTAAATACATATCAAGAAACCCAATACCTGATTTTGTTGACCAGGTGTCAGCTGCTTTAACTAGTAGTGCTTTGATGCCATAAAAATTGGCCTCAAAAAGTTCACTTTGGACTTCTTGAGCAATCTCAAGATCAAAAGCGCACTCATCTTGAAAGCTAGCCATGATAGTATTTAGGTTAGAGTTTAGCATAATAGTTTCCTATAGGGCGTTTAGCCCATGGATAGAGTACAGGGCCGAAGCCCATATGAAGGATTGCTTCCCAGGCGGAAGAAGCAAATGTAATAAAATGTATCTACTTATATTTATATATATAATTTTTTTGCTGACATGAAAAAAACACGCCCAAACAGGACGTGCTTTTAATTAAAATAAATTTGCGATTAAGCTTCTAGTAATGCAACTGTGCTGTTAGCAATCATTAGCTCTTCATTTGTAGGGATAATGTATAGAGCTAGCTTAGATGTGTGTGTAGAGATTTGTCTTACTACACCACGGCAGTCGTTTTTCTCTAGATCAATTTCAACACCTAACCATGCTAGTTTTTCAGCAACCATTTTTCTAACTAGTGATGAGTTTTCACCGCCACCTGCTGTAAATACGATTGAGTCTAAACCACCCATTGTAGCAGCTAAATCACCAACTTTTCTAGCAATTGACATTGTGTAGTATTCCATAGCTAATTTAGCTAAAGGCTCGTCTGACTCTTCAACATCACGTAGGTCGTTTGAAATACCTGATAGGCCTAAAACACCTGATTGCTTGTTGAATACTTCATTAATTTCTGCTGAAGACATGCCCAATTTATCAATCATGTATAAAGCAACTGAAGCATCGATATTACCACATCTAGTACCCATTGGTAGGCCGTCTAATGCTGTAAAGCCCATTGTTGAAGCAATTGACTTACCGTTATCAATAGCACACATTGAAGCACCATTACCTAGGTGACATACAACAGTTTTACGTGCTAGCGGAGCAACTTCTTTCATTTTGAAAGCAATATATTCGTATGATAAACCGTGGAAACCATATCTTTTAATACCCATATCCCAGAATTTTCTAGGTAGAGCAAATGTTCTGATTGATTCAGGGTTTGTTGCGTGGAACGCAGTATCAAAGCAAATAACTTGTTTAAGGCTTGGGTAGTTATTAGCAATATATTCAATACCAGTAATGTGGTGTGGGTTATGTAAAGGAGCTAAAGGAATAACTTCTTTTAGACCGTCAATAACTTCTGCATTTACTTGAACAGGGGCAACATATTTATCACCACCGTGAACAAATCTGTGACCAACGTAAACCAGTTTAACTTCTTCTTTAGCTAGCTCTGTTTCTAAAGTATTGATGATTAAGTCTAAAGCATCACCGTGGCCAGCTTTAGGAGCTAGGTCTTGTTTAAGAACAACATCACCGTTTTGGTTTTTTATTTTAACATATGGTGTTTCTTCTTTTAATCTTTCAGCTAAACCTGAATAGATTGATGTTAATTCATCACCTTGTAAAAATACTTGGAACTTCATGCTAGATGAACCAGCATTAAGCACTAAAATAGCGTTTTTCATTAATTTTATATCCTTAATTTATAATATATATATTAAATTTACTCAAACCTAATATAAAAATATTAGAGTCTGAAGGCTCAGACTCTAACAAATTTATTTCATAGATTCAAGTTGTTTGTTCTCTTTAAAGTGCATCGTCACTGCCGCAACAGCACACGAGGCAATTCTCGAATCAACGTCATCAGCTCTGCTCGTCAATATTACAGGTACCTTTGCACCTAAAATAATACCAGCAGTCGCAGCGTTTGATAAGTGAATTAGTTGTTTTGCTAAAATATTACCTGATTCTAAATCTGGTGCTAGTAAAATATCAGCATCACCAGCAACTGGTGAGTCAATACCTTTAATTTTCGCAGCTTCTAAGCTAATAGCATTGTCAAAAGCAAGAGGGCCGTCTAAAATACCGCCAGTAATCTGGCCTCTGTCAGCCATTTTACATAATGCTGCAGCATCTAGTGTAGACTGAATTTTTGAGTTAACAGTTTCTACCGCAGAAAGAATCGCAACTTTAGGATCTTTATTAGTAAATAACTTCATTAAGTCAATAGCATTTTGACAAATGTCAGCTTTTGTTTTTAAGTCAGGTGCAATATTAACCGCAGCATCTGTTACAAAAAACATATGTGGGTAACTTGGTACTGACATTAAAAATACGTGTGTAATCGCTCTATCTGTTCTTAAACCAGTATCTCTTTTTAATACTGCAGAAAGTAGCTCATCTGTATGTAAAGAGCCTTTCATTAAAGACTTTGCTTTACCTGTTCTAACAAGCTCAACTGCTTTAAATGCAGCATCATGAGCATGTTCGATGTCAATAATTTCATACTTAGAAATATCTAAGTTTTCTTTTTCTGCAATTTTTAGCATTTCATTTTTAGGACCAACTAAAATTGGTTCTAAAATGCCAACTTCTGCAGCTTCAACAGCTGAACTAAGCGCAAAGCCACTACATGGGTAAGCAACAGCTGTAGGTAGCGCAGGAATAGTTTTACAAAAATCTAATATTTCTTTATATGCTTGATGCATTATTTACAATCCTTTTTATTATTGGGTTAATTATTTAGTTTTTATTATTGTTATTATTTAATAAACTATAATTAATTAAAATATATCGTAACATATTTTTCTATATAATACAAAACTGTTGCAAAAAAAACAATAGGCAAAGATGAATTCCATAAAAAATATGCGTTTATTGTTTACAATGTGTTGCAAAATAGTTTATAGTTTTATCCAGTGGTTAAACAAAAACTAGAATTTATAAAACTATGTAATAATTTAGTTGAAGAAGTTCGACATAAAAATAAGGAATAATAATAAATGGGATTCTTATCAGGTAAAAAAGGTCTTATCGTTGGTATCGCAAACGATAGTTCAATTGCTTGGGGCTGTGCAAAACACATGAGAGCAGCTGGCGCTGAAATCGCAGTAACATATTTAAATGAAAAGGCTGAAAAATACGTTAAGCCTTTAGCAGATCAAATCGAAGCTTCAATCTATGAGCCATTAAACGTATCAAGTGAAGAACAAATGGCAGAACTATTCAAAAAAATTGAAGAAAAATGGGGTAAACTAGACTTTATCGTTCACTCAATCGCTTTTGCAAGACTAGAAGATCTACACGGTAGAGTTATTGACTGTTCAGCAGATGGTTTTGCTGAATCAATGGATATTTCATGTCACTCATTCTTAAGACTAGCTAAACACGCTGAGCCATTAATGAAAGACGGTGGCGCTATGATCACAGTTTCATACTACGGTTCAGAAAAAGTTATCGATAACTACAATGTAATGGGTGTTTCAAAAGCAGCTCTAGAAGCTTCAATGAGATATGCAGCAGCAGAATTAGGTCCTAAAGGTATTTCAGTAAACGCTGTTTCACCTGGTCCATTATTAACAAGAGCTGCTTCAGGTATTGCTCATTTTGATGACTTAATGAAATACGCAATTGACAACTCACCATCAGGTAAGCTAGTAACAATTGATGATGTTGGTCAATACGCAACATTCCTAGTATCTGACGCAGCTCGTCACATTACAGGTAATACATTATTTGTTGATGGCGGACTACATATTAAAGGTTAAATTGATGCTTTATTTCATTTATTTTCTTCGTTGTGTAGCTAATTGTACACGTCCTCTGCAAATAAATAAAAGATATCTATAAATTTTACTATTTAATACAAAAATAAAAGACATCAGTGCAGACTGGTGTTTTTTTACTTTTTTATTAAAGTATCTACTAATGGATACAACAAAAAAGCTCTCTAATATATTTATTAGGGAGCTTTTAGTCATTTTGTGATTTGCAAGTTCGTGTAATAATCATCTAGTAATACCTTCTCTAAACGTTTATTTTCTCGCTCGATTATAAGATTAAACTCATTAAATCCCATAGGACTGTTATCTTCAGGGACTCGTTCCTTAAGAATTTTCATCGCATCATCAGATACAACTTTAATATTAGTTTCTTGAGGAATGAGTTTTTCATCAATTTCAATATCCTTAATAGTGCACATTGTGAACTCCTTAGTAAATATTGTGATGATTTTTTTGTTAAACATGATAAGTATCAATTATTTTTATAACTAGTTATGATTGTCATAAAAAACAGTAATTTCTGACATGAGGTGTTGTATATATGCATCTTTTTTAAATCTGCTATGAAACTATGTAATAAATAAAAAGAAACCCTCTTATTGAGGGCTCTTTGGATCGATATTGCTGAAGAAATGTTTGTAGATATCATCGATATCTTTTTCAATCTCTTCGTTAGCAAGGTCAATCATAAGATTGAACTGATTAAAACCCATAGGCTCTAATGTTTCAAGAATGATATGATCAACCTTGCTTGGAGTGATGATGTTAGGAATTTCCTTAACACGATCACTATCGAGTTTTTTTATTAAAGTTTGCATACGGCCTCCCAAAAATAAAAAAACTATTGAAAAAAGGAATGTTTCTAATACTTTATGGGTATAAAAGCTAGGATTTCCCTGACTTTTCTGACACAAAAAAAGAACCCCTTGATATTTAAGAGATTCTTTTTTTAAATTAAATAATCTTAATTAAGAATTATTTGTAGTTATTCATACCTTGAACAATAATTTCTTTAGCTTCTGCTGCATTACCCCAACCTGAAACTTTAACCCATTTACCTTCTTCAAGATCTTTATAGTGTTTGTAGAAATGTTCTAGTTGTTCTTTGAATAGCTCATCAACATCATCGATATCGTTAATCTTAGATGAACGTCTGTCTAGTTTTTCAACAGGTACACAAATTAGTTTCTCATCCATGCCTGACTCATCTTCAGTTACTAGCATGCCAACAGGCTTACATCTAACTACAGCACCAGGTACTACAGCTATATCTGTTAGAACGAATGCATCAACAGGGTCACCATCGCCACCTAGAGTTTTGTTAATATAACCATAGTGAGCTGGGAAGCTTAGCATTGTCGGAGCAAATCTGTCTACAAGTAGGCAGTCCATGTCTTTATCTACTTCATATTTAATGTTTGGAGTTTTTGCTGGGTTTTCAACAATTACGTAGATGTCATTAGGTGCATCTTTACCTGCTGGAACTTTATCAAAAGACATATTATTTATTCCTTATTTAAATTAGTTTGTTAATTAATACCATAAAATAATAGCAAAATTGTTTTAGAAAATCAAGGAATAACAACCTTAATTATAAAAAGAATAGGGATGCATAATGCATCCCTATAGATATTTTATTTCGCTTTAAGAGGTTTTTTATATTTTTCGCATATGTCTTGTAAAATAATATCATATGCTTTTTGAAAGTTTTCTGCTTTTACAAAACTTTTAGTGTCTTCATCATCTTCAGTTGCTTTAGGCGCTTTATATTCTGTTTTATAAGAGGGGTGGATAGACTGGAAAGCGTTTAGCTCATTTTTATTTAGTTCATTAGAATTGCCACTCATTGCAATAAAAACAATAGTAAGAGCAAAAGATTCTTCATAAGCAAAACCATTCCAAACAGCAACGGTTTGCCCTTTTAAAACTTCTTTGTTTATAGCAATTTTTACAAGTTTTTGAGTTTCTGTAATATTTTCAGGTTTGTTTTCTGGAACTTCTAAAACTTCATGGGTTTTGCTGTCAATTACAGCATATTGAAAAACGTCAGTCATAATTAACCTTATTTGGTAATAGTTAATTAGTTTAAGGAATAGTTACTATAGTCTTTAATGAAAAAAAGTCAATAGATCTAAAATAAAAAAAGGACCGCTTTTAGCAGTCCTTTCTCGAAAAAAACAAATTAAATAGATTCTATTGATTGTTTTTGTACTTTTCCTGCATGTCTTCAAGTACATTTTGGCATGCATCATCAAGGCTTGTTGTAAATCGGAAGTTTTCATTTCCGCTGTAGTTAATATCAAACATTTTAAATGGGTTTTGTACAATTTTTTTAGAATCAGGGAAAACAGAGCGAAGTCGCTGAATGATATCTGATCTGTGAGCATAGACTGCATCTCGTTCATCAAGAGTCAAGTTATTGTCTTGAAATTCTTTTTGTACTTTCTTTTTTACTATCATAAATGCTTGAGATAGGCAATATGCTTTATTGCCCCATATAACAATAGGGCATCCAATTACAGGTGTGTGCTTGAATGGGAATCCATCAAAGTCACCAACTTCAACAGTTTTTTCTCCAGCTTTATCTTTAAATAGATTTAGCCTTTTTATTTGAATAGTTTCATGTGTTACTGTATTAATAACAATGTATTTAGGGCGTAGTATTTCAGAAAAATTAATCATAGTAAACCTTGGGTTACATAAATAAGTCGTAAATTAATATAGGCTTATTTAAGTTTAAGTCAATACTTGCGCTAAAAATAAAAAAGAGCCGCATGTAGCAGCTCTTAATTGATCGATATTTTGATATGAGTTTATCCGTTAGCTTTTTTAATCATATCGTTCATAATTTGTCGAATACCATCTTCAAAGCTTTCTGATTTGACGAAGGCGTCAGATATTTGATATCCAGGAAGAGATACTCGGTACGCAAAGCATTCTGCAGCTGTTAGCTTATCATTAATAAAATCATCTCCGATTTTATCCATAGCTAGTCTAAATGCAAATTCCGGGCTGAATACACGTTCCTCGAAGTTGTGTTTGCAAGGAGTGAACTCTTTCCATACAACTGCTTCTTGACCGTCTTCTAATTCAAATTTAAGCTTAGATTCAGATCCTAAATCTGCAGCTGTTCCGTACGTGATATTTCTGCGACCTGCTTCTTCATCAGCACAGCCAGAAACATCGGCTTGTGTAATAATGTTTGAACCTACAGGAATAAAAGCAAAATAATCTTTTTTCATAAAAGTAACCTCGTAGTGTGAGTGAGTTATACACTATAGTTCTATTTTTTTATAAGTCAAGTCTTGTCGTGATTTCTCTAAATGTCATTATGAGCAAACTTGTTTGCGTGATAATCTAGGGTTGGTACTAAATACATTTGCCAGCTGGCCCTAGATCCTCACGTCGAGTAAGCTCTCCTCAGGATGACAAATTTGTAAAGTGTTTCAATTGTGCCATAGTAGCCTGGTTTTATTTTTTTGCAATCTTGAAAATGTTAGGAAAACAAGAATCAGAATGCTAAAATAGCAAGTAATGGGAAAATTCTATAAAAAAGAGAAGTGAAGTATGAGTAAAAATCGTCCAAATAATCCAAAAATTAACAATCAAAATAGATCTCAAAACAGACCTAAAAATAAAAGAAAAGCGCAAAATAGCTATAAGAATGCTCCAAGCTCTGCTTTAGAAAATGCAGATTCGGTATCTTTTAGATTGCTTGAAATAGTAGGCCTTAGCTTATTAACAGCTTCTGTTTTTCTATTTTTAGCATTAGGTTCTTATAATTTTAAAGATCCATCATTAAATAATGCGACTCCATCTTTACAAATTAATAACTACGCAGGTTTATTCGGTGCGTATTTATCAGATTTTTTACTAACAACATTTGGTGTGATTATTTTTGCACTTCCAATTTTGCTATTTATGTATGCAATTGAGTGTATCATGCATAAAAAAATTAAATCAATACATGAAAAATTCGTAACTCTGCCATTTTTTGTTATCGCTGGTGCTGTAATGTTTGAACGCTTTAACCCAATTGCAGGCTACCCGAATGAGTATTATTCACACAACGGTGGTATGTTAGGTGTGTTTATTTATCAAAAACTATCATTAATGATTGGCGTTATCGGCACAACATTCTTATGCTTTATGGTAATGCTTGTTTGTTCATTAGCTTTAACAAACTTTTCTACTCATGATGTAGCAAAAGGCTTGAATCGTTTGAAACGTATAATTTTAAGATTTATGAAATATACAGCAATTAAGTTCTTGCA
>Ga0070724_10000971_pt1 | contig 18333 bp, 18 predicted proteins | sample tdDd001_FD_67278 | JGI IMG/M metagenome (GOLD analysis project Ga0070724, IMG submission 67278) | Marine sediment microbial communities from the Atlantic coast under amendment with organic carbon and nitrate - tdDd00.1 | ecosystem: Environmental > Aquatic > Marine > Coastal > Sediment | place... | reverse complement strand
AAGAAAACAATGGTTAAAGTTGCTATGAAGGACAACAGAACTATCCATCACCATATGGAAGGTCGCTTCGGTGGTGCTAAGGTTATTATGAGACCAGCTCCATCAGGTACTGGTATTATTGCCGGTGGTCCAATGAGAGCAGTATTTGAAGCTATGGGTATGAAAGATATCGTTGCTAAATCATTAGGTTCAAACAACCCGTATAACATGATTAGAGCAACATTTGATGCTTTCTCTAAATTTGAAACACCTAGAATGGTTGCTTCAAAAAGAGGTAAGAAAGTTTCAGATCTAGGCTTTGCTAAATCAAACACAGCTGAAGAAGCTGCAGAGTAGAGGATAGTAAAAATGACTGAGAAAAAAGTAACATTCTTTTATGTTAAGCAAGTTAAGAGTACTATCGCTAGACCTAAAGACCAAAAAGCTACTATTAAGGGCATGGGCTTAGGTAAACTTAACAAAATTGTTAAGCTAGCAGATACTCCAGCTGCACGTGGTATGCAACAAAAAGTACACCACTTAACTGTAGTAGTTGAAGAAGCTGAATACACAGCTTACACAGCTAAGTAATTAAGGAGTCTTATAAAATGAAATTAAACGAAATTCGTGATAATCAAGGCGCTAGACCTACTGGTAAGCGTGTTGGTCGTGGTGAAGGCTCTGGTATGGGTAAAACTTCTACAAGAGGTCAAAAAGGTTTAGGCGCAAGATCTGGCGGTAAAGTAATGCTAGGTTTTGAAGGTGGTCAAAACCCTCTATATAGAAGACTTCCTCAAAGAGGTTTCAATAACTTCAACTTCACAACAAACTACGCTACTATCAACATTGCAGATCTACAAAGATTTGTTGATGCTGGTAGAATTGATGCAAAAGCAACAATTACAGCTGAGTACCTAAAAGAAGTTAAAATCATCAAGAAAATCGAAGATGGTCTTAAAGTTCTAGGTAACGGTGAAGTTACAGTGGCACTAACAATTGAAGCAACTGCAGCAACTAAATCTGCAATCGCAAAAATTGAAGCAGCTAAAGGTAAAATTACAGTTAAGTAATTTAATCTAGTAGATTTATAAAAAAGAGTCCTTATTTGAGGGCTCTTTTTTGTTTGAGAAATGATCTTCTTTGTTGTATAATTTGGTATGCAAAATAATAAGGAGGTAAAGAGTTTATAATGCAAAGTTTTTCTCAAAGAAATGGTTTTATAGATAGTCAAATTTTACAAAAAGATAATATTTCATATGACTTAAAATTAAGTCTTTTTAACGTAATAGTTATGTGTTTAGAGGTTGACTTGAAAAATGAAAAAGAAGACTCATACTCTCAGCCTAATAAGTATAAAACTTTAATCTATATTATTTATTTGGAGTTTTTTAAAGGTAGAGTAACCTCTCATATGTTTAAAAATGCTCACTCTTGGAAAATTATAGAATTTATTGAATCGGAGTTCTTTAATTTAGAGTTTTTTGAAGTATATGATTTTTTAGAGATTATAATTAGTAAATTTAAAAATAAATATGCAGATGATTCATATATTAAGGTATCAATGAAATTTAATGACTCTTTAAAGAAACATAATTCGGCATATCGTGTAGTTGAGGGAAGCGTTGTGTCAATTACTAGTGAGGATGAAATAAACGAAATTGAAAGAGCAGCTGCTCAAGATGCTTTTATTCAAGAGCATCTAAATAAAGCTATTTACCACATGTCAAATAAAGACGGACCAGATTATAGAAACTCGATAAAAGAAAGTATAAGTGCTGTTGAATATTGTGTTAGAGAGATAACGAGAGAAAATACATTAGGTGACGCTTTTAAAAAATTAGAGAAAAATAATATTATTATTCCTGAAATGTTGAGATGTTCTTTTTTAAAGCTCTATCACTGGACTAATGATAAAAAATCAGGTGTTAGGCACGCTTTAATGGAAGAAGGTAAAATGCCAAAATTAGAAGAAGCAAGATATATGTTAATTACATCATCAGCTTTTATTAATTATTTAAAAGAAAAGCAATTATAGTTTTTATGAAAAGAGTTCTCAGTTGAGGGCTCTTTTTTTTGTATTAATTGTATGTTAATATTATTGAGATGATAAAAATAAATAAAAGGATTAATCCTTGGGGTATTTAAAAGTTATTTTAGATAAAAATGAAAAGAAGAAAAAAGTAAAATTAGGCATTGACTTAAGACCATTTGTTGTTGCTTTATTGTTATGTTTTATGGCTCTTTGTTTTTTTTGTTTAGGGTTTTTGCTTGTTAAGGTTGCTGGTAATGTAGAGCCCGGTGCTGATGTTGTCTTGCTATTATCATTTTATCCAGCATTTGTTTTGAATGTACTGGCCAACTATGGTTTCGTAATTCTAATATTTGTACAACCTGTTTTATCTAGGGATATAGTAGGCGTTGTATACTCTTTAATTGTAGGTGGTTGTGTTTATGGACTATTAGTTTTCTCTGTTATAGATGATAATATGGAGTCACTTTTAGCAAATACAGCAGTAACTATTTACTTCTTGTATTTAGCTTTTAATGTTTTCTTTTATAGTAAGTTTTATTTAAAAAAATTGTTAAAGAATGGCTATAAAATAGAAAGCTTTGAGGCTGATAAAGGTTCGCTTTCTTATCTTTATAAAAAGCATGTGTTAAAAAAATCTGTGCAAGAAATTAATGAATTGTATAAACAAGAGTTAAAAGAAATTATAGGAAAAAAATAATGGCATATCTTACTTATAAATTCGAAAGAGAGAAAAACTTGTATGAAAAAACTTGGGATTATGATGAAAGGCTAACAAAGCTTATTAGTTTTATAACAGACTGGTTTTGGATTACTGATGTAACAGAACTTAGTTCAAACGAAAGAACTTGTTATAAAGGCTTTAACGGTTATCTTATTATTCTTTCTTTGCTTTATATTACAGCATGTATTGCTCAAACTTTTTACTTTATAGAGTATTCTAGCTATATTGACTGGGTTAGATATATTCTGACTTTCTTAATTATTGTGATTCCTATTAGTAAACTAATGTTAAAAGTAAGTGCTTACTTTTTTATTTATTATCTTGTTGTTTTGAATTATTTAATGCTTGATTTTGGCTACTATTTACTTAATTATGTCTATATCTTCGTTGTCTTCACCTTGCCAGGCGTGTATTATAATCACAGTTATTTGCAAAAAGTACTTAGATATAAAGGCTTTGAGTTGAAATCGATAGAGCTTAATAAGTTTTCATGCTACTATTTATATGATAGATTTTTAAAAAATCTTACTGAAAAAGAAATAAAAGAACATGAATTAAAAAAAATTAGGAAGTAAGGATGCTAAATAAAAAAAGTGCAATGTTTGGACTTGAAGGTCGAGTGTTAAAAAAACAGTCTGGGAGACTGTTTTTAGCGAGTTTGATTCGCTTTGCTCACCCTGCGGGCAAGTATGTCTGTCGCTTTGCTCGATACCGTAGACTTTCCTTTAGGTTAGTCGAAGATCATCAAGCGGGTCAGAAGTTAACTGCCAAAGGTGCAATGTTTGGACTTGATGCTCGAATAGCTTTGGCAATATTTGGGGCATTATCAGTAATCTCTGGAGCAGCATTATATTCAGCAATAAAACAAGCTAAGACAGAAATGTATCATCAAGAGTTAAAGGAGTTTGCAAAGGCTTCAGAAGCATATTATTTAGATACATTTGAGCAACTTCCTCAAATTGGGGATGGTGCTACTACTTATGCTGATGCAATAGTAACAAATAGAGAAAATCTTTCAACTTGGAAAGGGCCCTATATGCCTGCTGAAATAAATACAACTACATCATTAAAATCTAGTATAATTAATGAAATGACAAATTCTAGTGGTTACTTACAGTATAGACTTTATAAAGAATCAGACTTTACTTCTTCTTCAGCCAATCCTCCATTTTGTGTTGTTAATGATTCAGATTGTGCAGAATATATAATTGTTGTTGCAGTAACTACAGCAGGAGTAGCTAATTTAAAAAATATATTTGATGATTTGGATGCTTTAGTTGATAGCTCAGATGGAGAGTTAACAGGTAATGTTAGGTATTATTCGGTAGTAGCTAATGTAGCGCATTTATTATACCTGTCAAGATATAGAAAACGATAGTTGAAAGGATTAGATTATGAAATATAAAAAGGGTGCGATGTTCGGACTTGATGCTCGAATAGCTTTAGCTATCTTCGGAGCATTATCGGTAATTTCAGGCGCAGCATTATATTCAGCAATCCAAGATGCTCGTAATACTGCTCTTTATCAAGATGTAACAGAAATAATGAAATCTTATGAGCAGTACTATTTGGATACAGGTAGTCAGCTTATTCAGAACACAGCAAACCCCGGATATGTTTTAGACGCAGGGAATATTGTGAATAATTATGCTTCAGATAGCTCATGGAGTGGTCCATACTACCCTGGAGTTATAGATTCTTCAACTAAATTTACAACACATGGTTTGGGTTACGATATTTCTGTACATATTTATTATTATGCAAATGATACATGGACTGATATTAATACCCCTCTTGTTTGTGCATCAGCAACCCAAGGGTGTTCAATTTATATTTTATATCGAGCATCAGACTCTTCAACAGGTAGGTATGGTAGTTATCTAGAGGCGTTTAATTATTTAGATCAAAAGATTGATAATGGTGATGGGGCACTAGATGGTAAGATTCGTAGAAGACAACACCCGTCAACCGCAGATGATCAATGGATTCTTTTTCAAGGACCAATTTATCAACCATAAAGTAAAAGCCAGCATTTTGCTGGCTTTAATTTATTTATGTTTTATTTTGCTTTTAGGTTTTGTCTGGTCTTTAATCTTTTTTATTTCTTCTAGTTCATCTGGAAATGCCTGATTGCAAGATGTACAGTGCCCAATATTTTTTAGTCTAATACCATTAAATACTTTCCATACAAATAATAGATGGGCAGCAGCTGCAATTATTAATCCAATATTTGCATTAAAGTAAAATACACTCACGGCCACAATAGCTAAAATCATATTTGTAATGTAAAGCGATGGCACCATATTAATGTAGTTAGCTTCATTAGGGCTAGAGAAGTATTTTAGATATTTTTTACTCATAATACTTAAAACTACACAAGCTAAAAATATAGGTGATAAAAATGGGAATGATAATAAAACAAATACCATTTGTGTTAATTTACCAGATGCAAATAATTCTGCTATTTTCACTAATATAGGATGAGAAGGTTGCTCGCTAATTGCAGATTTTATTTCTTTTGAAATATCAATTTCAAAACTAGACTTAACTTCAGACTTAATATTTTTAACAAAAGATGTTTTTTCTATTTTTTGACCAAATAGTAATTCTTGAGCTAGTTTTTTTTCATTAATATTTTTTATAGATGAAGAAATATTTTTTTCGGCTGTTTTATAGCGTTCTTGTAGCTTTTGTTTAACAACTTTATCAATGTTTTTAACAGCTTCATATGATTGGTAGCCAGAGCTTGCTTGTCCAACATAATAAATAGCTTGCTCGTTATAATCTTTAATTTGCTCTTGAGAATAATAAACTAGAGCAATACTACCAATATAACCGATAGCAATAATAATGTATAAGCTTCTTGCTAGAAAGTTCAGTGCTTTTTTTATTATACGTTTTAGATATAGTCCGACTATTTTAAAAAATTTAATTATTTTTTTGAAAAGTTCTTTCATGATTTTTTCTCCTTGTTATTGTTGTTATTTAAATTTAAATAAGTGTCATTCCAGACTTGATCTGGAATCTATGCGGTAGAGTTGGAAGTTTATGGCAGAGATGCCATATAGTGGCATGGCATGACAGATGGTAAAAAATACCACCTTAATTAAGATGGCATTTTAAATGAGTTAGATTACATATTTGCTAAAACGGCTTTCAATTTGCTTAGGTTTTCTTCAACCTTTGCATATTCTGCTTTACGTTGTTCAACTAGCTCAGGCTTAGCTTTGCTAATGAATTTTTCATTATTTAGCATGCCTGAAAGTTTGTTAGCTTCAATTTGAACTTTAGCAATTTCTTTTTCTAAACGTTTTTTCTCAGCTTCAAAATCAACGATACCTTCTAGCGGTAAAATAATTTCAAAACCGTCAACTACTGTAATACCATCAGTTTTTGTTGTTTCTCTATCTAGCGGTTGTAAGCTTATGATTTTAGCTAAAAACTCGATAGTTGACTGATATTTTTCAACAACTGCCTGTTGTTCTGCATTAGCTGAACGAGTAAAACCAGCAAATTTTTCTTTAACAGGAACTTTAACTTCAGATCTTAAAGCACGAATAGCTGAAACAACTTCAACAAGAGTATTAATTTCATTTTGAGCTACCTTATCTGTCTTATATGCTGTAGGCCATGAAGCAACCATGATTGATTCTCCTGCTTTACCTGCTGTTAGCTCTTGCCAGATCTCTTCAGTAATAAATGGCATTACTGGGTGAATTAACTTAAGAGTTGCTTCTAAAACCATACCTAAAGTTTTTCTTGTTTCAACTTTAAGAGCTTCATCATCACCTTGCATAATTGGTTTTGTTAGCTCTAAGTACCAGTCACATAGGATATTCCATGTAAAGTGATAAACGCCTGCGCAATAATCATTAAACCTAAATGTATCTAAGCCTTCGTTAGCTTCTTTTAGTGCTTTAGAAAATTCAGCTAAGATCCATTTGTTTAATTCATGATTAACATCTTTATCTGTAAATTCAGGATCAAAAGTAGCATCATTCATCATTGCATATTTCGATGCATTGAATAATTTTGTTGAGAAGTTTCTTGAGCCGTTTAATAATGTTGGAGAAACTCTTAAGTTTTGACCAGGAGCGGCTTGAGTTGCAAGAGTGTAACGTAAAACATCAGCACCATATTCATTAACAACATCTAATGGATCAATACCATTACCTTTTGATTTCGACATTTTTTGACCATTACCATCAAGAACTAACGCATGTAAGTAGATAGTTTTAAATGGAACTTTACCAGTAAATTCGATTGACATCATTAACATTCTAATAACCCAGAAGAATAAAATATCAACACCTGGCATAATAGCATGACCTGGGTAGAACTTATCCATTTCTGGTGTTTTATGAGGCCATCCTTGTGTAGCCATTGGCCATAAAGCAGATGAGAACCATGTATCAAGAACATCTTCATCACGTACCCAACCTGCAGGAGCATCTTCTTCTTTGCCAACAAAAATATCTGTTTTGTCTTCAGGGTTATACCATGCAGGAATTTGATGACCCCACCATAGTTGACGAGAAATACACCAGTCTTGGTTATTAGTTAGCCAGTTTAGGGCAATTTTCTTTTGGTTTGCTGGAACAAATTCAACTTCTTCATTATCAATTGCTTTTAAAATATTATCAACAAGAGGCTGAGTTTTAACGTACCATTGTTCAGTTAAGAATGGTTCAACAATTTGGCCACCACGCTCGGCAAAGCCAACTTCGTGAGTGTGATCTTTAATTTTAACTAATTGACCTGATTCTTCTAAATCTACAATAATTTGTTTACGAGCATCAAATCTATCTAAGCCTTCATACTTGCCACCATTTTCGTTAATTGAGCCATCGCGGTTTAAAATATTAATCATTTCTAGATTATGACGTTGACCAACTTCAAAATCGTTATGGTCATGTGCTGGAGTGATTTTTAAAGCACCAGTACCTTTTTTCATATCTGCTAGTTCATCGCCAACAATAATAATTTCTCTACCTACAAGAGGTAAAATAGCGTACTGACCTATTAAGTGTTTAAAACGCTCATCATTAGGGTTAACTGCAAGTGCTGTATCACCAAGCATAGTTTCAGGACGAGTAGTCGCGATAGTTAGCTTCTCATCAGAATCTTTAATTGGGTATTCAATATACCAGAAAGAACTTTGAATTTCTTTGTGGTTAACTTCCATATCTGAAATCGCAGTTTGTAAAACGGTATCCCAGTTTACTAGTTTATTACCTTTGTAAATTAATCCTTTTGCGTATAGTTTTGTAAATACTTCATGTACAGCTTCTGACAGATCTTCATCCATTGTGAATTTTTCACGATCCCAAGCAGCAGAAATACCAAGCTTTTGCATTTGGTTTGAAATAGCATCGCCAGATTCTTCTTTCCATTTCCAAACTTCTTTTAGAAACTCCTCTCGGCCTAGGTCATCTTTGCTAATGCCTTCTTTGGCTAGTTTTTCAACAACTTTCATTTGTGTTGCGATACCTGCATGGTCTTTACCAGGTTGGTAGATAGCATCTAAGCCTCTCATTCTTGCTCTACGAGTTAAAATATCAGGTAAAGTATTATCTAGCGCGTGCCCTAAGTGTAGGCTACCTGTAACATTTGGAGGAGGCATCATAATAGCAAAGCCTTCTTTGTCATTCATTTTAGGCTCAAAGTATTTTTTTTCTAACCAATTTTGATAGTGTTTTTGCTCGGCAGTTTGAGCGTCGTATTTGTCTAACATATTTTATATTTTCCTCTTTGTCTGAAACGTCATGCTGAATTTATTTCAGCATCTCATTTTATTTTCTTGAGATTCTGAATCAAGTTCAGGATGACGAAATTTTTTGTAAAACTTTTTAATAATATGTCATTACGATGAGCCTTTTAGGCGACGTGGTAATCTATTTTTTAAGATTGCCACGAAAACAAGTTTTCTCGCAATGACATGGTAGTAATTTATTATTTAAATAACGTCAACTAATCCCATTTTTTTTCTAACTTTACGCATTGTTTTTTCTGCGACTCGGCGAGCTTGTTCTTCATTATCTCGTAAAATAGCTTCTAGTGCTTTTCTGTCTTTCATTAGCTCATTGTAGATTTCTCTTTTTGGAGCTAGTTCAGCATTAATTACTTCAAATAGTTCCATTTTAGCATCGCCATAACCAAAACCACCTTTTGCTAAGCGTTGCTTATAATCAGTTGTTTTAGCTTCATCGGCAAATAGAGAGTATAGTTGAACTAGTGTTGAGTTTTCTACATCTTTTTCTTCTTCCGGTTTTGCTGAATCAGTAATGATTTTTTTGATTAAACCTTTTAGTTCCATTTCATTACAGAACATTGGAATGTGATTGCCATAAGATTTGCTCATTTTTCTACCGTCTAAACCAGAAATTTCTGGAGCATCTTCTTTTGATTCATAATCAGGAAGAGTAAATGTTTCAGAATAACGGTGGTTAAATGAATTTGCAATATCACGCGCCATTTCAATGTGTTGAATTTGGTCTTTACCGACCGGAACCGTATTAGTATGATAAAGCAGAATGTCAGCTGCCATTAAAATAGGGTAGTTATATAGACCCATGTTGATGCCTGCGTCATATTTGTTATGGAATTGATTTTGTGCATCATTTAAAAAGTCTGACACAAAATCTCTTAACTCATCTATACCATCTTTATGAGATAACTCTCTCTTTATGATTTTAATAAAATTCTTTAACACTTTGTCCATTGACTCTTTTGTATTTGAATCAGTAATAGTTTCTATATACTCATCTAGGGTTTCTAAGTTATCTAGTATGTCATGGAACTTTGTAAACGTTTCTTTTCTTCCTTCTAAAATAGCTATAAATGCTTCTTTAGCCTTTTTTAAATCTCCAAAGTCATCATCTAGTTTATTCTTATCAACAACAGCTTTATATGAATGAGCTCTGTTCATCATACCTTTAGGTGTGAAGTTGTTTAGCATAGTTGCTAATTCAGCATGTTGACGTACTGCTGATTGACGGAACATCACTACTTTTTCTGGATCCATACCGCAAGCAAGATATGTTGCGATCATACCGTATGAATATTCTCTGATTTTTGCTGGCTCTAAGCCACCGTTTACAACGTGAATATCAGGGATGAAACAGTAAATAGTTTCATTGTCTTTTTTATTGTTAATAAAATCTACCATTGGCTTAATAGCGCCACAGTAGTTACCAAGGTGTGGCATGCCACTAGGTTTGATACCTGTTAATATAACCTTTTGGTCTTTATTTTGTTGTGTCATAAGTTTTTCTCCTGGGTGGTGTCATTGCGGGCTTGATCCGCAATCCATGTAACTACGCTTTATATTTTGAGGTACATGGATCCTGAATCAAGTTCAGGATGACATCTGTCTTTAATTGCTTGTTTTTTATCTAAAACTTCTTTTATATAAAAAGGGAGCTGATCTAGCCCCCATAAAAAATTCTACCTATAAATTATTTATCGGCTAGTTTGCTTAATTCTTCTTTGACTAGTTTTTCTACGATTGATGGAAGGTTTTCTTCCACCCAATCAGCGATCATTGGTCTTAAAGCTTCTGCTAGAACTTCAACAGGGAAACCAACTTGCAGGCCCGATACTGACGGTACAGCTTTTAAAGCAACTTTTTTAGTTACTTTTGTTTCTAGATCTTTAACTAGTTGTTCTGTAGCTTGTTCGTTTGCCATTGTTTCTTCAGTTTCTTGTGGTTCGTCTTTAGCAGTTTGAGCATTCATAGCTGCTGCAATATCATCAAATGAAGCATCTTGTTGTGGTACTTCAGTTGTTTCTTCAACTTCTTGTTCGTCTTCTTCAGCATGTTCTGTTGATTCAGAAAAATCTTTACCTGCGTAAGTTTTTGAAGCTTCTTCTAACATTTCTGCTTTTGCAGATAGGTCGACAGCCGTTTCAGTAGCTACTTGGCCAATGTTATTTAATAAAGCATCAACATCACCTTGAGATGATGGAGCTTCTTCAGCTGCAGGAGTTGCATTTAACAGAGCGTCGATATCATCTTGAGAACCTAATGTTTCAGATTCTTGATTTGATTCGCCAGTTAATGATTTAGAAAATGCAGCAATAGCAGCATCGTCACCGTGCTGTGCTTTTGCCATAAGTTCAGATTGTTCATCAGTTTTATTAAGTTCGCCTGTCATATCAAAAGATTTGATGTCAATTAGCTCTTCATTTGCTTTTTCTGATGATGAAACCATCTCTGTTTCTGTTAAGTCAAGAACAGAATCTGATGAATCACCGTTTGAACCATCTACCATGTCTTTTATAGAAGAAAGAGTGTCTTCTATTGAATTATCTTGCATTTTTTTATCGTCTGTCATGATTTTTCCTAAACTACTTAGTTGAATTACATACTATTTTAACAAAAATATCGAAAAATACAAGTTAAAAATGCGTATTTACTTGTGTTTTTGCTAACTTTTGTACTAAACTAATTCTCTATGGTTAATAAAATAGAGAAAAGGAGTTTAGATATGAACGCAAATTTACAAGAAAACATTGCTCCTCCTAAGGGCCAAGTAGTAGAGGCAACAGACTTAAAAGAGAGAGCAGAAAAGCTTTCAGCATTGCTATTGTCAGATGAAATGCCAGATTATGATAAGAATATTATTATTAGAGCAATGGAAGAATTTTGTAACTATTCAGATAAAATGACAGAAATCAGAGATTTACCAAAGGTAACTATTTTTGGTGGCGCAAGAATTGAAAAAGGTTCAGCAGAATATCGTTTAGCTAAAGAAATTGGCGAAATTATGTCAAATGTTGGCTATAAGGTTATTACTGGTGCAGGTCCTGGTATTATGGAAGCTGGACACGAAGGTGCTACAACTAAAAACTCAGTAGGTTATGCTGTTGAGTTGCCGTTTGAAGAAGCTACTAACGGTTATGTGAGTAAAAGTAAATATTTAGTTAACTGTAAATATTTATTTACTCGTAAAGTTATGTTGCTACGTGAGGCAGATGCAGTTGTGTGTGTTGGCCCTGGCTTTGGTACAATGGATGAGCTTTTTGAAATTTTAACATTAATTAAAACTGGTAAAAATATTCCTATTCCAGTTGTTTTACTAGAAGATGAATCTAACCCAATTTGGACTAAATTCTTAGATTTTTGTAAAGTACTTGAAAAAGCAAATACAATTTCTCATCAAGATTTATACTTATTTAGAATTTGTCAAAATGCAGAAGATGCAGCTGATTATATCAATAACTTCTATAAGCGTTATCACTCAATTAGATATGTTGGTGATAGATTAGTAATTAGACTTAAAACACCTCTTCCAGAAGAGCTTTATAAATCTATTTGTCAAGAATATGAAGACTTTATTGGTGAGTGGGGTCTAGTTTATACTGATGCTTTACCAGAAGAGTCAGATGAAAAAGATATTATTGCTTTACCTCGTTTAGTTATGAAGGAAAATAGAAAGGACCCTGTTGGCCTATATCGTTTAATTAGATCTTTAAATAGAGATGTTGATACGACTTCTACTAAACGTCAAGATAGATAATAGTCTGAAAAAATTATAAAGATATAAAACAGTTCATTTTTTGGACTGTTTTTTGCATATGATACTATAAGATTATAATTTGAGAAGAAAGAGTGTCATTCCAGATAGCAACTTGTTGCGTAGTCTGGAATCTCGGCCCAAAGTATAAGTGTTTGTCTCAGAGATGCCAGATCAAGTCTGGCATGACAAGTGTAGAATTTATAACTTCTAAATCAAATTTACTATAGATAGAAATTAACAATACAGGGTGTATGATTTATGTTAAGACAAGAAGTTCCGGAAGATTATAGAGAAGTTGAGCGTTTAGTTTACTCGGCGTTTGAAAGTTCAAAATTATTTAATTATCAAAAAATAACAGAACATGAGCTTGTGGCTAAATTAAGAAAATCGGATGGATTTGTGCCCGAGTTATCAATAGTAGTTCAAGAAGGTTGGGAGATTACAGGGCATATTTTATTAACAAAAGTTGATATTAAAAATGAAAATGGAGAAATGCTTGAAGTTCTTGCCTTGGCTCCGATGTCTGTGATGCCTGTTTTACAAAAAACAGGGGTTGGTTTGCAGTTAATTATGGAATCGGTTGATGTCGCTAAAAAAATGAATTTTGGTGCTGTAGTTGTTTTAGGGCATAAAGAATATTATCCAAAACATGGGTTTAAGTTGGCATCTAATTATGGAATATCAGCAAATATTGATGGGGTTGAGGATTGTCTATTTGCCCTAGAATTACAAGATGGTTATTTAAAAGATGCAAAAGGTAAGATAGAGTATCCAGCGGTCTTTTTTGAATAGTACTTCTTATATATAAAGCAGCCTTCATGGCTGCTTTTTTTGGAGATAAAATTCTTTGATTAGTGACTGCATACTGTGTTTATTGTATTTATTAATTCTATATCATCAAATGGTTTGTATAAAACAGCCTTTGCTCCCATGTTTTTTGCAATTGGTAAGTATGCTCCGATTCCGTTTCTTGACCCGCCTGAAATAGCTATTATTTTTACATTTTTATTAATTTCAGTTAGCTCGCTAATAGTTTCAAATCCTTCTTTTTCTGGCATTATGATGTCTGTAATTACAACATCGTAGTGATTCTTTCTAAATAGCTCTAAACCTTCGAATCCATTTTCGGCGGTATCGGCTTTACAGTCAATTTCACTAAGCATTAGTTGGATAGACTCTCTTACCAAAGAATCATCATCTATAATTAAAAAGTTTTTCATACGATACTACCTTATATTAATTTTTGTACTACTTCTTATATTTTTGAGAAAAATGCAGTAAAACTAACACCCTGGTTTGGAGCTGTTTTTAAAACTAAAGGAATCTTGAATTTTTCCATGCAGCTGTAAATGTATGTTAAGCCAGTACCTGTTTGTTTATTAAAGTGTTTGGTTGTGAAAAAAGGATTGAAAATACTATCAATATCTTTTTGATCTATGCCAGATCCGTTATCTTTAATTTCAAAAGCGATATATTCTTTATTTAGTTCAATGCTATTTTTATTAACAGACTTTGGAGTATCTTTTGTGTAAGTTACATCTTCAATATTAAATGTTATTTCACCATTTTCTTTTTCACCGATAGCTTGAACTGCATTGCAAACAGCATTTCTCATAGCCTGTCCTAAAACCTCATAGTTTGCGAGTGTTTTTGAGTGTTTGGCCATATTGTTTATTGTGAGCTTGATATTGCTTGGTAGATTGAATTGAGGTTCATTGCGTTCAACTAGTTCGTTTAAGTCAATGGGTTCTACTTTTTGAAAATCAATATGTTTTATCTGCATGATATTTTGAATCATGTCTTTTGCTTGTTTTGATGCCTTTATAACTTTTTGCAGTTTGTCTTTTTCTTCTGTCATTTCTTCAGGTAGAGATTTTTCAACCGCACTAGAAAATGAAATGATAGGCATTAGAGCGTTATTAAACTCATGAGAGATCATGCCAGCAATTTCACCAAGGTATTCAACTTTTTTTGTTTGGCGAATTTGGTCTTCTAGTTTTCTTCTAACTGCTTCAGCTTGTTTTTGTTTGGTTATATCTTGAATTTGACACAGGATAAAGTCTTTTTCTTTAGAAGATTTTAATTTATGTAAGTTAAACACAAAATCTTTTTTTAGGTTGTTTATTGTAGTGTTTGTTTCAAAGCAGCGGTTATTAATTAAATTATTTTCAAAATCTGTAGGGCTTAAAGATAAAATCTTAAAAATGGTGTCTTTGTTTATTTTTATGGGCTCTTTTTTTATTAGGGAGTGGAAGCTTTTGTTGTAGTTTGTAATTATGCCTTCAGACGTTACGATTAAAGACGGTATGAAACTATCATCAAAAGATGATTGTAGTAGATGAGCGTATTCTTTTAGTTGGCGCTCCGAGCTTTCTGTTTTTTTAATAGTATCCACAATGTGGGTTCTATCCTGAAAAACAAGCAGTCTGTGGTTTTTGTTTACTAAAGAATTAATGTTAACTAGTTTACATAAAACATGTTTATGACCGGAGTTTGTTCTTATAGTAAGGTTCTCAATTGTTTGAACCTCGTTCTTATCAAGGCTTTTTAATAGTTTTGTTATTTGATATTTGTCTTGCTGGTTAAAAATATAGCTTACATGTTTATTTAGTACACTATTTTTATCAATTTCTAATAGCTCGCACATGGCATTTGATATGCTTATAATTTTGTTGGCTTTATTTAATTGTAGTCCATAGGTTCGAGATTTTTCTAGTCCATTGCGTAAAGACTCTTGCTGAATTTTTTTTGTGTGGATTATTAAGAAGTAGGCGTTAAGCGCTATCATTGAAAATAAAACTAAATAAACTGTATAAGACATTTTTTTCTTGTTTCCTATTTTATTATTAAGTTTGATAAATTGTCAGCTTCTCTTTTTACTATGGCAAGAGCATGGTTCTCATTATAGCTAAAAGATTTACCTATTAATATATCATTATTATATATGTCACAGGCATAATTAGAAATATTATATAACTTATTATTAAGCGTTACAAGCTTATTTTTTGTAGGTCTAATATGTTTTGTTTTGGATGTTATTTCTTGCCCTAGGTAGCACCCTTTTTGAAAGCTAATACCGTTTAATTGCTCTATATTTAAATCATTAGCTAGAGATTTTTCATAAAAGAAATCAAAATCTTCAGGTATTGTTAATTTTAATCTAAGGTTCTCGTATGTTTGAGTTATTGAGTCATCAATGTTTAATAAAATGTTCTTATTGATTATTCCTCTAAAAGGTAAATCTGGATGACGGGGGTCTTTAAATAATCCACTTTGCTCTTCATTGCTAATAACAACTTGATGGTCTTCTAATTCAGAAAATTCTACTTGTTTGCTTAGGTCATATTTATGGATGTGTTTTGCGAGGTCCATAAGTCTTTCTTTTGATATTTCTAAGGCATATGAGTTTTCTTCTAGTTCATAAATAATAGAAGAAAATAAAACACGGCCCTTGTTGTTTAAAAATAAGGTGTAGATTGGTGATTGTTTATTTAAGTTACTGGTATCTTGAGTTATTAAAGAGTTTAAGAGCTCTTTAGTGGCTTCTCCTGATATTTTTAGTATTGACTTATTTAAAAGACCAAATGACATGTTTTATTCCTTTTTAGTTTTGTAATGGTTTAATTCTATGTTAAAATTATGAAGTATTCGAAAAAATAAGTAAAGGTAAAAGTGATATGTATCAAGATAAAGTAACACTAAGGAGTGAATTTACTAGTCTTTCTTGGAAGGTGTGCGCATTTTTTGTAGGTGGCGGTCTCCCTTTGATTCTTTTTGGTAAAGCAGTACTTGCAACATGGTTTTCTTTGGGGTTAATTTTTGGTTGCTTAGCAATGGTTGAGGATAGACCCAGCTTTAAAGACTTTAAAGATGTATTTTTCTCAAATATTGCAAAAGTGACTCTAATGGTTCTTTTAATTTTTTCTGCATCTGCTTTAAACTCTGTTGATCAGCATTATTCTCTAGTTAGATTTTATGAAATGTTTTATCTTTCTGTAGCCTCTGGCTTGCTAGTGTTGATTTTTAATAAGATGCCAAAAGATTATGTTTACTTAACCTTAAAGATTTTATGTATAGCAACATTACTGATCGCTTTGTTAGCTTTAATTGATACTTTTATTGAGTCAGATCGTTTAAGTGTGGCTTTGCATGGTAAAAGATGGGATTCTATAGGTCGATTAGAGCAAATTGGTTCTATTATTGCTATTTTGGCTCCATTTGTTTGGACTTGGATGTTTAAACTGTCAAGAAAAGGACACTACTGGGCAGGAAAAGTAGGATTACCTCTTTCTTATGCTTTATTTTTTACAGTTATTGTTTGTGGTGGTGTTGCCGGGTGGTTTGCAATATTAATAGCAGCTGTATTGTATCTGGTTATGGGTGGTCGCTGGCATGCTTTGGCTTTAAAAACTAAACATTGGGTGTTATTACCATGTGCAGCCTTGGCCGCATTTTTAGGATATTTTACAGCAAGTGGTATTTCTCATCTTCAAGATAATAAGTTTTTAGATAAATATTCAGAATATACTCAGTTTGTTGAGCAATCTGTAAATTATTTATCAAACACTCCAGTTTTAGGTATTGGTGTTAATGCAACGAGGTTTCTTCCTACTCCTGATGCTGTTATTGGTAAGAGTACATCTCAGAACTTCTTATTACAGTTGATTTTAGAAACTGGTTTATTAGGTTTTTCTGTTACAGTTGTGCTAATAGGAATGGTACTATATCGTTTATATCGTTATGCCGCTGTAAATATTTATGGTCTTGCAGGGGTTAGTTCAATGGTGGCATTCTTTGTTGCTTCGTTGGCAAATACTTCAATATTTAATGCGTGGTGGTTAGCATTCTTTATTGCTTTATCGTCGCTAAGTATAAGATTATGTAAAAAAACTAAATAAAAGGAATTTATTATGACTCAAAAAATAAGTTTTGAAGAATCAATTTCAAAAATTGAAAAAATTATTGATAAGCTACAATCTGGAGATATGGAATTAGATGATTCTATCGAAGAGTTTAAGCAAGGTTTAGACTTGGTTAATCAAGCTCAAGAAAAATTAGAAAAGGCAACTTTAAAAGTTCAAAAGATTGTAAAAGAGAATCAAGAGTTCAAATTTGAAGATATGGAGTTATAGTTAAATGGTACAATCTAAAAAAGCATTGATTTTATCAGATGGGAAACTTGGTCATCAAAATCAGTCTGTTCGCTTAGTTGAAAAGCTTGGTATTGCAGATTATGATATTTTAACTTTAGATAGAAGAAAGTTTGGTAAGCCTCTTAGTTTTATTTCTCCTATATATATAGTAAAGAATTCAAAAGAGCTAAAGCAGCAAGTTAAGAATAAATCATATGATATTGTTGTTGGTCTTGGTTCTGTTCCGCGTTTAGCAATGGTTACTTTAAAAAAGAATAATCCAAATTTAAAAACTATCTGTATTATGGATCCAAAGCGTTATTATGATTCTTATGATGTGGTAGCGGTTCCAAATCATGACGTTGTTTCTTATAGTGGAGATAATTTAATTAGAATTACAGGTTCGTTAAGTTACTTTTCAAAAGATGATTTGGATGTTGCAAAAAAAGAATTTAAAGATGAGTTCGCTCCATTAATTAAAAATCCTCTGATTGGTTTGATAATAGGAGGTGATTCTAAAGGTTATCAGTTTACAATGTTAAAAGCTCGTGATCTATTAGATAAAACTATGTTGTTATCTAAAAAGCTTGAATCAAAAATTTATGCTACAACATCTCGTCGTACTCCTGAAGAGCAAACTGCTTATATTAAATATAGAATAGAAGATTCTAATAATGAGATTTATACTGCTGGTAAGAAAAATCCTTTTAGGGCAATTATGGGTTATTCATCTATTATAATAGTAACACCAGAAACTATTTCTATGTTGATGGAGTCTTGCGCAACAGATGCATTGACTTTAATTGCAGATAGAAAAGGTGTTAAAAGTACCCGTATTCAAAAATTCATTCAAGAGTTAATTGATAAGGGGGTGCTTTATGAGTTAGAAGATATATTATATAAAGATAATATTCTTGAATATATCGAAAAAGCAAAATCAAAACCAAA
>Ga0070724_10000966_pt1 | contig 18385 bp, 14 predicted proteins | sample tdDd001_FD_67278 | JGI IMG/M metagenome (GOLD analysis project Ga0070724, IMG submission 67278) | Marine sediment microbial communities from the Atlantic coast under amendment with organic carbon and nitrate - tdDd00.1 | ecosystem: Environmental > Aquatic > Marine > Coastal > Sediment | place... | reverse complement strand
AATAGCCTTTGTGTTGTTATCTTTAACTGAATCAATCAGCTCAGCGATTTTCTTTGGTGTTGGTTCAGCATCAGGTGCAAATCCCATATAAGGTGATTCATACTTAAGCCCATAACGATTGATGAAATGACCAAAAGCAAAGTGTCCTCCTGAAACAATTGTTTTACTTTCAGTAATTGCAAGTCCATCTTCAAACTTATGATGTAACTGGTCTAACTGATCAATATAAGCCTTTGCGTTTTCTCTGAATAAAATCTCATGTTCTGGAGCTATTCTTACAAGACCTTCTACAATGTTTGTAACCATACCTTGTGCTTTCACTGGGTCTAGCCATACGTGTGGATCTACACCACCGTGATCATGTCCATGATCGTCATGGTCTTCATGATCTTCATGGTCTTCATGATCTTCATGGTCTTCATGGTCTTCATGGTCTTCATGGTCTTCATGGTCTTCATGGTATGTATGGTCATCTTGAACGGCTTCAATCTCAAATAGACCTTGACCAGCTTCAATAACTGATACATTTTCCTCTCCAACAGTCTCAATAATTTTATGCGCCCAAGGTTCCATGGACTCACCTGTATAAACAAACAAGTCTGCCTTTTGGATGGAAACAATATCTTGAGGTGTTGGTTCATAAGCATGTGCTTCCACACCAGGAGGCACAATCAAAACAACATTAGCTTTGTCTCCAGCGATTTGTTTTACAAAATCATACTGTGGGAAAAGTGTTGTAATTATGTGAAGTTCTTTCACTGCTTCAGTGCTTTCGTCTTCGTTTGTTGCAACAGGTTCTGCCTGTGAAGTTCCAACAGGTGCTGCACACCCCATCATAGATACCAACAGGGTTACAACCATAAATAGTATAAAAACTTTATTTTTCATAAATGAGAATCCTCCTCAATTAGCTTTGATAAACTTATTATGATGCAAATGCAAACCATTTGCAAGTAGATATTTCATATATGCCCCATGAATTTTTTGTAAATCATTTTATATAGATATTTTTTATAAATTTTACTTCCAGTAAATCCGTTATCCGTCTCGAATTTCCTGAAATTAGATACATTCTTACATAATTAATAGTCATGCTCCCAATTTGGTGAATAAAAATACAAGCCAACCACATCCTATGGTATTTTATAAGTTTTCTGACAACTATATGTGGTATGTTTCATCTTTACTTTCAGGTTAAACTCATGTAAAATGAAATCTGTCTTATTGAATGATTTGGAGGAAAGTTGAATGTCCTTTGCAAGCACATTTAGAAGAAATTACATATTCGAAGGAGAATTTAGAAATATGTCTATCGTAGTTGATGGTATTATCGGCGCTGGTAAAACAACCGTTGCCAGAATGATTTCAGAGCACCTTGATATCCCAATGTTTGAAGAACTTAAGAACGATGACACTGAGGATTCACTTGAGCATAGAATGTTAAATCGTTTTTACGCTGACCAAGATCGCTGGAGTGCTATTATCCAGGTTATGTTCCTTAACGAACGATTCCGTGATCTTAAAGAAATAGAAAGCAGTGGACAAGAAGCTATTCTTGACCGTTCTATTTACGGTGATGAAATCTTTGCTAAAACGATCAACAAACGTGGTAGCATGGCAGATGACGAACTTAGAATCTACCAAGAATTACTACACAATATGCTGCAACACATTAATCCTCCTAAACTGTTAATTTACCTAGACGTTACGGTTGATACAGCAATTGATAGAATCAAAATGCGTAGCCGTGGTACAGAAGCAGATATGATCCCTCGTGATTATATGGTTGATCTACGTGATACATACGAAGATTGGTACAGCCAATTTGACCTGTGTCCTAAGATTCGCATCGATCTAAACGAGTGTGGTGTCTGTGAGGAAGGTAAATTACTACCTCACGTTAGAGAACAAATCTTAAATGTAGTTAACCAAGCTGTTGAATCTTCTGAAAAGCAAGCCGGTTAATACAATTTAATACATCTATAAATAAAGAACCACCAGACTTTTGTCCGGTGGTTTTATTATTGTACATATACAATTAAAATTGAGAACACATACCAAGTCTGGTCAAGTATTCAATAACTAAGGTTCAACAACCAGCCCCATGAGTCTTGAAAAATCCACGGCCTGCACCGGAGTTACTTTAAGACCATTTAAATCTTCAATACGAATACCCAGACTTTCAATATTACAAGTTCTTAAATCCAGGCCTCTCAGTTTGGCGCCAGACATTTGTGTGCCTTGCATGTTACAGTCATCAAACAAGGTGTACTTGAAGGTCGCATCTTGAAAATTGCTGTTTTCCAGCATTGTTTCTTCAAACAATGAGTTTTTAATGTCAACAAAACCAAAAATTGAATAACTGGCTTTTGATGCTTTGAACATACAGTCTTTAAAAGTAGAATCACTAAATACAGTCCCCATAAGTCTACAATTAATAAACTCAACTCTTTCAAATCGCGATGAAGTCATTTTACACGATGATAAGTCACAATTCTCAAGTCGCATATCTATCATATCTAAAGACTCTAATGTTGTTTCTTCAACAGTAACATTTCTGAGAACACCACCACTCAAGCGCACATGTTTAGCGATTTCATACTCAATGCGCCCATCGTTCATTACAAAATTAGAAATAGTATCTTCGTCGTTTAACCTTTTAACCTGAACTCGGTTGTATTCAGAACTTGGACTGATCCGAGGTGGTACAATTTTAACTTTTGCCATATAAATCCCTCACCCTGTTTCATAATATTTTAGTCTATTCAACACAATATTCAAATTGCTGAAACCACTCATTTTAGCTTTTAAAAACTCTCATTTCCTTACTTTTTAATTGAATCAACCTATTCTAACATAATAAACCCCTTAAACTGCAAGCTAAATTTTAGCAACAATTTAAAGGGTTCAAGTCATAATCTATCCATTATTAATATACTCTCAGGCAGTATTCTACTCTGATACTAATGCGTATTTAACAAGCTCAGCCCTGGTCATATTATGAATGCTTTCAGCCGGCGCAGCCTGGATAGTAAACCAGTAAAAGTCCTGAGGTATGTTCATTTCATTGTAATAATCTAGGTACTTCTGATGTTCAGGATGATCCTTACTTAGGGTATTGGCATTGGTTACACCATCACCAGCCCAGCTATGCACACCAATTTCAGCACCTACTTCGATGGTTCTTACTACCCCCGCACAAAAGAAATCTGTCCCACCTGATGCAATCATTCCATCTGCAGGTACATGGGTGTTCAACCCCGCTTTGCGTACTAGTCTAGAAGCAATCAGATTTGATTCATCGTCCATAGAACCGGGAACATTCTTCATAACAATAGTCTTCACTTCTGGATGATTTTTGATCAAACTTTCAACAGAATTAATGGTACTTGAGTCAATTGTACCTGTCATAATAGCTTGGTCACCTACAACTTCAAACGATACTTTTTCTTCAAACATGCCCATAACTGAGTAGGCTATGTTTTCAAAGTTAACTGCTAACGTTCCCAGTAGCAGAACCACTGTAAGTACGACAATACCTAATTTCTTATTCATTTAATTTTCCCTTCATTCATTCAGACCATAAGATTTTTTGGATCATTATTATACAAGTTTCTATAGCGTTAATACTTACTAGTACTATAAAATAGGCACCTTATCTGAACCATAAACAATTATTAAGGAATGAGGTCAAAATGGGAAGAAATTATGAACTTTGTTTGGTCACTTCACCCAGTAACCACTACCATCATTCTTTCGATCTAAAAAACCGTATTGAATGAGGTACCTTCGTATAAGGGCATAATCATCATATATGCGTTTTAATACACGGTTAATTTCCTTTTCATTATATGACTTACCCGCTTTAAAGTTCTTTGCAATTTCCCTAAGTAAGATGATTTTCTTTTTTTCCTTAGAAGGGAAGGACTTTAGACCACCGTTTTCATCCATGTGGGCTGAAATTGCCTTTTTAACATCTTGTTCCGTTATGTTGTACCGCTCGTCTAATTGAGTGGCTCCTTTATGTGGCGTTATCATTTGAGAAACTATTGCTTTTGTGTTGTCTTCTTTAACATTTAACGTACCCATAATGGCTAAAAATGCCTTGGCTTGTTTTTCTTTTTCTTTAAACTTAAATCTATAGTTTCTAATGGTCGACTCTGTAATCCCAAGGTCAACGGCGATTTCTTTATCAGAGTACCCCTTATGCATCCGCACCAAGACTTCTCTTTGGTTGTCACTTAATGAAGTATAGTTCTTGTGTAAACCTATTAAATGTTCAAACATACTGCCGTGTTCCATTTGAATGTGAATTTCCATCATTCGTTTTGCAGTTACAAACTTATCTCCGACTTGGAAAATTTCGTCTGAATCAAATAATTCCCCACAAACAAGGCAATTATAGGCCTTGTTTTCACCTAAAACATATCCCAACTCTAGTTCATTTATATCAGCATCCCAAAACTTCGTTTGCAAATCCATAAACAATACCTCCTTGCGTTTGTATTTTCACTATAATACAAACACAAGAAAAACGCAAACATTTATTGCCTGCGTTCTATTATTCACCAACTTAAACACTCATTGTTTATTATTATTCAGTTACATCACAGAAAACATATTATAAATTTTCATATACCTATAGTCTTCTTTAGAAAACTTCAACCGTTTAAGAAACTCTGGTGATTTTTTTATAGGTTCATGAGAAATAAGCATTTTTGTAGCGATTGGCATAAAAGGTCTAAATGAAATCCCAGACATTAGTCCCCAACGTTCATCTGAATCTGCGAAAGTAGCCATCATACTAATGGTGATACTTTCAATTGGAGTCGCCTGGTTAACTAATACAAATTTTGACAAGGTGTCATAATGCTCAACCACACCATGATAAGTATTTTCACAGATCAGGTAATTATCGTAGTCTTTTATATTCATGTATAACATCGCATTAAATTGACCCGACTCAACATCCTCAGTGATATCAATAACATTTCGAATTAAACTGCTATTTCTACCATCATATATATAAGAATACAACCTTGAAACATCTTTGAAAAACTCAGGAACACTTTGCTGTGTAATCATTTTTACAGAATCTATTGGAGGAAGTAACTGTTCGAGTTTAACATTCAAGGCCTCTGCAATGGAGTAAAGAGTTGTTATATCAATACTTATCTCACCTTTTTCATACTTTGAAACTGTCGCTTTGCTTTTAAAAATTATCTTTCCCAACGCTTCTATTGTTAGTCCTTTACTTTTTCTAAATAATCGAATACGTTGCCCCACTTCAGACGGAATATTATACATGTTAGCCTCCACTGTTTCATATAACGATACTTTTTCTTAATTTTACCATGAATCTCAGTAGAATTTCTTATTTATGTGCATAAACGTTAACTTTTTCCACTTTAAAGAGACATCTTCCGTATTAGTTGATTTTAATGAGAAATTGGCAATTTGAATCTTTTTGACCTTCCATGAAATAATAAACGTACAATAAGTCGACCGTTGATCAACGACAGTTCTAATCATGACCCATGTTAAAGGAGTTTTACTTATGAAATATAATTTTGATAAAATAATTAATCGCCAAAATACAAATTGCATGAACACAGATGGATACAAGGAGTATATGTTTGCAGATTTTGGTGACATTCAGTTTCCGTATAAAGACCATGAGTTTATAAGAATGTGGATTGCAGACATGGAGTTCGAAACACCACAAATTATTCAAGATGCTATGAAAGATCGCATAGACCACGGTATTTTTGGATATTCAAAAATATTTAACAACGACTACTATGAAGACATGGTGAACTGGACCAAGTCAAGATATGATTGGCAATTCAACAAAAATGACCTAAACACATCTCCGGGAATAATACCTGCTTTATATGAGCTCGTTGAATATATTTGTAAACCCGATGAAAAAATACTAATCCTCACACCCTCTTATGCATTCTTTAAACATGCAGCAGACCGCCATAGTATTGAATTGGTGACATCTGACCTTATTAAAGAAAATGGCACTTACAAAATGGACTTTGATGACATCCGTAAAAAAGCATCTGATCCTAAAGTAAAACTTACTATATTCTGTAATCCGCACAATCCAACAGGTCGTATCTGGACAGCAGAAGAGCTTAAAACCTTTGGTGACATTTGTTTAGAAAACCATGTTTTAATGATATCTGACGAGATTCATTGTGATTTACTAAGAACAGGGAATACACATATACCACTTGCAAAGCTCTATCCTGACTCAGATCAAATCATAACGTGTATGTCTCCTAGTAAAGCCTTTAATATGGCAGGATTGATGTTCTCAAACATCATTATCCCAAATGAAGAAATACAAGCAAAGTGGAACGAAAGACACTATCCATTTGATAATCCTGTAAGTATTGCTGCCATTCAGGCGGCTTATGCACATGGGTCAGACTGGCTAAATGCACTTAATGTTTATATTGATAAAAACTTTGAATACCTTGACCATTTTATACGTGCTGAGTTACCTCTTGCACACTTTAATATTCCTGAGTCAACATACTTAGCATGGATCGATATTTCAACTTATCTCCCTAATGAAGATAATCTGCCTCTATTCTTTGCTAAAAATGCTGGTGTTTTACTAGAAGGTGGAGATATGTTTGTAGATAACTCTGATGGACACATCCGTTTAAATCTAGCTTGTCCAAGGTCTGTCCTTGAAGAAGGTTTAGTTAGAATAAAAAACGCCTTGAATTCTGCAGAGTAAGGAACATGTATTTGTTTAAACAGACTCACTCCACTTCTTATTCCTATTGATTAAAACACCTCTTATTCGGTAATAATCAAATATGGAGGTGCCTTATGAAAATTGTTCAAAGGATTTCTATTCAAGCTAACTCTGATGATGTTTTTAATTTTATATCTAACTTTGAAAACAATCCTAAATGGCAAAAGGGTATGATTGCGTGTTCTATTGTTGACAATGCGCCCCTTGGTCTTGGTCAGAAGTATAATCAAGAAGCTAGCTTTCTTGGAAAAGAAATAATTTCTGTGTTTGAAGTGATTGACTATAAACCCGGTGAAATGGTGAAAGCCACAACCCTTGAGAGTTCATTCCCTATTACCTTTACACGGATGGTTGAGCAAACACCATCTGCTTGCATGGTAACTGCCATTGTTGAAGGGGACTCTAGTGGTTTTTTTAAAATCATAGAACCCATAATGAAGTGGATGGTAAAAAACAGTATTGCTAAAGACTATAAAAAACTGAAACAGTTAATGGAAGATAAATCTGTTTAACCGCAGAACTTACAGCTACTATAGCTCATGACCCAGTTGAATGCATACAAGAAAACAGGCAAGGTGTATAAATAGTGAATACCCCTTGCCTGTCTTATTTTTTGAAACTATTTTGACTATGTTTATCGCTATATTTATTGCTATATTTATTGCTATATTTATTGCTATGTTTATTGCTATATTTCAATACTTTTAATTTACTGCTTCCTCAGCACTTGAGCCACTCTCTAATATTTTCACAATGCCATTATAGCCATCCACTTCTAAGAGGTCGCCGTCCTGCACCATATCCATGATCCCGACTAAACCACTTACACATGGGATTCCATACTCACGTGCTATAATACCACCGTGTTGGAGCGGTCCTCCAATTTCCATAATTACACCTGCTGCATTGATAAAGATAGGTGTCCAAGATGGTTCCGTTGCTCTTGCAATAAGAATTTCTCCTGGTTCAAGCACTTTTTCATAAGGACTTCTTAAAACCTTTGCACGACCCACAATTTTACCTGGTGCAATAGGATCGCCGATTATATCCCCATCTTTTATTTCCATAGTGGGTTTATAAATTTTACCTCTTGAGTCTATAACGAGTGGCCAATCACTAATATGTTCAACCCTTCTATATCCCTCAAGATTCTTTTCACGAGCTGTTCTTAAGTCAAAGTTTACGTCTTTTTGAGCCATTGATATTTCTTCAACTCTTAAATCAAAAACATGATATTCTTCATCTAGTCTACCTTGTTGTACCCATTCCTGTGCCAGTTCCAGACAAAGCTTGTGTAACATGCCAAAGATGTACACAATAATATATTTGGGGTGTTCTCTGTAACCAAATGTGGCTTGATACATGGCTGAAGCTTTAGCAAACTTTTTCGCTTTGCCTTTTGCCTGAGCTGCTTTATAGAGTTTGTCATATGCTTTTTGACGTTTTTCCTTCACGCTTGTGATCTGGCTATCAGACGTGTTTATATGCTCAAGTTTGTCATATAAGATTCCCAAGTCTTCATTCACGCGCATTGAAGCTACATCTATTTCTTTCATGCCTCTAACTGCATACTTGTCCATAAACATATCATAATCTTTTAAAAAGGCCTGAGAGAACTGTCTTGACTCACATTTTTTAATGAACTCATCTCTAGACTGAATTTGTTGGAACTCGTCATAACCAGCTATCTTAAAGAGTAAGTGTCCCATTGCACTGGTCGGGTTGCCAGACAAATCCATAGACAAAGCAATTATCTCTTTTTCTATATCTTCACCTTTGAACATCTTCTTTATTGAGTTTTGAGATAACATTCCGGCTAACATAACAGACACTGGCCCAACGATTTTAAGTAGAAGTTCTGAAACTTGGCTGGCATTATATGCAAAATCATCCTCTTTCTTAAGCTGTTTTGCCTCTAACAATACCTGGTCCGCCAATGCATTATACTCATCTATAACTTTATTGTGGTCTAGGAATAAGCCACGAATAACACCCGGTAACATCTTCATTGTCATTTTGAACATTCTACTCTTAACTTTTTCGCAACCCACAGGAACGGTGTCAGGCAAGTGTGGATCTAAATCGATTTTCTCAAATATATTTTTGATGTTTCCGTCATAGTTGTAAAACAGCTTCTCAACATTTTTCTTACCAACAACCTTTTGTAAGTCTGTAAAGCTCATGTAATGACGTCCATGAATCGCAGGGGCTGATCCTTTAATATGACAAGACATCATGCCACCTTTAACGTCATCGATCATCTTAGACCAAAGCTGAAGTCCTAGAACACTCATCGGTTCTGAAAAACCTTGAGTCATCATCATAACATCCATATAAAACCGTTTTTTCTCCCCTGGTTTAGTAAGCAATTCTTCAAAGAACTGTAAATAGGTTGTTATCGGTCTAGACTGGAGTAAATACAGTTTACCGCCTTCAAATGCCCACTCCGTATCCATTGGTTTTCCATAGTATTCTTCACACTTCTTAATTAGGTCAGAAAGTTCAACTACCTGAGAATCAGTAAGGGAAGGGGCTTCTTTATTTTGATTTTCTCTTTCAACAATGCCTCCATCTGGCTTTAACCATAAGGCAATTTCTTTTGAGTTTATTTTTTTCTCAAGTATAGTTTTTTCTACAACATCGTAAATGTACATATCTGGCGTCACAATTCCAGATACGATGGCCTCTCCTAACCCAAAACTTGAGTTGATGACCACTTCGTCATAACAATTATTCAGTGGATTTAATGAAAATCCCACACCACTTGTTTCTGAAGCGATTTGTTTTTGAATAACAATGGCGATACTTGTCCCATTTAAATCTAAGTTATTCTGCTTTTTATACTCCATAACCCTATAGTCAAAACATGATGAAAAGGCTAGAGCCACTGTACTTTCAATGTTGTCTGTTTTTACGCCTAAATAAGTTTCATACATGCCTGCAAAACTAGTTCCTTCCAAATCTTCTTCTGGTGAAGATGAGCGAACAGCAAATGTGTTGGTCTGTATATTTGTTAGTGCACTTTCAACGGCGAGCTTCTGTTGTGGGCTAAACCTCATATTCTGAGCCAAGTCTTTAACAAGATCACAGTTTGCTTTATTTGTTTGTGTAATACTTGTTTTGAATGCCTCTGAATTTTTCACTTCATCTAACCAAGGTTTAAGAAAATCTACAGATAAGACAAATCCTTCTGGTACAGGAAATCCAGCACGGGTCGTTTCCATTAGTGCCTTGGCTTTTCCACCTATTTGTGACAACTCAGGTACTTGTTTTTCATTAAATTGATATAACATAAAACCCTCCTTGATATAGATTAAATTTCCGATATACTCTTAAAACTAACAACATATTTCAAACAAATTGTTGCCGTAATAAATGCTATCACTAAGGCCGAAACGTGAATTTCAACATAATCGACAATCATTCCGTAAATCAAAGCGCCAAGCGGTGCCCCACCTTTTGTAATAAGGCTCACAATTGAAAATACTCTCGACATATAATCTTTCGGCGTCCTGCTTTGAATTAAAGTCTGCATTGGAATTCCAACTAACATTACAGATGTATACAGAAGAAACATGGTAAATGCCAATAAGCAAAAATATAGTAAACTGCTGGATTCAAAACTGTTAACCACATTTGGATGTAACATGCCTGCATAGAGTAAAACGGCCAGCCCAGTTAATGATATTCCAAAGGTTAAGACCCCTTTCTGATTGCCGTTTCTAGAAAGTACACCTGCCAGAATACTTCCCACTAAGGCCCCTGAGAAAAGAATCATTTGTAAATAGCCGTAGTAGGTGTCCGAATAGCTTAGTACACTTCTAAAAAATATTGGCAATACTACTGAAAACAAGGGATGGATAAAGGCATAACTGATTAAAAAGAAAATACACAAACTAAAAATTATCTTTGCAGATTTTATATACCGGATCCCTTCACGTAAATCCGAAAGTATAGATTTGGGACTTACTTTTGTGTTATCGCTCATATGGGAATACTGTATAAACATTTCACTGAACGAGCTGACTAAAAAGGAAAGTCCATTTATGACAAATAGGGTTGTCATACCAAATTGACTATACATACTCACTGCTACAACTGGAGACAAGACTCCAGCTATAATTCTAAAAGATGCTAATTTAGAATTAGCTTTACTCAGTTTATTTTTTTCAACAATTTGAGGGATCATTCCTTTAGACGCAGGGTCAAAGAAACCATAAAACATGGACACTAATACTTGAAAACCAAGAAGCAGTGGTAGACTTAACCTCCCCATATATGAAAAATAGGCCATGGTCAAAACTACAAGTCCACTCAGTGCATCTGCAAGCACCATAATACGTTTTCTATTAAACCGGTCTCCTATCACACCACCAAATGGAAAAATTACAAGGATGGGTAGAATATATAAAAATGAAAATAAACCAATAGTTTTAGCCGTGCCACCCACGTCTAAAATGAAGAGCGGCATAACAAGTATTTGTATACTAGAGCCAAGATCAGACACAAATCGTCCAGACAACAGTAAAGTAAAATTCATATTGAATTTATTAGGCTTGATAGGCTCACTCCTCTACTTATAAAAATTATTGGAAAGCACTTCATAAAGGGTGTCACACTGTTTTATCAAACTATTAAAATCTAACTCTGTGACCTTTGTAGTTCCATCTAACATATTCATAAATAGACCTTTAAATGACCACCGCACAATGTGTAACACTTCTTTTGCAGATGTTGGATCTTTTAACTTATCAAAGTCAATGTTGTCTTTATAAAACTTTACACGCCAGTTATTTTGATATGTCAGGTCCATTCGATTCACAAACTCATCTTTAAACTTATCTCCAAACTCTATGAGGTAAGGATGTTTCTTCATGACTTCAAACTTTAGCTTAGATACATTTGCTATGCGTTTAATAATGTCATCGTTGTCCCAATCAATTTTTTTGTCAAAGTCCTTGATACTTAACTCTATTGAGTAATACATCAAGAAATTAAATAATTCTTCTTTGTCACTAAAGTAATGATAAAAGACTCCTTTTGATATTCCAGCAGACTTAAGAATCTTATTAAGAGATGCTTTACTTTCACCATACTTTGCAAACTCCTCAAAAGCTGCATCAATTATACTTTTGACTTTACCGTTGTTTATGTCTATGCTTTCAAATTTTTCATTCATATTTTACTCCCTTCAAATAGACCACTTTGGTCTAATTAAATTTTACGCCTAGCTTTACATCTTGTCAAGAACTTTTTAGACCACTTTGGTCTAGTTCCTATTACATATAATACTCCTGTCATAACATATGATCCTTGTACTTGTACAATAAAAATGAACCATCTCACGAGAGATGATTCATTATATTACTTACATTTACACGCATTTTATTTACTCAATTTTAAAAACCAGCCAATCCGTATTTTCAGCAATTTCATTTCTGACTTCAACCAAAGCAACTTCTTTTCCTAGGACATTTTTAACCATATCTTCATAAGTTTCTTTATAACTTGAGTATATTGCCTTTCGTAAATACTGGACAATACCAGCATGGCTTTTGGTGTTTAACAATGATTTTTCAATGGGTGTATGTACATCGGTGGACCATATTTCTAGTTCATTCACACCAAGGGATACATGTACTTGTTTAGGCCCTTTACCGGTTAATGATTTTAGTACACGTGCAAATCCACTTTTGAGTTTCTTTTCCATCTCCAGCCGTTGTTCACGGTTTACTATAAGGTCATTTTCATCAATCAAACGTCCTGCGTTTTCTAAATTCTCAATCGCGATCTTTTCAAGACAAGATAAAAGTTCCTCAATTTCAATTGGTTTCACACAGTATTTTACGATCCCAAGATCAACCGCTTTAAGTATAGTTTCAATGTCAGAGAATGCAGAAGTTATAATAATCGGTGTGTCATCACCACTTTGTCTTATGGTTTTTACAAACTCAAGACCGTCCATTTCTGGCATCCATAAATCACAAATTATTACATCGAAGGACTGATTTTCAAAAATACGAAGGGCTTCAACTCCGTTATGAGCCGTGCTTAAAGAAGCAACCCTCTTCTTTAAAAAATAAGATAGTTCCTGCATGGCCTCCATATCATCTTCTACATATAAGACTTTCAGGGTATTCAGTGTATGTTTACGTTCTTGACCCACGCTCTCATGCATTACTACTTCACAGCCTTTCCCCAATTGGTATTTTTATTTCAAACATTGTCCCAACTTGGGACTCGATCCACTTAACTTGGCCCATAAAGGCATTTTCGATAATGGATTTTGTCATAGACAATCCAAGACCTGAACCTCCGTCTGACTCTTTTGTTGTAAAATACATTTCAAATATTTTGTCTACATGGTCAGGGTTAATTCCAGGACCTGTATCAGCTACATACAATACAATATTTTCCTTGTCTGTTGTACCAGATATATTAATCTGCCTTTTTTCTGTGAGTGGGTTAGATTTTAAAGCGTCAATTGCGTTAGACAAAAGGTTGAATAAGACATGTGAAAACTGATTATCCAAGCCGTAAACGGGTGGCAAAACAGAGCAATCCGCTACAAGTGTAATGCCATGAACACGTAATTGTTCATCGATGAGACCCAAAACCAATTGCAAAGACTCATCCACTGAAAAATAACGAGGTTCTGTTTGAGGGTTCGAGAAATACCTAAAATCATCAATGGTTTCAGACATTCGGCGTATTAGTTTATCTGCTTTTTCATAACAGACATTTTCGTAGTCAAGGTCTCCGTCTGAATCTTTCAGATTCATTAAGACCAGTTTCAGTGTATTGAGTGGCTGACGCCACTGATGGGCAATACTACCAATCATTTCTCCCATGGCTGCCATTTTAGCTTGATAACGAATTAAAGCATCTTTTCTTTTGTTTTCTTCAAGTTCATGGGTAAAGAGTTTTTCTAGTTCCATATTGATTTCTTCAAGGTTCATAGACATCTCATTGCTCAGGTCAAGATTATCAAAATGAGACCCACCTATTCCTTGTGCAACCTGTCCGACGATTTTTCTAAATCGCATTTCACTCCGCTGGTTGGCTTCTGTCTCTTCAATTTCCCTGGTAATATCTGCAACCATACTCATGGTTTGTAAAGTTTCTGAGGCGTCATTCCATAAACGTGTCAACACCATTCGACCATAGAAATAGTTTTCTTCTGAATCATCTTGTGGCCGGTGAATATATTTTTTCACTAAAGAGTAACTTGTAATACGACCTTCACGTAAGTCATTTAACTGTTTCTGGTCTGAGTCATGGAACTCTGGGTCTATAAGTGCGTCAATGTTCATAGTACATAGTTCTTCAGCAGAGTATCCAGTCATTTTACACCAGGCTTCATTTACAGTCTGAATATGTCCGTCTCCGTCAGTTACTGTAATACCCAGAACCGAACTCTGGAATATGGTTTCATATTTTGTATTACTTAAAATAAGTCTTTTTTCAATTAATTGTTTCTCATAAATTTCTTGCTTTAATAGAATGTTCCTCCGGTTTAAATACAGCAAGAAGAATATGGTTATAATCACTGTTATAAAACCAAAGTTGATGTATAAATTTTGTTTAGTTTCTTCGAGTTGATTTCTTTTAACTTGGTCATAGTTAAATACCATTTCGTCTACATCTGGCACATGATCTATAAGTTCAAGTTCATACATGACATCCGCCATTTGAGTCCATCTAAAAGTATTAATATTACCAACCATAACGATTGGATAGTGGGTTAACTCTAAAACTTTTTCTGCCTGGTACGTGTTAAAAGCTCTAAGTTCATCTTCTATGTTTGGACTAAATTTTGAACGACTTAAGTCATTTTCAATTCTACTTATGATTTCCTCTGGATTTTCAAGGGCGTAGTACCATCCTTTAATGCTGGCTCTTCTAAATTTTTCAACCAACTCAGGATTAGATTGTGCGAGGTCTTTTGATGTATACAAGGTGTCTCCATAAAAATCAACCCCATAATCAGCTGGTTTTACAACTTTGATATCTACATTTTCTTTGGCTGCGGTATATGAAATTTGACCAAGAAACTCAGGTACCACATCAAAAGCACCACTGGTTAGGTCCTCTAAAGAAAAGTCATCTGTTTTATCAGATGTGCGAACTGTGTCAGTAAAAATACCTTCGCTGGCAAACAAAGCTTGTAACTCTAAATCGAGTAAGTCTCCTGGCCGTCTTGCAATGTGCATTTGTGACAAATCAAAAACTGTTAGTCCCCTGTATTTTTGTAAAGTACAGTACTCGACTGCACTACGCTGAAAAATAGATGCAACCAAGGTAAACTCTACGCCAGAATCTTGAGCCATCAAAATATCAGCAGCGCCAACGCCAAAATCAGCTCGTCCCTGAGCAATTTCAGTGGGTGCTGTCAATATTTCCCCATTTTTAAAAGCAGACCGTATGTCGACTTTTAACCCTTCTTCTTCATAGTAACCTAACCAGTCTGCCGCGTAGTATCCAGCAAACTGGAATTGGTGGTCCCACCTTAATTGCAGCACCACTTCAGTAAGATCAGACTCTTGTGGACTTGCGTAAGAAGGTCCAGTGTAAGTAAATAGAATTATAAGTGCAAAAACGGTACTCATATATTTCACAGGATGTTCTTTTAACATCTTGCGCCCCCTTTATCAGTACTATTCGAAACTATAGTGATCCACTTTAAAGTCTATCACAAACCTGTCATACCTTTATTATGATGATTCACCAAAAGTTGCTAATGTATTTAAACGAGAAAATTCCCCAGCTCTAAGAACTGAGGAATTTTACTTCTTATTGTGTACTATTATTTCACTTTAGCTTGCAATTGATTCAACTTTAGCCTCTTCTTCAACATATTCTTCTTTAAGTACAATGTTAAGGAATAAAGCTGTAATTGTACCAGCACTGATACCTGAAGAGAATAGACTCTTCAACCATGCTGGAAGGTGAGATAGGATATCAGGTCTAAATGTAACACCAAGACCAATACCTACTGAAATTGCAAGAATTAGAAGATTTCTGTTGTTCAGTGGTACATTAAGGATTGTCTTAGCACCTGCAGCGAATACCATACCAAACATGATGATGCCAGCCCCACCCAGTACAGGGTTAGGCATGATTGCGATGAGTGCACCAAACTTAGGGAAAATACCCATTATAACTAGAATGATACCAGAGATAATAACTACAAAACGACTTGCAACTTTTGTTAATGGAATAAGACCAACGTTCTGGCTAAATGATGTGTTCGGGCCAGCATTAAAGAAACCTGCTATGAAACTGCCTACGCCATCTGCCAGTACACCTGCTTCAACTTCGTCCATTGTAAGTTCTTTGTCGGATGCTTCGCCAATCGCCATCAGACATCCAACGGTTTCTATAGTTGTTACCATATATGCTGTTACAAATGGAATAACAGCTGCCAAACTAAATGTAATACCATATTTAAATGGCGTCGGTACTGCGATCATGCCTGCTTCAGCAATTGGTGTAAAGTCTAACATACCAAGAGGATATGCAATGATGTAACCAAATACAAGACCGATGATTACTGCCGCTGAACTAAAAATACCTTTGCCGTAACGGTTTAAGAATGTAATAACCAACATAACTGCTGCTGCAACACCTACGTTTTTAAGGCTACCATAGTCTGCTGCACCATATCCACCTGCTGCCCAGTCCATTGATACAGGAAGAAGGGTTAAACCAATTAACATAACCACGGTACCTGTAACGATTGGTGGGAAGAATTTTTGTAAAGGTTTTAAGAATCTACTAAGTATAATTTCAATGAATGAACCCATTATTGTAGCACCAAATATGCCTGGAAGACCAAATGCAAAACCAACCGCGATGGAAGGTCCAACGAATGTAAAGTCTGTCCCCATGACACAGGCCACTCTAGCACCAACTGGTCCAATACCTCTAGACTGAATAAATGTAGCAATACCTGCTGCAAAAAGTGCACAACTTACTAGGTATGCCATATCTGACACAGGTAGTTCTAATACACCACCTATAACAAGTGGCACTGCAACGATTCCCCCGAATGCTGCCATAATATGTTGAAATGCAAGAATAATTGACGTGCTTAGTGGTGGCTTATCGTCTATCTTATAAAGAATATCCGCGCCGCTTTTCACTGTTTGACTCATAAAATTGTCTCCCCCTTAGTCCTTGATTTACGATATCCTTAGAAACTTTAGTTTGCAGTCAGAGTTTCTAGGTTCACGACTTATACTCTCCTGCGCATCACCTCATCTACCTTTTAATGTCTTGTTTAACTGGTTCAAGCTTCTTTATTATGTAGAACAAATGCAAAACCGAATTTTATAATGGCTTATGATTTTAATTTCAAAAAACAAGAAGGCCGACAAGCAAGGGAAATACCCCTTGATTGTCGGCCATAAGAAGCTTGAATTTAATCCATCTTCATGATTACCTACATTGGTTTCATAAATTTGATCGATTGTCTTAATCATTTTGCAAGTCATCAGGTTGGCTAGCTTTTGCTTCCACCCTGTTTATAGACAAGCACATATGATTAATCGAATCATAACATGTTTTTAATTTTCTGACAATTGTTAAAAGTTTATAAAGGCACTTTAACATTATTTTATTACCGTTTAATCGTAAATAAGACCATTCAATAGAAATAAGAACGCAAGTGTTACCAAACGATTGAATCAACTATTATTTGGGCATATTTTGAAGGTCATTTAAGTTACAACTATCTATACTTAAGTTTACGATCCGAAGGGGGATAAGAATGAAAAACAAAGTTAAAGTAATTCTGTGTTTAGCAATGATACTCACATTGTTCTCTGTTGCTTCATTTGCAGATTCAAGAGCTGCAAGAGATTCTGTATTTTTCAATGGTTGGAGTACAGACTTTGGTTGGAAAGCAATTAATGTTAAAAGTACGGTTAGTGCTGACTTTGACGAATTTGGACCTGATTTCAGTTTAAGTAAAATTAAAGTTAAGTTCTACAATCCAGCAAGCTATGACCCGTACTATTATGATCTTGGTGATATTAGTTACACAGTTAATGTCTATATTGATGGACGACTTGAACGTCAATTTTCACATTCACAGTATATGTCATCTAATCCTGATCAAGAGTATCTAGATAGCACAGCTCATTATTACCACGTACGTCAGCATGATGTTCCGTTTGTATTTTCAGATGCATATAGTGTCAAAATTGTTGTAGATTACGGTTATGCTTCAAATCATTTTGGAGCGCACAACGAATCTATTACTCTTAGACTGAAGTAAAGCACCTTAACTACTTAAATGACTACATACCTAGACTTAAATTTTCCTTGACATCACAGTGGATCATCACTATAATTACTTTTGATAGTCTTTGGTAATTTTTAAAATTATCGATGAAGAAAACCGCTTGAAGACGCCCAGATGGGATGACTTCAAGCGGTTTTTCTTTTTTGTTAACCGAATAGAGAAAGTAATACCCCTGCTGAAACCGCAGAACCGATTACACCGGCAACGTTTGGTCCCATTGCATGCATAAGCAGGAAGTTTGATGGGTTTTCTTTCTGACCCACAACCTGAGATACACGCGCTGCCATTGGTACTGCTGA
>Ga0070724_10000964_pt1 | contig 18414 bp, 17 predicted proteins | sample tdDd001_FD_67278 | JGI IMG/M metagenome (GOLD analysis project Ga0070724, IMG submission 67278) | Marine sediment microbial communities from the Atlantic coast under amendment with organic carbon and nitrate - tdDd00.1 | ecosystem: Environmental > Aquatic > Marine > Coastal > Sediment | place... | reverse complement strand
TTTACACTGTTCTAAGTCATCAACAAATACCCGAGCCTCAGAAAATATTTCTGGGTCAATTTCTTCTTTACCAGGCATATCAGAACCAATACACGAAAAATGAGTTCCAGGCTGCACCCAGGATTTTTTGACCAAAGGTTTCCTTGAAGGAGTTGCAGTTATTATAATATCACTTGTTCTAACAGCAGACTCTAAATCATCATATGCTTGCACTTCAATATCTTTATAATATCCATATTCGGTAGCTAATATGGTTTTTAAGTTGTTTGCCATGTTAGTTGCCTTTTGATCATTTCTTGGATCATGAATAATAACTTTCTCCAAACTAGGAATAGCCATTAATGTAGCAGCTATTTCATACTTTGATATATGTCCAGTACCTACCATTAACAGTGTCTTAGAATTTTCTCGTGCCATATATTTTGCACCTATGGCTCCCGATGCACCAGTGCGCATACCCGTTATGTGATCCCCATCTACAAGTCCTATCGGTTCCCCTGTATTAGAATTAAAAACCATGACAATACCCATTAACGCAGGTAAGTCTTTACTTGTATTCTCACTGAACCACGAAACTTGTTTTAGGCCATATATGCCTTCATTCATTAACCAACCTGATTTTATATCCATATCAGCTACGCTAGGAATGAACTCGTTAAAGACCCAATCGAATATTTTAGCCTTATTAGATGATTTCTGAGAATATGCTGACTCAACCACATCAATGACCTCATCCATTTTTAATAGCTTTTCAGTCTCTTTTTTAGATAATATTTTTAACTTCATTCATACCCTCCTATAAATCATAATCGGTAATAAAATTTATTTTTTCGAATTGATTAGCGTAGGCGTGAACTGCTGGACTACCACCTAAATGCATTAAAAGGATTTTACTGCCCTTCTCAAATCTGCCTTTTGCCGCTAATTCTCTAAGACCTCTAATCGCCTTCCCTTCATAGACAGGATCACAAATAAGGCCTTCACTTTCAGCAAGCATTTTAATCCCTAAAAATGTCGCATCATCAGATTTACCATACACACTATCATCACCTGCAACAATCTCTACGTCTTGATCAGTTACTTCTACATCAAGTCCTAACATTTCAAGGGTGTCATTTGCTAATTGCTTTACCCTAGATTTCTTAATTAAAGTCTCATCATCATCAGCCATGCCTATAACTTTAATATCTTCCCCTACTGCCTTAAAGCCTGCTACTAATCCTGCCTGTGTACTAGAACTCCCGGTGCAATGAACAACATAATCAAACTTCACATTCAGTTCCTCACATTGTTTAATAATCTCGAAAGCACAGTTAAAATAGCCTAAACTGCCAAGAGGATGTTCAGATGCACCTCCAGGGATAAGATAAGGCTTACGTCCACTTCTTTCTAAATAAGTACAAAACTCATTCAGGGGGCCCTGATCTTCAATTGGTCTTGGGGTATCATCTAAGTAGAGATCTGCACCAATAATACTACTTAGTAGTATATTTCCAACATTTCTGTAATTAGGACCAGCATCCTTTGTCCACCCATAGTGCATTAATGAGCATTTCATCCCAACTTTTGCAGCAAAAGCAGCTGTTTGTCTTGTATGGTTTGATTGTATTGCACCAATCGTTACAAGTGTATCGGCACCTTTATTTAATGCATCCGCTACTAAAAACTCTAACTTTCTTGTCTTATTTCCACCACCTTCAAGACCAGTTAAATCATCTCGTTTCATCCATATTTCTAAGTCATCAAACTTTTTTGAAAAATGTTCAAGTGGATGGACAGGTGTTGGTAAAAGAGCAACTTTTACTCTAGGATAAGATTCTAAAACTTTTAAACTATTCATAATTACCTCCTCATACGATAACTATAATAAAAATCACCTAATTTGTTATTTCATTAATTTCAAAATTTCGGCAAGCATTTTTCTATTTTTACAACAAAAAAACTAACCCAGTGAGTTAGTTGATTTTTGACTTAATTTCATTAAGATGTATTGCAAGTGCTAGAGTTTCATATTTCACGCCTTCATTTTCATCAAAATGTGTGACTTCTTTTAATTTTCTAATCCTAAACCTTATGGTATTTTCATGCTGAAAAAGCATACTTGCAGTTTCTTTAATATTACCATCTGCTTTGACATAAGCTTTGGCAGTACCTAGTAAGTCACTTTGATGAATAGAGTCATAATCTTCAATTGATCGAATAATCTCCTCATAATACATAGACTGAACAGGAAGTTCTAATGAAGGTATCAATATCTGATATATTCCTATATCTTCATAAGATACGATATTTTTTTTCGCTACTTGTAAATATTTTAAGGCTATTTCAGTTTCATAAATCAACTGCCCCATAAAACCAAAATCTGAAGTCTGCCTACTAACACCTATATAAAAATTGTCCAACTCTTCACCTATTCTATATTTTAGTGCTTTTACATCTATATGTACGTCATCACTTGTAAAAACAATTAATACATCATTTTTTATAGGCAAAACAAACGAGGATTCTCCAAGCATTTTAGACATAAAATCAACACTGATATCCCTTAAATCGTCTGCTTTCTTTTTCAACTTATAGATTCTATAAGATTTCAAAAAATGCCTATGTAATTTATCTACTTCCAATTTTACAAGATCAGGATAATTTGAATTTTTTCTTATACTTTCAAAAATTTTAATGCTGTCTTTTAACTGTCTCTCTTTGTTGATACTTTGATCAATTGATAACACTAATTTATCTAGGTATAAATCATCAAACATGAAGAGTGGAAAATCATTATTATTTGCAGCATCTATAACCTCTGCTGGTATCTCCTTAAATAACGATGTTTTAATAGCAAAACACGCTACCCTTTTATCAATTAGTGCAAGAACATAGTCTAATATTTTATCAGGTTGATCTTTTATCATCGGAAGATTGCTAAATAAAAATTCTGATTCAATTTCCTGGCTTTTTAACAAACTTGGTGTTTCATAATCAATAATCCCACCTCTTATGACAAAATTATCTATTCCCTTATCGCCCGCTATTAATCTAAAGCTTCTAAAATCATCTAATCTTAATAAATCCCTAACTTTCATTTCAGCCTCCATATATACGTATTATAGCATATGATTATTTAGACTGAATTAGGACCTCTTTCATGAGTATTCAGTGTGGATTTGCTTGTTCCGATCCTTCGGCACCATTAAAAAGCAGTGTAACCATTGGATGCACTGTTTTTTTATTGTGCTGAAGGTAATGGATCGAATACGTAAAGAAAGCACAAATCTCCATTACGCCTTTCTTAAAGCTAAATATAAATCCAAGAGATTAAAGCCACGAGCGTTCAAATACGCCGGGTGGGCTCCACCTTCGATTCCCGCCTTCGGCACCAATTTAGATCGAACCCTTGCAATTGCTAGGATTCATTCTTTTTATGTTTAGACTTCCCACACAAGTTTTTAATACGTAAAAACTCCGACTACTTATGCAGTCGGAGTTTATTAGTTTTTGAGATGTTAGCGAGGGGAATCGATGAAATCCCATATCGACTATTTTCTTCATTTTAGGTTTATAGCATTTTCATTGCTTATAATACAGTTCGCCACAGTTCCTATATACTTCTATAGAAAACTTGTGTGGGAAAGACGTGGGAAGTTCTAAATCATGATATCAAAGAATTGCTAAAGTTCTATTATAGCTTACTCCATTAATTATACTTGATTTTTTACTAATTCGTACTCTATTCCATGTTTTGAACGAGGAAGATAATATATTCTAACTATGGTATCATGCGGAATATTTTTAAAGCTAGTAGTTGGATCCCAAAAGGTTATACATTCATTATTAATATATACATCCTTATACCCTCGTCTATAAATAGTCTTCTCAATTTTTCCTTCTTCAACTAGCCAATTATCATTAAAATAATCTGGTAAGTCACTATATAGTTTTATAGTAGGGACTAATAGTAAGAATGAATAAACCATAACTACAACTACCGAAGAAACTGGCACTTCAGTATCGGACCTAATCGTTTTTAGAACACTAATAATACAACCAACAAAAACTATAAATAAACCTGTATATATACTAACTACAAATGATAGATTACGATTTACTGGCCATAATACAACAAAAATTAACACCATTATAAATACAATTTTCAAATTCTTAAGTTCAGCTATTATTTTGTCTTTCACGTACTCACTCTCCATCTAGAACAATTATGTAATTTATCAAAAATAATTTCAGATAAACTACTATGTTCACGTACTCTTTCATATAACACCTCTTACGAGGATATTATATGACCAAGTTCAGATATTGTTTTGACTATTTGCTACAACGTTCCATATAGCAACACCTTAATTTTACGCTCAATTCCATTATATTACAAGAATTCAATTCTGTTTTCTTTATGGTTTTTAATTACATTGGCATATTTCAATCTTTGAATCGTCTCCAAAAATAATGAAAGTTCGAAAAACGATTGTTTTTTAGACTTTATCATTTCTGTAATGTAATTACTTTCACCTATAACCAAATGTCGCAATTTTTTTATACTACTATGAGCTTGGTATAACAACCCCAGAATTCACGGAAATATCTCCTACATAACACCAAATATATTTGAAACTTTAGTAGTATTATTTCTCACTTTTTGTGTCCAGCGTATTGACCTAGATCCAACTGGATCTTTATCGCTAGCATTGTATATCATGTATCCATAAGTTTTTCTTAATGTATGGCAGCCGATATTCTGTAAATCAAACCCTTCTGCACCTTTTTCCAATATCTCATAAGCCCTTGTCGATTTAATAGTTTATTAGTGCCTTTCTGAGACTCAAAAATATACACGTAATCTTTCATACCACTGACAAGATCCTCGAGTATCTCCCTCAATTCATCATTAACCGCCAAGTGGCGTGACTTAATTCTTTAAATTCAACTATCATCATTGCATCTCTAATATAACCCTTGGGGTCTCTAACATCACGAACTCGCATGCCCAACAATTTAGTTATTCTTAAACCAGTGAATATGCCCATTATAAAGAAAGCATGGTTTCTTTTCCTTATCCATTCAATCCTACTGCTAGATTGCATATAGTAATCAGCTAAGTTTTCAATCATATCCGAATCTCTTATTGGCTCCATTTTATTCATAATAATCACTTCTTTTAGTAATATAGAAAAAGAAGCGGCAAATGCCACTTCTTCATAAAATCAGTCTATTAGTCTATCATGTTCCTCTACTGAGGTATATTCCTCAATTTCCATGTCTCCATTAGCATTACGATATAACCACTTACCAATCTTATAACCATTCTCAAAATTACCCTCCCACGCTTCTTCTACTTTTCCTGATTCAGATAATTTTTCTTCTTTCCAATATCCTTCTTTTCGACCATTTAAATATTCACCTTCCAACTTGTAAACTCTGTTGCCCTTGCTTCGTATATATGTAGATGTCTCTTCAAATATCCCATTCTTAACACCAGATAAATACTCTCCTTGCCATACTTTAACGCTATTAATTACACCACTACTGTAAAAATTTCTAGTAGATGTTCCTTTACCGTTTAATAAGCCATAATGGAAATCGCCACTTTCAGACAAAACTAGCCTCATCTCATTATTATTCTTAAGAGTCTCAGTGGTGTCGCCTCTGCCAATTAAATAATAATCCTCAAACGCTCCTACCATTTCATATTTCAATTCGCATGGTTCCTCTCTACTATTTTTATAATTAATAAGAATCTCCAGACTACCAACTCCATCAGGTACATCCTGGATAACTTTCCCTGTATATTTAACCTTGATGCTTTGAGCACTAACAAGCTCTGGAATTATCATTTCATATTTTTTTGGTAAATTATTCATAATTTTAGATTGAACATCAACAGGAATAACCATATTCTCTAAATATTCAACACGATTTTGAAGTTCTTCATTTTCACTAACAAGGCTATCATAATCTTCTTGGCTCACCGACTGTCCAAAAACTAAACTACCACCACATAATAGAAAAACAAAAATCCACAATATCAACTTTCTTCTCATCAAATCAACTCCCATAAATATGTATTTTTTTACTTTCATTTACATATTAGCATAAATTGAATTTGTATACACCTGTTTATTATCAAGGTGTTAAATGAACAAGTATTTCTGTTATACAATGACACAAATAAAAAAGCCATCCAAAATATACTGGATGCCTAATCTCTTACTGACCTACTTTTAATAACTGTCTTACATCAACTTCAATATAGTATGGATAATCGACTTTATTGTACCCCATATCTTTTCTTTCATCATTATTGATTACATCATCTTCAAATATCAATTCGTAACGATCGACTCCACCCATTGACTTGATAATCCATATTAATTTATCACCGGCCACTGGATCCTCTGGATACATTACTGCAGATATAATTTTGAGCGTAATGTACTCATAACTTCTTGTAACACTCTGAGTCTTTGCCGGTATAGTATTTACAGTACCAGTAAACACCTGAGGTATCGTTGGAACAGGATTGATTGGTGTGCGTACACCAACATCAAATTCCAAGACATTTCGATTACTTCGTCTTACAACATCGATTGCGGTTATTCTTAACTTATACTCCTTATCAGGAAGTGTCTGAAGTACTTGCAAGTTTCTTGAATGCCACCTAACTAAATTTGGATTTACAGAGTCGGTTTCTGACATTCTATCTAAGTCATAGGATCCATTATCCACACACGTAAGTGCCACATTACGCCTTTCTTAAAGTTAAATATAGACCTACGAGATTAAAGCCACGAGCGTTCAAATACGCCGGGTGGACTTTTACTTTTTTGTAGAACTATTGACTCAACACCCCACGTGTTTAGAGTATGTAAATCAGTAAACAAAGAGCCAAAAAAAACCACACCAACAGATTGCTAGTGTAGTCTAATCAGTGCCAATATAATCGTTGATAGTTTCTGAAAACGTTTTAAATCCTTACTTTTTAATGTATTAAATGTTTCTATACTTTTAAATGCCTCTAACTCTTTCACTAAATCAAAACGATAATTAGAACTATTATCTTCTCTGTCTTTCTCTGAAAAACGCCCTAATTTGCTAACAATAATATCTTCTCTAGATAAGACGTAGTATTCTAAGGTTGTAAAAACGTCAGCATCTTTTATCAATTCTAATAATACTTCTCTATTTTTCAAACTCATAAACACCTCATATTCAGATAACGATCAATTTCATAACAATAAAATTTCCCTATATCATAATCTAATCTAATAAAAGATCTTCAATTTTGATTGTATCAATCAACCCTTTACTATCTTTGTCAGAATTCGATTTGATTAGAATATACAATTTACCACCTTCATATTTTGAATTGACATACGCCTCTTTATCATCTAAAAACAGATCAGAAAAAAGATTCATTAACAGATTAGGTGCATTATCAGAAGCTCGATAAGCATAAAAAATTATATCAGAATCCTCAATAATTTGAGCCTTTGCATTCATTGCACCTGTTCCAGAACCATTAACACCCAATTTTTCAATTGCATATTCAGTTTCAGCTCTGCTTCCTAAATAATATGCACTCTTAAAATTCTTTAAAAATTTCAATTTACTCGTATGATCACTCGCTTCAATATAAGAAAAGTCATCATCAATATTCAATTTGATAAACTCAATAATATCTTCTTTTATTTCCGAAGTAATACTATGTGCTATACCATCATATAATACAAATTGCAGATTTTCAGTATTCTTGTTATAGATCTTCTCTGATACATCTAGTCGCTTTAGAATATCTTTTCCAAGATGATCAACAATTATTTTAGTAACATTTTGATCCATATAGTTTGAACCATAAATAGGGTCCGTTTTATCAACAGTTCCTCTATAGATCAGTTTCGCCACTTTGTCATAGGCATTTTTATCAAAAGTTTTTCCTAGAAGTTCTTTATAATCACCAAAGCCTAATGGATAGTTAAAGTCTACTCCATCAAATTTCTCTATAGGAAAGAAGAAAACATTAATTCCTCCAGCTATCATCACCTTCACTTTATCAGGGTGAATACCTGTAAATCTATTTACATAGTTACCCGAATCCGAAAAACCATTTATAATAATCTTTTCATGTGTCTGAATCGAATCACTACTCAACTTATTTCTTGCATCTTCTACCATTTTAAGTAGTTGAATATCCACTCTTTTGAATTCTTCTGCTTCGTCAAGTAAAGCTGAACGATTAATAGCATGATAATATTCTGGTGTCTGTTTTGAAATATCATTTGTTCCAGGAAATACAGGCACAATAGTAGGCATACCTAATGATTCACTGTAATAGATATTGTTCATAATCGTGCCATATGCAGACTCCAAGGTTTCACTATAAGATACGTTTTTTATGGGTTGATTATTAGGTTCTACAAATATATACGATTTATCATCCTCTAAATTCTTGGGTATATATAAATAATATGGCCAGAAAAAGCCTTCCTCTGTATTTTTTTCAACTTTGATAATTGAACCAACAGGATACTGTTTGACAAGTTTTTTCCCATTAATTAAGACTGTTTTTGTTTCTTCATCAATAGATATTTTAAGATTATTTTCTTCTGCAAATACCGGTAATACAAAGAGTAGCATCGCTAAAATTATTACTAGCGTTTTTTTCATTTAAACACTTCCTTTATCAAATAGCATCCACTAACTTATAGTATAGTCCATTTTAATAAAAATAGTCACATTACTTTGATAACTTATTACGTCTATCACGCCAGTCATATTGGAAATAGCTGTCAACAGTTTCTGCTGAAACATCGGACAACTTATCTGGCTTCCATACAGGGTTTCTATCCTTGTCGATTAGAACCGCCCTTACGCCTTCATAAAGATCATCGTATTTCATAAAACTCATACTTAAGTCTAAATCCATTTGCAAGCATGCTTTTACATCCATGGATTCCCCTCTTTTTAACTGCTTCAAAGTGACTTTTAATGAAGTTGGTGGCATTTTTGATAATTTTTCGACTGTCTCCCTTGCCCAATCGTCCTCATTTTGTATGGCTTGCAAGGAGGTCATGATGCCTTCAACACTATCATGAGAAAAATGTTTGTCGATTTTTTCATATGATAGAGCGGGGGACAACATTTTATCATTGGTTTCCACAAAATTTTTCATAATCATTCGCAATTGATTGTCAACATAAGGTGGCATCCACACCATCTTTTCTAATGACACCTTAAAATCATTTATTTTATCATGTTCCATAAAATAGTCGCCAGCCTGAATTTTCATGACATCTCCTGCAGTAATGATAGAACCTGTCAACGCTAGGTAATGCCCCGCAAAACCTGGTGCACGATTCAAGAAATAGCTAGCACCTACGTCTGGGAAATAGCCAATGTTCAGTTCCGGCATGGCCCATTTGGTTTTCTCTGTCACAATTTTATAATGAGAAGCAAAACTAATGCCACAACCGCTTCCCATAACATAGCCATCTAAAATCATAACAATCGATTTAGGGTATTCAGAAATCAACAAATTCATCTTATACTCTTCACCATATGCATGCTCTGCGAAGCTATGTGCATCACTAGGTCCTAATTCATAGATATGACGCATATCGCCGCCTGCACAAAAGGCCTTCTCACCTGCGCCTTCTACTACAACCGCCACTATACGGTCATCTTCCGCCCATTCTTTCAATTTCTTAAACATCTGCATACCCATATCACCAGAAAAGGCATTATAGGCTTTGGGCCGATTGAGCATGATCCAACCAATCCGATTGCGTACATTAAATAATATTTCAGCAGTATCACTCATAGTCTTTCACCTCTTTCTTTTACACTTCTCCAGTATATATATTATTTATTCACATATATATAGCAAAAGCAACTGCTTGTTCAAACAGTTGCTTTATTGATGTCTACATCATTCCTGGCATTCCGCTCATAGGTGGCATAGCCGGAACTGGATTCTCTTTGACCACTTCTACAACCGCTGCTTCTGTCGTCAAGAACATAGACGAAATAGACGCTGCATTTTGAAGTGCCGTACGTGTTACTTTAGTCGGATCGACAATCCCCTCTTTAATCATATTGACATATTGATTTTTTAGGGCATCATATCCAATGCCTTTTTCAGCTTTTTTGACGTATTCCACTACGATTGATCCTTCAATGCCTGCATTGGTCGCAATTTGTCTAACCGGTTCTTCCAATGCGCGAAGTATAATTTTTGCGCCTGTTTTCTCATCGCCTGACAAAGTTTCAACCAAGGTCTCAACTGCTGGAATCACTGATAATAAAGCCGTACCACCACCTGGTACAATCCCCTCTTCCACTGCAGCTCTTGTTGCGTTAAGGGCATCTTCTATACGTAATTTCTTTTCTTTCATCTCGGTTTCTGTTGCTGCACCAACTTGTATAACAGCAACACCACCAGCTAGTTTCGCCAAGCGTTCTTGTAACTTCTCTCTATCAAACTCTGAAGTGGATTCTTTTAACTGCTTTTTAATCAACTGGATACGTTCTTGAATCACTTCATGTTGTCCTAAACCATCTACAATGATTGTGTTTTCTTTTGAAACTTTGATCATTTTAGCACGACCAAGCATATCGATGTCAATAGATCGAAGGTCATATCCTAACTCATCCGAGATCAATACACCACCCGTTACAGTTGCAATGTCCTCTAATAACGCTCTCCTTCGCTCTCCAAATCCTGGTGCTTTAACTGCAACAACTTCAAATGTACCTCTCATTTTATTAAGGACAATTGTAGTCATCGCTTCACCTTCAATATCTTCAGCTATAATCAGAAGTTTCTTCCCTTGTTTCACAATTTGCTCTAAGACAGGTAGGATTTCTTGTAAATTCACTATTTTTTTATCTGTTATCAAAATATATGGGCGATCTAAAATCGCTTCCATCTTTTCCGAGTCCGTTACCATGTATGGTGACATATAGCCTCTGTCAAATTGCATGCCTTCAACAACCTCTAATTGTGTGCTCATGGTCTTGGACTCATCAATACTGATGACCCCTTCTTTTCCGACACGCTCCATAGCTTCGGAAATCAAGTCACCAACTGTGACATCTGCTGCAGAAATTGCAGCGACATGAGCAATATCCTCTTTATTTTCAATTAATTTACTCATCGCTTGAATTTCTTTAACCGCTACTTCCGTTGCCTTTGAAATACCATGTCTCAAAATCATTGGATTTGCCCCTGCTGCCACATTCTTGATACCTTCACGAATAATTGATTGTGCCAATAATGTTGCAGTAGTCGTCCCATCTCCAGCAATATCATTGGTCTTGTTTGCAACTTCCTTAACCAGTTGAGCACCCATATTTTCATAAAGGTCTTCTAAATCTATTTCTCTGGCAATACTGACACCATCATTTGTAATGAGGGGGCTACCAAATGCTTTTTCTAAAATTACATTTCTCCCTTTAGGTCCAAGGGTAACTTTGACAGTGTTTGCTAATTTATCTACACCTGCTTCTAATTTTTTTCGAGCATCTTCTCCATATTTAATTTCTTTTGCCATAGATATTCCTCCTATTAATTCATCAATAATTAGTCTACAATTGCCAAAATATCTTGTTGCTTAATAATAATATATTCTAAACCGTCGGCGCTCACTTCTGTACCTGAAAACTTTTCTATAATCACTTTGTCACCTACGGATACTTCCATTTTTATTTCTCTTCCACCTACAATGCCACCTGTCCCAACAGCAACAACCTCAGCTATTTGTGGTTGTTCCTTTGCCTGGCCTGGAAGTATGATGCCACTTTTCGTCTTTTCCTCTGCCTCTGCCATTTTTATCAATACTCTTTCACCTAATGGTCTAATAATCATTATAATGTCTCCTTTTAATAAACTTTAGTATTATGATAGAAAATACTTATTCACACCTTACCAATTCAATAGTGTCTGTACTCTATTGAAGAGATAAGATATGAATAAGTACTTAAGTATTTTCAGCTAAAATACACTCCGAAAAAGCGCATAAGTCTCAAACATTACTATTTGGTAGCGCCTTGTATCTGACGATTCTCAGGGTGGAGATTTATTGAGTGCTAGCCAATAAAAAACATGAACTAATGGCCCTCCAAATGCTCAATCAGAATTCTTCATCTTAACTGTTAATACGCTGTCTCATTCAGGCATTATCATGTTGCGCATTAGGTTTGTTATTGGACGACTCGATCGATTATCTTTGTCGTATCCAACATAAACGCTTTCACCTGTAACAAGCAAATCGTCTTCGCCTTGTCGATAAATCTCAAAGGCCAATGTAAAACTTTTGTTTCCTAATTTTCTAAAATGCAATCCAACTTCTAAAATGTCGCTTTCAAATGCGCTGGAAAGAAATTCGAATGTATTTTTTCTGTGACATATCTCTGATCCATACTCACTCGCAAGTTCCTTATAGGTGTATCCCTTTGACCGAAAAAATTCTGATAATGCAAAATCAACATATGTCGTATAATTCCCATTATATACAATACCTTGAGGATCTAATTCTCCATAGCGTACATGAATGGGACAAAAGAAAACACAATCATTTCTCATTTTTCTCACCTTTTTCTTGAATTCTTGTATATCTTTTTAGTGCTGCGCGGGAACTGGATGATCCCTTCCTTACCTTATGGTATAGCGCATTAAATACACAAACATCCACACAATAGCCACAATTTATACAAAGTTTGAATGCACTTCTGGTGGGTTTCGGAAATCCATTATTTGGTATTTCGATAACACGCATTGGGCAAACCACCTTACATTTACCACATTTTGTGCATTTTGTAGTATCGGCATAGATTAGTTGCATAATTACACTCTTTTCTTAGAAACTAACATATTCAAATGGTTATGAAGATAGTTCATTAGACATTACTCCACTTGATGAATTGCGCCACTGCTAAGCAATTCTTCAATCTTTTCACCGCTATACCCTAAACGGTTAAGTACTTCTCTACTGTGTGCACCTGGAAAACTCGGCGCCTCAGCATTTGAGACATTAGATGCCTTACTGAATTTAATCGGTGTATCAACAGCGATATATTCTCCGACACCTGGTTGATTCACTTTTGTAATGGCATTGATTTCTTTTGTTTGCTTACTGTTAGTAAACTCTGCAACTGTTTGTACAGCTGCAGCCGCAACACCAATACCCACTAATTTTTCTTCAATTTCATATCTGCCCAGGGTTGTGGTAACGTTTTCCACTTCCTCAATCAAAGACGCTCTGTTCTTAAGTCGTAATTCATTTGTGCTAAAACGTTGGTCTTGAATTAAGGACGGCTTGTCAAAAGCTGAACAAATTGCAGACCAATCCTCGTCTTTTGTTGCTGCAATAACCACGTTACCATCTTTTGTAGCGAATTGACCATGAGGTGCAAATTTCGAATCATGGTTACCTGTTCTCTTTTTAAACTCTCCTGTGACCGAATGCTCTAAAACTGCGCCTTCACACATGTAGAATGCACAATCCAACATGGCGATATCCACGCGTAATCCTTTACCAGTCCTCTGCTTTTCCAACAAAGCCATAGACAGTCCACGTAACATGTTCAAACCTGCCCAGGTATCACATAAAGAGAATCCTGGTTTAATCGGTGATTGTCCTTCCATACCAGTCTGGGCCACTAGGCCACTTCTAGCTGCTGCAATGATGTCCATACATGGTAAATGAGACAAGGGACCATATGTCCCAAATCCTGACACAGACCCATAGATCAACTGTGGATTAACTTCAATCATTTGGTCATAACCAATACCAAGTCTGTCGAGAGTTCCAGCTTTGAAGTTTTCAATGACAACATCTACTTCAGCAACTAGATCCATTACAACTTTTTTACCTTCTTCAGAACGCATGTCTATTGCAATACCTTTTTTCCCTCTATTGTATTGGCAAAAGTACAAGCTGATATCATTGACAAAAGGACCATATTCACGAGAAAAATCACCGGTACCTGGTCGTTCAATTTTTATAACTTCTGCTCCTAAATCAGCAAGTAACATGCCACAGTAAGGTGCAGCTAAAACTTGGGAGAAATCGAGTACTTTTATTCCTTCAAGAGGTCTCTTATTCATATTTATACTTCCTCTCTTATAATTGTATTCTATGACTTTATCTAATCTCGATTAGATAACACCTTCATTTTTCAACTGCTCCAATTTGGATGAGGCTAGATTAAGCGTTTTATACACTTCCCCATTGTGCTCACCCAAAGCAGGTGCTACCCCAAAAGCTTCTTCTTTCATCCCTACAAATTTTACAGGGCGGCCTGGCATATTAAGCTTACCGATTGTGTCATTTTCAACCGTAACAATCATATTTCTTTCATACAATTGTGGTTCCTCTAAAGCTTCTTTTGTTGTACTACACATTGTTCCAGGAATTAAGACTTCATCACATATAGTAGATATTTCCTGCATTGTGTATTCAGTAAACATCTCTTCTATCTTAACTCTTAAGTCGCCGAAATAGTGATATCCACGCTTGGCATTCGTTGCATATTTTTCAATTTCCGTCCATTCAACACGGTTAAAAGCCTTACAGAATTTAATCCACTGATCATCTGAGGAGATCCCCATAGCCACATAGCCATTTTTACACTTCAATATGTCATAAGGATTAATCATTGGATGGGCGTTTCCTGTACGCATAGGATCCACATCTGTCGCTCCGTAGTTAATTACTTTATCTTCTGTAATTGCTGCAATTGTGCCGACTAGTGACGTTTCAACCAGCTGACCTTCACCTGTCGCTCTAGCATTGTAAAGCGCCATGCAAATACCCGCTGAAAGAAAACTTGCTGTATAGTGTTCCGCTATTGAAAAGCCAATTCTCGTTGGAGGATTTTCAGGGAATCCAGTAACGTGCATACCGCCACCTTTCGCTTGAGCTACTATCTCAGATTGAGGAAGTGATGCTCCATCTCCAGTTGATCCGTATGCAGAAATTCTTCCATAGATAATGGATGGCTTTAATTTTGATATGTCTTCATAGCCAAGCCCTAATCCTTCTAGTGTACCAATAGGGAAATTCTCTATAACAGCATCTGAAGTTAACACGAGTTCTTTAAAAAGCTTTTGACCTTCGGCTTTCCATATATCTAGCGTTATACTTTTTTTCCCACGGTCACGAAACATTTGATGTGGACTTACACCCTTTTTCATCGGTTCTAACATTCTAAGACCGTCGCCACCATTTGGTGATTCTACTTTTATGACTTCTGCTCCATAATCTGCAAGTTCCATACCACAGTATCCAGAAAGCGTTGTTAAATCCAGAATTCTTGTCCCCTTCAAAGGCAACATATAAAAACCCCTTTCCTCATGAGTTACAAAATCTCACGGTTATTATTTAAATACGTATCCTACCATCCTGTATAAATATCTAAACCACGTTTCTTGATCTGTCCTGCAATAATTACACGTTGAATTTCTGATGTACCTTCCCAGATACGGTCTACACGTGTATCTCTCCATAAACGTTCTACTGGATTCTCTCTCATGTAACCACGGCCACCTAAGATTTGTACTGCCTTGTCGCATACACGACCAACCATTTCCGAACAGTATAGTTTGATTGCTGCTGCTCTGGCATGTTTCATCTTACGGTCATAACCCTCTTGGGACATTTCCCAACATACACGATATAGCATGCTCTTAGCTGACATAATGTCCATTGCCATATCTGCAATCATAAATTCAATTGCTTGGAAATCTCTTACTGGCTGTCCAAACATGATTCGACCTGCCGCAAATTCATTGGCTACATTTAAAGCACGCGTAGCACCACCTACACAACGAGCTGCAATACCTAGTCTCGCTTCAACGAACCAATCTTTGGTTAAGTTAAATCCATCACCAACATTACCTAAGATTTTTGTTTCATCTACAACCACATCTTCAAATGTAAATTCTGGATGCTTGAATGCAAAGTGATGTGTGAATTGAGGTGTTCTCTTAATGCTTACACCCGGTGCATCTTTTTCTACAAAGAATACAGTCGCCTTGTCTGCATCACCATCCAAATGTGCATGTACCAACAAGTAATCTGCTACATCACCAACTGTTACATACCACTTTTCACCATTGATTTTGTAACCGCCATCACACTTGTCTGCTCTTGTTACACATTGTGTTGGGTCTGATCCTGCGTCTGCTTCAGTAATTGCATAAGCGTCACGACGTTTGTTTTGACACGTAGGTATCAAATACTCATCGATTTGATCCTGCGAACCAAACTTCATTGGATAAGATGGTTGTGGTACTGCATCCCAAATCGCGCCTGTCGATTGACCTAATTGTTCACTGACAAGCATTTGCTCGAATAAAGTCATTCCTTGACCGCCATGCTCTTTGGTATGATTGGTTGCATTGAGTCCCCAGTCCATTACCTTTTGATTGATAATCGCATGAGTCTCCGGTGTAAGACCATCATTTTCTTCACATTCCATTTCGTGTGGAAATAAAACTTCCTCAGTAAATGCTCTAGCCTTTTCTTGTAACTCTTTATGTTCTTTGCTTAAATTGAAATCCATAATTATCCACTCCTATCTAATTAAACTTCTTGCAAATCCTTTTCGCTATACTCTGAAGCTGTTTCTCCGTCAAACGCTTCTTGTTTTTCTTTTTCTTGAAGTGCAATATTGACAGCATGTACACCTGCTTGCGCATCTTGCTTTAGCCATTTAAATAAACCGATTTCCATACCGATTACAATGATTATAAACGGTGCTGAAATGATGATTGATAATTTCTTTATCGCATCAAAGCCAGAACCGGTTAAGATAATACACATTGGTATAACCGCAAGTAAAACGCACCAGAAAAGTCTTAATGCCATTTTAGGTGTTCCTTTTTTCGTAACTGTTTCAGCCAACGCCAACGATGCTGAATCCATCGAAGGTGCAACGAAACCAATTATCAACATTAAAACAACAAACGGTAGAAGTGTTGCACCTAATGGTAATACTTCAAGAACTTGATAAATAGCAACATCACCAACACCACTATTGACTAGTCCAACAACATCCAAACTACCATCTACAAATGTTTTAATTGAAAAACTACCATTTACACCAAATAGGAACCAACCACCTGCAGAAATTCCAAACATCGTCGCAAGTGCAACTTCTCTTATGGTTCTGCCCTTAGAAATTTTAGCAACAAATATACCCATCATCGCTACATAATTCAAATAAAAGGCTTGGAAATAAATCGTCCATCCTTCTGCAAAACCTGTATTTGCAATAGGATCAGTAAACAATGACATTCGCGGAATATTCTGAATCATATGACCGAGCGAATTGACAATATTTTTAAGTATAAAAGTCGTTGGACCTGTAAATAAAATATACAAAAGGAAAATGATACATAGAATTGATGTAAAGTCTGTCAGTACTTTCATTCCTTTTTTTGTGCCAAGATACGAGGTAAAGGTATATACCAAAGCAATCGCCACAATGATACCAATTTGAACCATAGGCGTCGATTTTATACCAAATAACTGATCTAGACCACCAGCAGCCAATGGAACTGCTAATCCCAACGATGAACTTAATCCACCTAAAATCCCAAATATAACAAAGAAGTCAATTAATTTGCCAATCATTGTTTTGTTTTTAACTTTTTCACCCATCATTGATTTACAAACAGCACTCGTTTGAAATGAAGGGACTTTTCTAATGTATACACCATAGGCAATTGCAACACCCATGACCGTATACATGGCTTGATGTGTTATCCCCCAGTGGAAGAACTGATAGCTTAAAGATGTTTCTAAAGCCATCAAGCTTCGAGGTGTCATCCCCAAACCTGGTGCTTCGTAATAATAGGCCCATTCTGTGAATGACCAATATAAAGCAGCAGAGGCCAAAGAAGCTAATAACATCATCCCGATATAACTGAATGTGTTATATTCTGGTTTCGCATCTCCAAGTCTCACTTTCCCATACTTACCGAACCCTAAATAGAGTGCGATCAAAAATGTTCCAAATGTAAAGACTTCAAAGAATGGACCCAATACTGAAATCATATTCCAGAAAAAACCACTTATAACACTAATTGTTGCTTCATTGTTCAAAATCATCAAAACTATAAATGCGGTTAGTATAAGTACGCTAGCGATTATAAGACCAACCTCAACGTTTTCACTATCTCTTTTGCTTACTTTTTTCTCCATCTAGCTATCCTACCTTCCATATTCAATTATGTTTTACGATTCAACGATTACCACCCTGTATAAATGTCTAAGCCACGTTTCTTAATCTGTCCTGCAATAATAACACGTTGAATTTCTGATGTACCTTCCCAGATACGGTCTACACGTGTATCTCTCCATAAACGTTCTACTGGATTCTCTCTCATGTAACCACGGCCACCTA
>Ga0070724_10000962_pt1 | contig 18429 bp, 12 predicted proteins | sample tdDd001_FD_67278 | JGI IMG/M metagenome (GOLD analysis project Ga0070724, IMG submission 67278) | Marine sediment microbial communities from the Atlantic coast under amendment with organic carbon and nitrate - tdDd00.1 | ecosystem: Environmental > Aquatic > Marine > Coastal > Sediment | place... | reverse complement strand
ATCTGTGTTAAAATGCGCGTGATTTATTATAAAATGTAATTATAAAAGGATTATAAACATGGAAATGCCATCAATTCCACAACCGACATTTTATATTTTTAAGTGTGAGCAAGCATCACCTCCAGGTATGCCAAAGCCATCATGTGTTAATGAGAATACAAGGGATCTATTTAATCACACTGCTCAATCAATGATGCAAAAAGGATTGATGGGACCTGTACAGGTTGTTAGAACATCATGTTTAGGAAGATGTCAAATGGGGCCTGTTATGTTAGTAGAGCCAGGACATCATATGTATTGTCAGTTATCTAAGGAAAAAATAGATAGAATAATTGAAGAACATATACTAGGTGGAAGCCCTGTTGAAGAGTACTTAATGCCAGAACAGTACTGGGGTGAACCAGTTAATTTAGGAAGTTAAAAAGGGAATTAAATATATGACATTTGATATGCTATATAGTAAAATTCATAGAGCAACTGTTACAGATGCTAATTTAAATTACGTTGGATCAATTACAATTGATGAAGATTTAATGAAAGCTTCTCATTTAAGAGTTGGTCAAAAAGTAGATATTGTTAATATTAATAATGGTGAAAGATTTCAAACTTACGTTATTAAAGGAAAAGCTGGAAGCAAAGACATGTGTCTAAATGGTGCTGCAGCTAGAAAAGTAGAGATTGGTGATAAGATTATTGTAATTGCTTATGCTTCATACAATGAAAATGAGCTAGATGATTATAAACCAACTGTTGTAATTGTTGATGAAGAAAACAACATTGATTTAATTACAAATGAACTTGTGGGGTCTGATCATGTTTGATGGTATTGATTTAAAAAATCTTGACCTAAATGCTATGATGAAGCAAGTTCAAGATATGGCAGAAAATGCAAAAGAAGAGAATGCTTCTAGAGTTTTCACATCAAAAGCTGGTGGTGGAATGGTTGAAATTTCAATCAACGGTAACTCTGAAGTTATTGATTTAAAAATTGATGATTCTCTTTTAGAGGATAAGGATTCATTACAAATCCTTTTAATCTCAGCTATGAATGATGTGATTAAACAATCTGACGAAAATAAAAAAATGATGGCTATGAATATGATGGGTGGTGCAAACCCATTTGGCCAAAAGTAGAAAATGAAAGAATTACTATCAAATTTTGAAGATTACTTATTAAGTAATCTTCCTTCTTCTAAAACTTTCCATCCTCATTTTGAAGCTGCACTTGGTGATATGTTACAAGCAGGTGGAAAAAGATTTAGACCTATGCTTTTACTTTGCGTTGTAAAATCAAATAAGTCTTTATTATTGTCAAACTCAATGCCTGTAGCTCTTGGTCTTGAAATGCTTCATACTTATTCGCTAGTTCATGACGATTTACCAGCCATGGATGATGCCGATTTAAGAAGAGGATTTCAAACGCTACATAAAAAGTATGATGAAGTAACAGCTATTTTAGTTGGTGATGCTTTAAATACAGAAGCTTTTAAACAAATCTCAAATGCACCACTTCATAATGATGTAAAAATTGAGCTTGTTAAAACATTAGCTAGTGATGGTGGGATTAATGGAATGATTATTGGTCAAGCAATTGATTGTTTCTTTGAAAATCAAAAACTAGAGCTTGAACAGTTAGAGTATTTACATATTCATAAAACTGCTAAGTTAATTGCGGCAAGTTTAAAAATGGGTGCAATTATAAGTGAATATGATTTAGAGACTCAAAATAAATTATATGATTTTGGAATTGATTTAGGATTATTATTTCAAATCCAAGATGATATTATTGATGAAACTCAAACTGAAGAAGAAGCTGGAAAAACAACTCAAAATGATGAGGCTAAAAACTCTTTTGTAAATTTATTAGGTTTAGATGGTGCAATTAATGCAGCAAATGAACTAGCTTTTAAGTGTGAAAAGACATTAGAAACACTAGATTCAAGCCTTAAAAACTCACTTGAAGAGTTACTTTTAAAATATATAAATAGACATAAATAAGAGTTTTTAAAACTCTTAGTCTTTTTAACTCAATCTTACTTGACAATTAAACAAAAATTTTATAAAATTTAGCACTTATAAAAATAGAGTGCTAATAAAGCATATATAAAAAAAATTAATAAAACTTAATAAAGGAAATACTATGTTAAAACCATTAGGTAAAAGAGTATTAGTACAAAGAACGCAAGTAGAAGAAAAAACTGCAAGTGGAATTATTCTTGTAGATTCTGCAAAAGAAAAACCAAATACAGCAACTGTTAAAGCAGTTGGTTCGGAAGTTACTGAATTAAAAGAGGGTGATACAGTTGTATTTGAACAGTTCAGAGGAACTGAATTCACATTAAATGGTGAAGATTACTTAGTATTAGATATTGAAAACATTATAGGAGTTATGTAAGATGGCAAAAGAGATTACATTTAGCGATTCTGCTAGAAATTCATTATATACAGGTGTTGAGAAATTAGCAGATGCTGTAAAAGTTACAATGGGACCAAGAGGTAGAAACGTATTATTACAAAAAGCATTTGGTGCTCCTAACATTACAAAAGATGGTGTTTCTGTTGCAAGAGAAATTGAATTAGCAGATACTTTAGAGAACATGGGTGCTCAACTTGTAAAAGAAGTTGCATCTAAAACTGCTGATGAAGCTGGTGATGGTACTACAACTGCTACAGTTTTAGCTCACTCTGTATTCAAAGAGGGATTAAGAAACGTTACTGCTGGTGCAAATCCTATTATCTTAAAAAGAGGTATGGATAAAGCTGCTGAGGCTATTTTAGCAAACTTAAAAGATGCATCTAAAGAAGTTGCTAACAAAACTGAGATTGAGCAAGTTGCTACAATTTCTGCTAACTCTGATAATGCAATTGGTTCTATGATTGCTGAGGCTATGGATAAAGTTGGTAAAGATGGTGTTATCACTGTTGAAGAAGCTAAAGGTATTTCTGATGAGTTAGATGTAGTTGAAGGTATGCAGTTTGATAGAGGATATTTATCTCCTTACTTTGTTACAAATGCAGAGAAAATGACTACTGAAATGGAAAACCCATTCATCTTATTATATGACAAAAAAATCTCTAACTTAAAAGAGATGTTACCAATTTTAGAGTCAGTTAATCAAGCTGGTAGACCACTATTAATCATTGCTGAAGATGTAGATGGTGAAGCATTAGCTACATTAGTTGTAAATAGATTAAGAGGATCATTAAACATCGCTGCTGTTAAAGCTCCAGGTTTTGGTGATAGAAGAAAAGCTATGTTAGAAGACATCGCTGTATTAACTAACGGTACTGTTGTAGCTGAAGAAATGGGAATGAAACTTGAAACTGCTGAGTTCTCAGTTCTAGGTACTGCTGCTAGAGTTGTTATTGATAAAGATAACACTACTATCGTTGATGGTACTGGTTCAGCTGAAGCGGTATTAGCAAGAACTAACCAAATCAAATCAGAAATTGAAAGCACAACTTCTGAGTATGACAAAGAAAAATTACAAGAAAGATTAGCAAAACTTTCTGGTGGTGTTGCCGTAATCAAAGTAGGTGCTGCTACTGAAACTGAAATGAAAGAGAAAAAAGACAGAGTTGATGATGCATTATCTGCAACTAGAGCTGCTGTTGAAGAAGGTATTGTAATTGGTGGTGGAGCTGCATTAATCAGAGCTGCTGCAAAAGTATCTTTAGATTTAGATGGTGATGAGCAAATTGGTGCTGACATTGTATTAAGAGCTATTAAAGCACCTATGAAACAAATTGCTACAAATGCTGGATTTGATGCTGGTGTTGTAGTAAATGAAGTTGAAAAATCTGAAAACGAAAACTTAGGATTCAACGCTGCTTCTGGTGAGTATGTAGACATGTTCGAAGCTGGTATTGTAGACCCTGCTAAAGTTGAAAGAGTCGCAATGCAAAATGCTGTATCAGTTGCTTCATTATTATTAACAACTGAAGCTACAGTTACTGATATTAAAGACGATAAACCAGCTGCTGCTCCAGCTATGCCTGACATGGGTGGAATGGGTGGAATGCCTGGTATGGGAATGTAATTCCTTTTTAAACATCCCTTTTGGGATGTTTAACTCTCTTTAAATTTTTTAAATACTTTTTATTACACTTCTTTTTTACAGCATCAAATTAATTTTTTTTAATTAGTCTAATTTGATAAAAATTAAATTATAATATATAACATTAGATAAACATTGGAGATTAATATGAGGTTCCAAAAGTTTAATTTATCTACAATAATTAGTTATATATTTTTTATAATTTTTATTATCCTTCTTCTTAGTTCATCTTTATGGTTTTATAATAGTTCTATTAAAACTATTGAGTATGAAACAAAAAATTACTTCAAACAAAATAATAAAATAGTTGAAATTGTGCTAAATAGTTATGTTGATAATTTATCTGATTTATCAAAGCAAACAGTTAGTGAATATGATTTTATAAACTTGAATATGAGAAGTACAAAGATTCATGAATATCTAGAAAATATTATAAACTCTGAAGTTGCAGAAAAATTAGATTTTATATTTTTTAAGCCAATAAATGGTGATGTGATAGATGTTAGTTTATCCATTTTTGATTCAGAATTTATAATAGAAAAACTGCTTCAGAATAATAGTGAAGAGAGTTTTTTCTTCCGTAATATCAAATCTGAAGATAGAAGTATTGGACTTATAGGTTCTTCAAAAGAGATAATTGATTCACAAACAGGAAGAATTTTGGGAAGATTATATTTAGGAATTATTTTAAATGATAATTTTTCAATGATATCTGATTTAAATAATCACTTAAAAATAGAATCAATTTCATTAATTCTTAATAGAGAGATTATAAGCTCTACGAGCCAAGTAGGTAATGAAGTTTATAAGAGAACTCAAAATAGTATTAATACTAAAAGAATAGATGAATTAGAGATTAATGGCGAGTTTATTATTAGTCGTAGTAAAGTTAGTATTAAAAATGAGTTTACAACACTTGAAGTAGTTTATGTTGTAAAAAACAATGTTTTTAATAAATTTTATGATGAGTTTTTATATAAATTAACTATCCTGATTATATTAGGATTAATACTATTTATTTTGTCATATAAAATGATAAAAAATATTATTGAAACACCATTAAACGAGCTTATGAGTTTTGTATTTAACTCTAGTAAAAATAAAGATTTAAGTAGTTTTAAACAAACTAGAATAGTTGAGTTTAATAATTTAGGACTTAACTTTGAAAAGTTAATTGCCCAAATAAAAGAGATAAACAATAATCTAGAGATAAAAATAAAAGAGAGAACTTTTGAATTAGAAGAAGCAAACGATGAGCTTAGTATAACAATTGAAAATCTAAAAAGAACTCAAGATAAGTTAGTAGAGATAGAAAAAATGTCTAGTCTTGGAAATTTAGTTGCAGGCGTAGCTCATGAAATAAATACACCTGTTGGCATAGGTTTAACTGGTATAACTCATTTTTTAGAGTTACTTCAAGAACTTGAAAGTAAATATGCAAAAAATGAAGTTAGTGAAGAGTATTTTGAAAACTTTGTGGTAACATCAAAAGAGTTAGCTCAAATAATAAATGAAAATCTTAAAAGAACTACAACTCTTGTTAAAAGTTTTAAACAAGTAGCTGTAGATCAAACAAGTGAAGATATAAGAGAGTTTAATTTAAAAGAGTATATTGAATCTGTGCTTTTTAGTATAAAAAATATAACTAAAAAAACAAATTTAACTATTGATGTTAAGTGTGACCCAAATATAAATATTACTTCATACCCAGGTGCTATTTCTCAAGTTGTAACAAATTTAATTCTTAATTCTATAAATCATGCTTATGAGGAGAAAGAAAAAGGTAATATTATTCTTGAGTTTACTAAAAAAGAAAATAAGATATGTTTCATTTACCAAGATGATGGTAAAGGTATAAAAGAAGAAAACCTAGAGAAAATATTTGACCCATTTTTTACTACAAATAGAGAAAAAGGTGGTACAGGTTTAGGCTTACATATAATTTACAATATTGTTACTCATACTTTGAAAGGTACAATTAAATGTATTAGTAAAACAGGTGAAGGTGTTAAATTTATTATTAACTTCTATGTTTAAATTTCTTTTCCATCATCAAATAGTATTTTATCTCTTCCTTCACTTTTTGCTTTATAAAGTAGTTCGTCTGCTCTTTTTTTAGTATCTTCATAGCTATTATAATTAGATCTAAAACTAATTCCCGCACTGTATGTAAGGTTGATATTTATATCTTTATATATAAAATCTCTTTTTTTGATTAAATCTTTTACTCTTTTTGAGTATTTAACTAACTCTTTTTCTTTTTCATAGTTTATAAGAGCTACAAACTCTTCTCCTCCATATCTTGCAATTATGTCTTCTTTTCTTGTAAGAGCTTTTAAAATACCTCCAAAAGTTCTTAGAACAGCATCTCCACAAGTATGGCCATGTGTATCATTTATTGTTTTAAAGTGATCTATATCATAAAAAACAACCGCATAGTTTGTTTTGAATATATTATGTTTTTTTTCAATTTTTTCAAGTTCTTCATCAAAGGCACGTCTATTTAAAACACCTGTTAAATAATCAGTTGATTTCTCTTTTTTTGCTAGTGTAAGCTCTTTTTGTAGTTTTTCTATATGTTTATTAAGCTCTTCGAACTTCTCTTTATTTTGAGATAAATCATCTCTATTTTTTTCCATACTTTTTTCAATATTATATATTGTATCAACTAGTTTTCTTTGAACATCTCCTAGTTCTCTATGTGAAGCATTTGATATATTAAGTTCCTCTAATTCATCTTTGATTTTATGAATTTCATCACTAGAGTTTGTACTTTCAAGTAATGATTTATCAAAATATTTACCCATTAATGATGTAAGTTTGATAATATCATCAGTCTTTTTTTTAAGAATTTCTCTATCTGCTTTAATTCTATCTTTTGCTAAATCTTTTAACTCTTTTATTGAGTCTCTTTCCAAAAGTTTTTTAGGGCTTTTTGATATTTTATTTATAAAACTATTGATTTTTTTATCATTATTAAAATCAATTGATGGACTTAATATCTCATCAATATTTTGAGCAAATTTATTTAAATCATTTAAAGAAGGTCTTAAAGAGAGTATTTCAAGCAGATCAATATATGATTTAATCTCTTTGTCTTTTAGTTCTTTTGAGCTAGCTTTTGATTTGATTTTATCAAATTTTATAATTTCATCGAATTTTAGTTCAAGAACTTTAGCTTGTTTTTTAAATTCAATGAAATAATTTTCAGGTGTTGAAGGTAAATTTTTCCCTTTTAGCTCTGTTAGGGTAAGTTTTGTTAGTTTTTTTATGTTTTCCAAATTAAATAACCTCAGTATAATAATTATATCAAGTTAGTTAATATAGTAAAATAAAATGATAAAAAAACTATATTATAATTTAATAATTAGAAGAATCTACCCTAAATTAAAACTTTTTAGGCTATCTATTGATTTGAAATTTTACTTAGAAGTGTATCAGATTTATTAAAGAATGATTATTAAAAAACTTATATCTCACATTTAATTATTACTTTATAAGAAAATATGATAATATAATATTATGAAAAACTTGTATATTATTATCATTTTTCTTTTTTTTAGTACAAATGTATTAGCTCAAAAGAAAGTAACTTTACAATTGTCATGGCTTCATCAATTTCAATTTGCAGGATATTATATTGCAAAAGAGAAAGGTTTCTATAAAGATATAGGAGTAGATGTAGATATAAATGAAGTTAAATTTAATATTGATGTTGTATCACAAGTTGAAAAAAGAGAAGTTGATTTTTCAATAGGACGTTCATCTTTAATAATAGATAAAATGAATGGAAAAGATATAGTTGCCCTTGGTGCAATATTTCAACATTCACCTTTAATGCTTTTAGTAAGAAAAGATTCTCAGATAAATAGTGTAGAAGATTTAAGAGGCAAAAATATTATGCTTACTAAAAATGCAAAAAAATCAGCATCAATTCAAGCAATGCTAAATTCAAATAAATTAACAGAAAATGAATTGAATATTATTCCTCATTCATTTAATTTAGATGATTTAATCTCTGGAAAAACTGATGCTATGGCTTCTTATTTATCAAATGAACCTATAAGACTTAGGGATTTAAAAATTGATTATAATATTCTTCATCCAAAAGATTATGGATTTGATTTTTATAATGACATTCTTTTTACTTCTTCTAAACTTATAAAAGATGACCCTTTACTTGTAGAGTCTTTTTATAATGCCACAATTAAAGGTTGGGAATATGCATTTGAAAATATTATTGAAACGGCAGAACTAATACATGAAAAATATAATACTCAGAATAAAACATTAATACACTTAATAAAAGAAGGTGAGATACTTAAATCTTTAGCTTACCATGAAGATGGAAGTATAGGTTATTTAGAAAAAGAGAAATTAAAAGATATTTTAAATGTATTCAAAGTATTAGGTTTATCAAATGGTGTAGATGATAGGTTGTTAGATAGTTTTATTTATGAGTTAAATAACTATAAACAAATGAGCTTTAACTATACACCTGAACAAAGAAATATATTTGTAATAACATTGATATTTCTGTTTTTACTTTTTTTATTAAGTTTATATTTCATGAGAAAACTACACTTTGAAAAAAGTCTATTAAATTCAGTAATTAACAGTAGTGATGATTTGATTTATTATAAAGATAAAAACTTTAAATATTTAGGTTGTAATGAAGCCTTTGAAAAGTTTGTTGGAAAATCAAAGAGTCAAATTATAGGAAAAGGAATAAGTGAAGTATTTGATGAAAGTACATCTGAATTATTTGGTTCTTTAGATAGAAAAGTAATAGATGAAAATAAAGTTGGAATTTCAACAAAATGGGTTGAGTCTGCAAGTGGAGATGAGTTTTATTTACAAAATAAAAAAACACCATTTAAATATAGTATGAATCAAGTTGGTGTAGTTGGAGTTTGTAGAGATTTAACAACAGTTAAACAATTAGAAAAAGAGCATTTAGAACAGCAGAAAAATCTTCTAACTCAATCAAAGATTGTAGCTATGGGTGAGATGATTGGAAATATAGCTCATCAATGGAGACAACCTTTAAGTATTATTACTACAAGTGTTAGCTCATTAAATTTAATATCTGAACTTGAAAATAAAAATTTAAAAGAAGAGGATGTTAAATATTATAGTAATATTGTTTTAGAACAAGCACAGAATTTATCTAAAACAATAGATGATTTCCAAAGTTTCTTTACACAAGATAGTGAGGATATCAAAAAGTTTAATATTAAAGAGACTTTACTAAAAGTTAAAATCTTAATAAGTAACTCTTTTGAGAGTGAAAATATAAAAATTGTTAGTAAAGTAAATGATTTTAATATTGTAAGTAATGAAAAAAGTTTGATACAAGCTTTTGTAAATATTTGTAATAATGCAAAAGATGCAATTATTATAAATAATATAGCAAAAGAGAAAAGATATTTTTTTATTGAATTATCAAAAGTTGAGGGTAATATGAAAATTACTTTTAAAGATAGTGCAGGTGGAATTGATCCTAGTATTATTGATAAAATTTTAGAACCATATTTTACTACTAAGCATCAAAGTCAAGGTACAGGAATAGGGCTTTATATGACTAATCAGATTATTACAAAACAGCTAAATGGAACAATTGGTTTTGAAAACATAGAGTATAGTCATGAAGATAAAGATTTAAAAGGAACTATTGTATCTATAACAATCCCTACAAATTAAAGGCATAAAAAAAGGGGAAAGATTTCTCTTTCCCCTTTTTTGAGTCTTTATTTAAATAAAACTCTTATTTAAAAAATCTACTCTATAGTAAATTACATAAAGTTAATTTTCAACAATACTAAAAATGTGAATCCTTCGTCATTCGCACCTCCATATTGCTTTTGATAATGTAATTATAACATTAATTAACCTGAAAAGAAAATAAAAGTGGTTACCTTCTTAAAATTTTACGTCTGAGAATTTTTTTCTAATCTCAAATATCTCATCTATATTCTCGAAGAATAAGTCAACAATTTTTGGATCAAAGTGCTTACCTCTTTCATCTTTAAATAGTTGGAAAATTCTTTCATCTTCCCATGCTTTTTTATATGCTCTGTCACTTCCTAGTGCATCAAATACATCTGCAACGGCTGTAATTCTTCCGTAGATATGGATGTCTTCTCCACTTATTCCTCTTGGATATCCATTTCCTGCCCATTTTTCATGGTGGTCTCTTGCTACTATTGATGCTGCTTGAAGAATTGGTTTATTTGAGTGCTTTAACATCTCATATCCAAGTTGAGCATGAGTTTTCATAATCTCATATTCATCTGCTGTTAATTTACCTGGTTTATTTAAAATATTATCAGGAATTCCAACTTTTCCAATATCATGCATAGGAGAAGCAAGTTTTAACATTTCAGCTTCCTCAAGAGAAAGTCCACATTTTAATGCTAGAAGCTTAGAATACTCAGCAACTCTTTTTACGTGATGACCTGTCTCTTTGCTTCTTGTCTCAGCAATTTCACCCATAGTATAGATAATCTCTTTTTGAGTGTTTATAATCTCTTCATTTAATGATTCAATTTTATGTATACCATCTTCAATAGAGTTTGACATATCTTTGATTGCAAAAGAGATTTCACCTAGTTCATCTGGTCTATTAATGATTTGTGTATTGTCGTATTTCCCACTTTCAACTGCTTGAATATTAGAGATAATTACATTTGTATCCTCTTTTAGAACTTTACCAAATACAAAAGCTAGAATTACTGCTGAAATAAGCATTAAAACACCTATGTAAAATACTTCTAGTGTAACATGAGAATCAACAACTCCATCCATATTAAATCTTCTAATTACTAAAAGAAGTGTTGCAATAGGAGCAATTGTAAAGATTAAAAATGTTTCAACGATTCTTCTTGATAGTTTTTCATTAAAAATAGTATATTCTCTATCTTCACAAATATCTTTGTATCTTTTTTCAAAAACAATATACTCAAGTTGTGCAAGAATAGCTGCACCTAAAGTTATATAACTTGAAAGGATTTTTAAGTGACTTGACATTGGAAAGTCAGGATATAAAAAATTATGTAAGAAAAATGCCGTAATACCTGCCATTACCCATGATATAATACTTAAATAATATGCTTGTCTAGGAAGGGATATATTTCCTCTTAAATCTTTAAATTTATAGTATAAAAATTCCCTATATATTATATGTAAAATAAAAATAATAAATAAATTTCTAAAAAGTTTTTCTGGTTGAAGACCATCAATAAATGGACATACATTAGTACAAAACGTTTGTAAAAAAACTAAAGAAGTAAGAGAAAAACTATATAAAATTGCTCTAGTTTTTTTATTTAATAAATCTTGAACGTTTAGATTTTGACTCATTAAAGTTCCTTTATAAATTGAAAACTCAAATTATATCATACTAAATTAGTATTTATTATTTATGTAGTCTAAACCTATTTGTAATAATGATTAGATAAAATTAAGAAAAAATTTTGGAAAATAGATGAAAGATAAATTAATAGAAATAATAAAAGATGCTGGTGAGATTCTAAAAGAGGGATATTTCTCAAAAAAAGATGTGACTTTTAAAGCAACAAAAGATTTAGTAACAAAATATGATGTAGCAGTTGAGAACTATTTAAAAGAGAAGTTTGAATCTGAGTTTAAAGAGTTTAATGTAATTGCAGAAGAGTCTGATAATACAGATTTAGAGTTTTTAAATTCAATTATAGTTGATCCTATTGATGGAACAACAAACTTTGTAAATAAAGTCCCTCATACTTGTATCTCTGTAGGGGTTTATAAAGATAAAAAACCATATATTGGGATTGTTTATAATCCTATTTTAGACGAATTATATAGTGCAGTTGTTGGACAAGGAGCATATTTAAATGGTGAGAGACTTCAAGTTAGTGATGAAGACTCATTCCAAAGAGCACTTTTATCAACTGGTTTCCCATACTCAAATGCAACAAATCAAGATGATTTAAATGATGTAATTAAAAAAATGAAAGATATCCTTCCTAAATGTCAAGATATTAGAAGACTGGGAAGTGCAGCAATTGATTTATGTTTTGTTGCTAGAGGAACATATGAAGGTTATTATGAGATGAATTTAAAAGCATGGGATGTAAGTGCTGGTCTTATTATTTTGCAAGAAGCTGGTGGGAAAATTTCAACTATTGATGGAAGTGAATATACTTTATTTGAAGATAAGTATATTGTTGCTTCAAATGGATTAATTCATGATGAATTAATCTTAAATCTTAATTTGTAAAATATCTATCTTGAAGATGTGCTAGTGAATCTTGGTGCATCTTCATAAACTCATTTTCATACAATTTATTACATTTATAAAATTCAATACCATTTATAATTGCTACAATAGAAAAGTCATCTTTATTATTAAAGTTTTCCATTTCATAGTGAGTTTCTATATATTTATCTTGATAATTATGTAAAGTCTTATAATCAAAAGCTGGTGATATTTGTGAGTTTGATATTATGGTTTGAGAACTGTTTTGTTTATCATTTACAGCAGGACAAACTTCATCTATATAGATATTATCATCAACGTTTGGACTTAAAGGGTAAGCTCTACATATAGATGGTCTTTGCTCATAAATACTACATTTAAAATCTTTTAAATATTTACAAAATCCAACACCATTAGTTAATAATACAATAGGTTTTAAATATCCTAACTCTCCAAAAAGAAAAAGAATAGGAAAGTTTTTATAGACTGTTTTAAAGTCTTCTAGTATAATTTGTGCAAAAACAGTTCCTTGTCTTCCATCGCAGCATTTTGCTGGACAAATCTCACATGATGAGAAAGTATAGGTATTGTTTTTAGTATCAATAAATTGTTTCATTTGGAAATTATAATCAATAAATGAAAAAACTTTTCTGATATTTGATTTTTTCATATGAATATTTTATTGCTATTCTATTATATTAAAATAGAAGTAACAGTAAAAGTAACAATTTTGTAGGATCTATTATGCAAGAGAATATTTATAATATAAACAAAGATTTATCTCTTTATAAAAGTAGAGATAATGATATGTTTATCATAGAATCTATAAAAAGAGAATCTATTTTAGATTTGGAAAAAGAGAAGTATTATTTAGAAAAATATATAAAAAATATAGATTGTAAAGTTGATATATTAAATGAACATAATGTGTTGTTTTTCAAACTAGCAAATGTAAAAAAATTAATTTCTTTACGAGATATAAAAATTCAAAACAATTATGAATTATTTTTCAAAATAGCAATAAATATTACAAAAACTTTACAAGAAATACATAAAAACGATATCTTTCATACTAACATTACTTATGATTCAATCTATCTAGATGAAAAATATAATGCTTATATATTTAATTTTTTTAATAGTATTGATTATAGTGATAAAAGTATGGGCTTATCTTCAATCTATTTTAAAAACTTGCCTGTCTTAAATAAATCACCAGAGCAGTTTGGACGAATTAATAGTGAAGTTGATTTAAGAAGTGATATTTATAATTTAGGTTTAGTCTTTTATGAACTTCTTGAAAATAAACATCCTTTTGAGAGTGATGATGATCTTCAAACACTGCATTTGATTCTTACAAAAAATATTAGTTCCCTTGAGAATTTACCTAAAAATATTTCAGAGTTAGTTGTAAAACTATTAAAAAAAGAGGTTTCAAATAGATATCAAAGTACACATGGACTTTTATATGATTTAATTCAATTAGAAGATAACTATGTAAAGAGTTTTATCTTAGGACAAAAAGATATTTCATCACGACTTCAATTTCCTCAAAAAGTATATGGAAGAAAAAAGGAGATTAATCAATTAGTAAAAAACTATAAAAATGTTTGTTTATCTCAAAAACAGACAATATTTATCTCTGGTTATTCGGGGGTTGGAAAATCCTCTTTAATTGATGAATTAAAAAATAAAATTGTAAATACAAATAGCTATTTTATATCTAGTAAGTTTGATCAGTATAATAAAGATTTACCATATTTTGCAATTAGTGAAGCTTTTGATATTTTAGTAAAACAGATACTTCTTAAAAGTGATGAAGAAATAGAATCAATAAAAATAAATATTTTAAATGCTCTAAGAGGAAATGGTCAGATTTTAATTGATTTAATTCCAAGTTTACAAAAAATTATTGGAAAACAAAAAGAGGTTGAAAAACTTCCTTCAAATGAGAGTGAAAATAGATTTAATCAAATTTTTGTAGATTTTATAAAGATTATTGCAACAAAAGAAACACCTTTAGTTTTAGTAATTGATGATTTACAATGGATGGATTTAGCAACATTAAAACTTTTAGAAAATATTATAAATGAGGATGAATTAGAGTATATTTTTATACTTTCAGCATATAGAAGTAATGAGGTTGAAAATAATTTCCCTCTAAAAAATATTATTGATAATAATAAAAACATAAAAATCTTAGAGTTAGAACCATTAAAAAAGAAATCATTAAGAAAGTTTTTAAGAGATAGTTTTTTCTTGACAAAAGAAGAGACTCAACCTTTGCTTGATGAGATTTATACAAAAACTGATGCGAATCCTTTTTTCTTCAAACAGTTTATTAAAAAGTTATATGATGAAAAGCTTTTATATTTTTCATATGATAAATTTAAATGGGAATATAATATAAAAAAAATCAGACAAGAGAATATCTCTGATAATGTTGCAAGCCTAATGAAACAAAATATTCAAAAAGTAAAAAAAGAGAATTTAAAATATTTACAGATTGCCTCATGTCTTGGGGCAAACTTTGATTTAAAAGTTATTGAGAAAATTGATTCATTAGATATTGTATCTATTATAAAAAAACTAAAAGATAGTTTTACAAATGGTTTTTTAATCCCTTCATCTATAGATATTAATAATAGAGCAGATTTGTTAAATAGTGATGAGGTAAATATAAAGTTTTTACATGATCAAGTTCAACAAGCTATTTACTCTACAATAGATGAAAAAGACTTACTCTCTTTGCATTATAATATAGGAAGAACTCTTTTAGATATAAAAGATATTGAAATATACTGTTTTGAGATTTTAAATCATCTAAATTTTTCAAAAAGTCTAATAAAAGAAAAAACTGAAAAGTTTGAGTTAATTAATTTAAATATAAAATCTTATGAAATTGCAAGTGCTTCTACTGCATATGATGGAGCTTTAGTTTATTTGGATATTGCAAAGGAGCTTTTAGAAGAGTTTGATTTACAAGAGAATTATAAACTATATATAGATATTTTACTTAACTACGTTGAGTTATTATACTTAACAAGTGATTTTGAAAAAGCAAAAAAATATGAAGATATTTTATTTAGTACAATAACAAATATTGACGATGAGATAAGATTAAGAAGGATATTAACTGTTCAATATACAAGAATTGGTAAGTTAGACTTAGCAATAAATGAAGGCTTAAAATCATTAAAACTTTTAGGTATGCATATTTCAAAAGATATTAGTTTTGAAGATGTAGGAAAAGAGATTCAAGAAGTACAAGAACTTATAAAGAATAAACCTTTCTCAAAAATTGCAAAACTGGCAAAAATAGAAGATGAAAAAGTATTAAAAACCTTAGATATTTTAATGGAAATGCAACCTTGTTCTTATAATTCTGGTTCCTTGATATTTCCAATTACAATTTTAAGATTATTAAAGTTAACTATTAAACATGGAAATAGTTACCTATCTTATTATATTTATATGATGTATGCATTGATGAATACAAAGGTTTTAAAAGATTATGATATGGCTTTTGAAGCTTCTAAATGGGCTCAAGAACTTAAAAAAGATTATGATAAATCAATCTTAACTGGCAGATTTAATATGATGTTATCTAACTTTGTAATGCCTTGGCAAAATAAACTTGAAGAGTCAACAAAGTTAAGAGCTAAAGCTTATAGTGAGTGTTTGGAGTATGGAGATTATTACTGGGGGATTCACTCTTATATTTTTGGTTTTTATGCAAATTTAGTAAGTTCAAAAAACTTAAATGAATTATATTATCAAACAAAAACAATAGCAAATGTATCAAAGAAAATAAATCAAATATCGCAGTACTATTTATGTAATATTCAAATGAATCTAATTGATGTATTAAGAGGGAAACTAAATAATATAGAAGATTTAAATCATAAGGATGGATTTGAACAAATAGCATTAAGTGAATATGATAAACAAAACTATATGTGTGGTAAATATGATTTTATTGTTGCAAGACTACTACAAGGCTTTATGTTTGGAAGATATGATAAAGCCCTTGATATATCACTAAATGAAAAACTTGATGAGAGATCTTTAGATGAAGGGATATTCCATGAAGCCTTCTATAAAGTGTTTAATATTTTAAGTATCTTAGCTTTAGATTTTGAAGGTAATTTAAAAGATGAAATAAAAAAACGAAGGTATTATAGTTATATTGATACAAATCTTTCTTTTATTGATATTTGGAAAAAAAGCTCTCCTAAACTTTTTTTAGGAGTTGATTATTTAATAAAAGCTGTAAAGTTTAGTATAGATAACTCTTTTGAAGAATCAGTAGATGCTTTTGAAAGTGCTATTAAAGAGTTTAAAAACAATAAGTTTATATTCTTTGAAGCAATATCAAATGAATTTTATTCAAAATATTGGGAAAAAAGAGGAAATAAAAAAATATCAAACCTTTATCTTCAAGAAGCAATTGAACTATATAAAGAGTTTAAAGCTTATGCAAAAGCAGAGTTCTTAGAAACAAAACTAAGTAGTGTAATAACTAATAAAACGCAAAATAGTGAATATTTAGATTTAGATTTAATTATCAAAAGTTCAAACTCAATTTCAAAAGATAGAAAATTAAAAAGAATTATTAAAAATATTTTAGAATTAGTATATAAATTTTCTGGTGCTCAAAATGGATTTATGTTTTTAAATGAGAGTGAATTAACTATTGCTGCTCAAATTAATGATAGTAATTTTAAATATTTTATGGATGAGAAGTTTGAAATACAACTTCCAATATCTGTAGTTAAATATGCACAGAAATTAAAAGAGGTTTTATTAATAAATGATATTAACTCTTGCGAATTAGAAATTAAAGATAGTTACATAGCTAAAAATGAACCAAAATCAATTTTAGTTATTCCCTTAGTTCTAAATGATGAGGTTAAAGCAGTAATTTATTTAGAGAATTTTAATCAAAAAAATATTTTCACTAAACAAAGCATAGAGACAATAAAACTTTTAAGTACTCAAATGATTATCTCTATAGAGAACTCTTATTTTTATGAAAATTTAGAAGGATTAGTTGAAAAAAGAACAAATGAATTAGAAAATACTTTATCTTTATTTGATATGGGGCAGATGTTACTGTTTAAATGGGAAAATAAAAAAGATTGGCCTGTATCATACCTATCAAATAATATTGAATCGATCTTAGGTTATAAAAAAGATGATTTTTTAAGTGGTAAGATTAACTATATTGATATTATTCATGATGATGATAAAGTAACAGTTTTAAAAGAGGTAAAAAAAGCAAGCAAAGGAAGAGAAAATACAGTTCTTCATAAAACTTATAGAATTAAAAACAAAAATGGTAAATATTTATGGATTTATGACTCAACAAAAATAGTTTATGATGAGTTAGGAAATGTTGCATACTTTTTAGGATATATAGTAGATGTAACAAAAGAGAAAAAAAGAGAGAACTATCTACTTCAACAAACAAAAATGATAGCACTTGGAGAAATGATTGGCAATATTGCTCATCAATGGAGACAACCGTTAAGTTTGATCTCAACATCTGCAAGCTCATTAAAGTTAAAAAGAGAGTTAAAAATATTAGAAGAGAATGATATAAATGAATCTGTTGAGATTATTTTAAATACAGTAAATGAATTATCCCATACAATTGATGATTTTAGAGATTTTTTATGTGTAGATAAATCAGTATTTGAAGAGTTTTATTTAGATGATATTGTATCAAAAGCACAAAAAATGATAAATCATTTTTTCGTAAATTATAATATAAGATTAAATCGAAAGATTCCTAAAAATTTAAAAATAAAATGTAGTGAAAGCCAATTAACTCAAGTTTTTATAAATATTTTGAGTAATTCTAAAGATGCACTTTTATTAAATAATGTAGATAAAGAAAAAGTTATTGAAATAAAAGCTTATGAAAAGTCAAATAAAAAATATATAACTATAAAGGATAATGCAGGTGGTATTGATAGTAAAATTATTGGTAAAATTTTTGAACCATACTTTACAACTAAACACCAAAGTCAAGGTACAGGATTAGGTTTATATTTAACCCACCAAATTATTACAAATGAACTTGAAGGAGAACTTGAAGTTCATAATGAAGAGATGAATTTTAACGAT
>Ga0070724_10000957_pt1 | contig 18468 bp, 10 predicted proteins | sample tdDd001_FD_67278 | JGI IMG/M metagenome (GOLD analysis project Ga0070724, IMG submission 67278) | Marine sediment microbial communities from the Atlantic coast under amendment with organic carbon and nitrate - tdDd00.1 | ecosystem: Environmental > Aquatic > Marine > Coastal > Sediment | place... | reverse complement strand
CTAAATGTTTGATTTCGATATTTTCCAAGTGAATATTTTCCATTGGCAATTGTGGCCATCCTGCAACTTCAATTCCTCCTCGATAAGCATGATTAATGGTCATATTTTTAATGTAGATATTTCTAAACAAAGGAAAATGAGTGGTATCAACTAAGTTTTTAGAATAACAAGGATTTAATACCGCACCCATTTTAGCATGATTTAGATGCATATTTCTGATATAAATATCTTCAACAACCCCTCCACGCTCTGGTGAACTTTTGATATACAATCCAAATTTTACATTCTGAACTCCAATATTATCCAAAGCATATACATTACGAACACTACCGGCAACTTCACTCCCAATACATATTGCGTGATGCCCCTTTAAAATACAATTGCGAACGACGACATTCTCAGTGGCTCCATAAATCTTATTTCCTTTGATAAATTTCGATTGAATACCTTCCAATTCTGTTCCCGAAATATCAACACCTTCACGCCCTTCCTTGTTTCTTCCCGATTTAATTGCCACATTATCATCGTGGTTATTGAACATACAATTCTCAATTAAAACATTGTGACTACTTTCAGGATCTACACCATCACTATTCACAACATTCACATCAAATACAACATTGCGGACCGTAACATTTTCTGAGAATACTGGATGCACTGTCCAAAAAGGAGTATTTGTTAGTTTTACACCATCAATTAAAATATTTTTACTTAGATAAAATTCCATTAGAAAAGGACGATAGAAATCTTTTTTGATATCAGTAAATTCACGATCTGCTAACTTTACATCGGTATCACATAATCTATGAAGTACCAATTTGTGATCTTCAGCTAAATCCTGACGATACCAGTGTTGCCATTTTTCACCATCCCCATCGATAACAGGTGCAGTTCCTTTTAAGGTTTCAGCAACTATCGCTATATTTTCAACATTAAAAGCTCTAACCAATGGGGAGAAACTTTTAATAGAAACACCTTCCCAGCGAGTAATCACACCCTTACCATTATTCAGATAATTTTTAGGATTGAAGGTAAATTTAATCTTGGTTCCACTGGCTAACATCAACCTGATATTGCTTTTCAGATTAATCGGACCATCCATTCGATAGATATCGGTCTCCTTTACCCAAGCTTTTGGTCCAAGAGTATGCGGAAAATAAATTGTTCCACCACCTTGTTTTGATAACTCATCAATAGCCTTATTCAATAGTGGCTGAAAATTGTACGAACCAGCCATATCTGGCTTGTGTCCTGAATATTCAATCAAATTAATGCTTCGATCAGGAAATGTTATTTCTGGAATCGATTGAATAATTGCTTCAACACTGTCATCAATTTTTTGATCTAATTCACTTTTTTCCTCAGATATATCTTGACAAGAACTAAATCCTAAAATCAAAAACATTGTAAGAAAAATTGTATTACTAGTATATATCTTCATTTTATAATTATTTAAATATTTTTCCCTGCAAACCTTTTACTTCTTCTTATATTTCTTTAATAGCTTTTTAAGTTCTTTTTTGGTGACAGGAATAATGCTACAATGTTTTGAATCTTTTGGTGTTACAACATCAATCTTTTTAAAGTCAATAAAATTGGTTGTTTCCCATGCTTCTAAACTACTTTTAAATGGATCACAGTAGACATACCACTTCTCCTCTCTCAGAACCTTTATAACCTGAGGACCTTCTGTTGGTTGTGTTTGATTATTAAAAACAACTTTCCCACTATCAAATTTCCCAAAACCAAAATTGTCTTTTTCAGGATCGAGAGTAGGAGAAACATACATTCTATTTCCCATTTTATCCTTGGTAGCTCCCGGCTTATGAAATGCATAATATTGCCCTTTGGCGTTTATAATCGTTAAATCAATATCATGAATTCCCAAATCATAATAAACTTTGGATTTTTCAGGAGAAATATTTTTCCAGTCCTTTGTTTTTGTATAATGAATTGCATTATGACCTTCATGTAAGGATGACCAATGCACATAAAACATTTTTTCCTCTTCACAATAAATGAATTCCGGTGCCCATGCTCTTAATTTTAACGAATCAACAACTTCAATTGGTCCTCCTTCCCAATTCATTAAATCGGAGGATTCCCAATGATAAATTGTAGGATTGTTCCATGCTTTTGTATGTACCAAATGAAATTTTCCATTTACTCGATTTACAAATGGATCTCTCAATCGTACTCCTGCATCAAAAACAGGTTGATTATCATTTAAAGCGATCCATTTTTTTGCATCATAACTGTATGCTAAATGCAATTTCTCACACTTATTCTTAAAATATGGCATTACATAAGCAACATATTCATCAATGCTATCTTTCTTTAAAGCTGCCTTAGTTTCTTCCAGAAACATCACAGAAAAAAGAATAACAGCCAGTAGCAAATATTTAGCAATAACTTTGTTCATTATTTAAATTTCCTAATTAGTTTTTTTGCAATTTTTCCAGGTACTTTAAATACAGTTCCATGTCTAACTCCACCTGTAAAAGAAATCTGATCAGAAATATCTGTCCAATTTTTCAAGTCTTTTGACTCAACAGCTCCCATGCTTCCCTTACGATATTTATCGAAATAAACGATGTACTTGTCTCCGACCTTTAAACAAGTTGGTCCCTCGGCCCAATAGTCACCAGTAATTGCTTCAGAAGGTTTCGAATAAGGTCCTTCGATTGAAGTTGCTTTGGTCCAACGAATGTTCTTCTCGGTTTTAGGAAATTTTGTTTCATCCTTAATAAACATGATATAATCCTGATCTTTCAATTTCAGAATTGATCCATCAATCACATTAAAACCATGATCATAAAACAATTTCGTTTCTGAAAATGATTTGAAATCCTTAGTAGTGATACTATACATTCTATGATTTCGTCCATTTCCATTGCTCATATCAGTTTCCGGATATCGTCCTGGAATGGTAGTCGACCAAAAAATCAGGAATTGATCTTTCACATCATCATATGCAATCTCTGGAGCCCAACAATTTTGGGCATTTCCTTCATGACTCATTACTGGTATATAGATTTGATCAGACCAGGAAATTAAATCTTTAGAGTTGGCATAACCAATTCCTTTTTCTTTCCATCCGGTAGTCCAAACCATATGAAATTTTTTATCGGGTCCGTAAATAATACATGGATCTCGCATCAACTTACTCTCTCCTATCTCAGGTTGCAAAAACGATTGATCATCTTTTAATGTGTTCCATTTGTATCCGTCCTCGCTATACGCCAAGTGCAAACCATCCTCTCCATTTCCCTTAAAATAAGAGAAAAACAATATCTCATTTTGGGCATTCCCAATCAATGGAAATACCATTAAAATCAATAATAAACTTCTCAAAATCATATCTATATTTCTTTTTACAAAGGATTTTCTGAAACACCTTTATTTGTAATTTTCACTTTTTTAATGAAGCCATTTTCATCGAACTCCATTTTATCAATGCAGGTAACTCTTGAATGTTTATTCGTTTCTGTCAATGGTCTTCGGTGATATACAATATACCAATCATCCTTCGTCGGATGTTTAATTACAGAATGATGCCCTGCACCTCTTGCCACATTCTCATCTTGTTCCAAAATTTTCTCAATACGATTGAATGGTCCCAATGGAGAATCTGAAATCGCGTAAGCAACACTGTAATTGGCTAACCTCCAACTACCTTCTGACCACATAAAATAGTACCTACCATTACGCTTGAACATAAACGATCCTTCCTTGTACTGATCTGGAGTCACCTCCTTAAAAACTGAACCATCATCAAATGGAAAAAAACCAGTAAAATCGTCCTTTAATTTCGCAACATTACATCGCTTCCATCCGCCGTAATACATGTAATATTGACCATCATCATCCTTAAAAACATATTGATCGATAGGTTGAGCCCCATTGTGAAATTTATCAATTAAGGGTTTTCCCAGATAATCCTGATATGGTCCTTGAGGTTGATCGCTAACCGCTACTCCGATTCCGCCGGATTCTTTATCACTTTGGATATCGTTTGCACTAAAAAACAGGTAAAACTTCCCTTGGTTTTCAACAATTGCAGGTGCCCACATAGCTTTCTTTGCCCATTTAACAGAAATGGTATCTAACACCTTTGAATGCTTATTCCAATTGATTAGATCATTAGATGAAAATGCATCGATAAACACCTGTTGCTCATAGGGAGCAGAATAGGTAGGAAAAACCCAATATTTATTATCCAAAACAGCACCTTCCGGATCAGCATACCAACCTTCAAAAACAGGATTTCCGAAATACTGTTTGCCATCTTTTTTGCAAGAATAAGCTAGCATCAACAAACAGATGCTAATTATCCCTACATAGATTTTAATATTATACTTCAATTTCTGTTTCATTAAAAATTGATATTGATTTTCTTCATTTTTCGGCTGAACCCAACTAATTCTCCGTCTGCATAAACTGATAACCCTTTCTTTTTGCCATATTTTTTTCCGGATTTATCGAAAACAACACTGATGCTTTTTCCATTATATTTAACTCCATCCAGGCAAAACCATTCCCACTCATTCGAAGGCACTAAAGGATCAACTGTGATACTACCATCCTCATTCATTTCCAATCCTACCAAACCTGAAATTACCAAATCGCAATAACTTGAATGATTGTAATCTTTTCCTCTCAATATTGCGCTATTTTTATCTCCCCAATATTTTTTCGCCACTGCCTTAACATCCATATCCAAAGCAATAGCACGAGATAACCAAATTCCCGAATGAGGATGTAAACTTTCTCCAATCCATGGAATGGTATCACCGTAAGGCAGAACACGATGTTGTGAGTGTGTATAAATCTTCATGAAATCATAGAAATCCTTTTTCGTTATCACATTCTGATCGTAGTGACGCAAAAGATTTCGCATTCCTCCTAAAGTTAAACTGGTAGCAAAAGGCCAACTTGAACCATCCCACTGACAACGCTTGATGCGATTTTTCATGAAAAGTGGATGACGCTGCTCGGCTGTAGTAGGTCCATAAGGAGCATAAAAACCATTATCATTTTTCACTTCTTGCCAGGCACTTTCAAAACCTTGATCGGGCAAATTGAATCTCCATGGAAAATATCCGTAAAGCTCTCTAACATGTCTGTCCACACTTACTTTTCTGTGGTCGTAAGTCTCAATCTGATCATCTCTTTTTTCCAAGGGCAAAGTGCAGAAAAATTCATCTTTTGCATCCCAAACTTTCTCTTGTACTAATGCTTTTAAGTTCTGAGCGATCTCATAGAATTCCTGCTCAACATCTGATTTTCCTAGTCGTTTTGCGATTTTTGAAATACTTAAGGCATCAGCATACATGAACGAATTTAAAGTTGGACGCAAGCCTGAACCACTTATAGAATGTTCACCTCCATCACGATCATCATAAGACCAAAATAATCCGGATTTGTGCAAATTGCTTTCTTCCCAACCTTTGTAATTCTTTATCAATTTTGGCAATAAATCTTCGGCTAGGGTAAAATCACCAATAGTAGTACAATATTCATAAATGGATGTAGCAAACCATGAACTGTAATGGCGAGGTTCTGCGATATCTGAAAACCAAAATCTTAAATAATCTTCAATATACCCCTTATTGTTAAGCCATTTTCCTTCATCAACATGCAAACCGGCTGCACAAGCAATCGTATTGTATTTTTTTGAGTGCCCTACTTCCGGCAAAAACTCTGTAATAACATATCCCGATGGTGTATTTTTAATGTGCTTTCGATAAAGCCACCAACGATAATAGTAAACCTGTTCAATTTCTTTATTCGGACACTCAAAATAAGGAACATTTTGCTGCATCCAATCCCAACATTGTTGATTGGATATTTCATTGATAATCGGCTCATCATCTACCGAATTAAAAAACTCCACATAATGCTCAAAATCCTTATCATTAAGTATTTTATTATCTTGAGCATTCAAATTAATTTGCGATATAATTATCAGAAATATAAAACCTATCTTTTTCATAAATATCCCTATTTTTTTATTCTAATTTTTTCAGATGAGTAGGAAAAAATATCACCGTAAGTGAAAATATCTCCAGAATCCTTTTCCATATATTCATCCATTGAAAAACAAACCATTAAATACCTTATACTATCTTCATTTTTTACAGGAATAATACATCCCCAAGGAAATCCCCCATGCTTTCTATGATTTCCGGGAGATGGATTCAATTGAATTGTTCCTGTCACTTCAGCCGGAGCAAACAATTTTCTAACATCCATTTGTGTTGGTGAAGTTGCATCTACAATCAAATGCTCACCATTCATTTTGGCAATTGCAATTCCTTCTCCCGTATCGTTAGCACTGATTTCTTCCCAATTTTCAAGGTCCTCAGATTTTGCAATGTGCAATTGTCGAGGGCGCCCACCATGATATGCGATAAACCAATTTTTGTCAATTTTGATTAGATCTCCATCCAATGAATTTTCAACTATTCCTGGATATTTTTTACAGTGAATCAAATGCAAACCATCAGCCAATAAATTCTCTTTTGATTTTCCAATATGTAGCATTCCACCTGGTGAAGGAAAAGCTCTAGCCACATATAGCCACTGCTTGGAATCTCTATCGAATACCAGTTTTGCAGCAGTTCCAGCTTCTATCCAGTTTTCATCCTCAGCCACAATTAGGCTTACCGGACGAACAATTCTTCCATTGCTATCCATCTCGTAAACACAGATTCCGCCAGAACCTCCATTTTTCCCCATAAAACGAGATGATGTGGAGATGTAATAGTTCCCTTTTTCATTTTGAATCGGATCTCCATTTTCATAGGTCACACTTCTGATATCGGCATGACCAATTCCTTCAAAATATCCTGCAGAAAAAGATCCAATACTTACAGATTCATTTCGAGCTAATTCAATCCCGAATGCAGGCGAAAAACCGGAAAACTCATTTTGTCTTGTAAAACAAGATCGTTTTTCACTAACAATTCCAATATGATGCAATCCGTCCTGATTTTCAATCATAAATCGAAAATCATCATTACCTAAAAAGAAATACAAAGTATATGCTTGCTTATTGGTATCAATCCCCTCAAAATTCTTTCGAATGGTTTCCTTATTTTTCTGCTTTAACTCAAAAACAAATTCCTTCCCCACTCTTTTTAGTAGTGCAGAGTTCTCTTTATCCTTAACAAATCCTAATTGAACCTGATGACTTTTTGTATGGGGTGTAACCTGCAATTTAGCTAAAACACAAGGAGCTTGAATTCGAGGAAATACTTTATTTATTTTAAATCCACTTTGCTTATCCGAGGTAAATTTTAACCCATTTCCTGTTTTCGAAACAAGCAATTCTCCTTCGCCTATTTCTTCAAATCTTGGTAATGATCCATTCAAGGGATCATTTTTAAAATTGCGATTATAAATTGGCCAGGTCGGTTCCAAAATATTATTGCGATATTGATTTGTTAATTGAAAATCCAACTCATGCAAAGCTTTGCTTTGTTGTGCAGAACCTTCAAAATAAAGAAGGACACAAATCAATAAAAGGCAATATCTATTTATCTTTCTCATATTCTTACTAAATCTTAGTTTGTCAAAAATTTATATATACAAATAGAATAATAATCTTCGCCAGGGTTTACTACTGTAGTTGGAAAATTATCGTGATTTGGGCTGTCTGGAAAATGTTGCGTTTCCAGGCAAAATGCCGAACGATGCTCGTAAGCCAATCCATATTTGCCAACATCCTGTCCGTTTAAGAAGTTTCCTCCATAAAACTGCAAACCTGGCTCGTTGGTAAAAACTTCAATGATTCTTCCTGATTTAGATTCACTTATTCTAGCTGCTAATTCATTTTTTTCATTAGTATTCAAAACCCAGTTGTGATCGTATCCCAAACCATATTGTAATTGATCAAAATCACTATCAATCCTGCTACCAATAGCAGTAGCTTGAGTAAAATCCATTGGCGTATTTTTTACAGATGCAATTTCTCCTGTAGGTATCAGTCCCGAATCAACTGGAGTATATCTATCAGCATTTATCTGTAATATATGATCATTAATACTGCCTTTTCCTGCACCGTGTAAATTAAAAAATGAATGATGTGTTAAATTAATAGGAGTTGTTTGGTCGGTAGATGCCCAATATTCTATTTTTAATTCATTGTTATCTGTAAGCGTGTACAATACTTTAATCGTAAGATTTCCAGGATATCCTTCCTCCATATCCGGAGAAAAATAGATTAACTCCAAAGTTTGTGTATTAATTTGTTTGGCCTCCCAAACCACATTATTAAAACCATTAATTCCTCCATGTAGATGATTCTTTCCATTGTTTTTGGCCAGCTTATATTCGGTGCCATTTAATGAAAATTTACCGTTGGCAATTCTATTTCCATATCTTCCAATAAGTGCACCAAAATAAATTTCATTACTATTCAAATAATCTTCGATCTTTTCATATCCCAATACAATATCTTCAAAATTCCCATTACGATCCGGAGTCCACAAATTCACAACACGACCTCCATAATTGGTAATTTGTGCAACTAAACCATTGTCATTTTTTAAAGTAAATAGATCAACCTTTTTATCATGAATTTCTTTTGCAAAATTCTGTTTGGGAATCAATTTAATCTGATTTGATTCTGAACAAGAAATAAATAATATTATAAAACACAATAAGGTTAATTGATTAAGTATTTTTTTCATTTTTATCTTAATGTTTCTAATAAAGTTAAGTCTGTTTATCTATAACTAGCATGAGGAATACTGTCCATCTTAAATTCCAACACTTTACCATTCACAAAATCATTATGCTTCAAAAATGGTTCTTCCAATTTCCTGCCATCAAGAGAAACAGACTTCACGTAGCAATTTTTCTTTGATAAATTTTTCGCTTCAATCACAAACTTTTTATGTTTTGGGGAATTAGGTAAATTAAGGCTTAATTCAATTTCAGGGAACAAAGGCTTACCCAAAACATATACATCAGAACCAGGTGTTACCGAATAAAATCCCATGGCACTCATAATATACCATGCCGACATTTGTCCACAATCATCATTACCGCATAAACCAACCGGCGAATTCTGATATTTATCGTTTAAAATATCACCAACTAGTTTTTGTGCTTTATAATTTTGTCCCACATAATTGTACAGGTAAGGATAGTGATGTCCAGGTTCATTATCGTGACGATAATGTCCTTTTGCAAAATTTTCATCCAATAAATCTACAAAAACAGAATCTCCACCAACTGTCTCCTTTAAACCATCGATATCGTGCATGGCACAAAACAAATAGGTCCATGGACTTCCTTCAGTAAATGGACGATTTTTACGGTCCTTTAAATTTTTAAGAAAACTACCATTAGTATGACGAGGATGCATAAATTTAGATGCTGGATTGTACAAATTTTTATAATTTTTACTTCGATTTATGAATAAACTATAATCATTTTCTTTACCAAGAGCTTTCGCCATTTGTGCCACACAATAATCATCGAAAGCAAATTCTAAGGTTCGTGAAACAGATTCTGAAGTTTTATTCTCAGGTACAAATCCCAACTGCTTGTACCAGGTCAAACCGCCGCGTCCTTCGTATGATGTCCATGATGCACGATCCCTCCATGTTTTTATGGAATCACCATCGGGGGCAATCATTGCATTTTTATACATGGCTTTGTAGGCTGTCTCAACATCAAAATTCCGAAAACCTTTTATATAAGCGTCCGCAATAAGTGCATCGGCATGCGTACCAATCATGATATTGCTATAGGTAAGATTTGGCCATTTAGGTAACCATCCTCCTTCTTCGTACATATTCACCAAAGATTGCACCATAGGAGAAACATGCTCTGGAGCGGTAAAAATTAGCAATGGATGCAAGGTTCTAAACGTATCCCATAGCGAATAATCATTATAAGCTACTCCAGAATGAATCGCATCATCAAAAGCACTATAGTATTTTCCATACTCCGAAAATATGCGTGGATACAACAACGAATGATACATTGCCGTGTAAAAAATCGCTTTTTGATCTGCTGTTGCTCCCTTAATTTTTATTCTGGAAAGGTATTTATTCCATTCTTTCTTATTTTGATCTACTATTTCCTGAAAATCCCAATTTGGTATTTCCATTTGTAAATTTTGTTCTGCCTGATCAAAACTAATAAACGAAGTCGCAATTTTGGCATTTACCTTATTTGAATAAAATGACACCAAAGCACCCAACTGATTCGCTTTTAATTCGCTTTGCTCCAACTCTACGTATTCACTTTCTTCTTGTTGGAAAATCTTATAATTTGCAAAATCACTATCAAATTCAATAATAAAATACCCCTTGAAATTCTTCAGATCAGGTCCCATTTTTCGATCCTTTATTTCATTGTGGCGATCAGAATTATAACCAATAATTCTTCGCTTTTCGGGAATAATTTTAACAAAACCACCATAATTCAACTCCCGACTGGCTTCAATAGTAACAGATGCTTTTTGTTCTTCAGGAAAAGAAAATCGAAACATAGAACAGCGTGTTGAAGCAGTCATTTCTGTTTGAATCGTATCCGAAACTCGATTCATTTTCACCGAATAATAATGAGGTTTTACCACTTCATCATCGTGTTTGAAATCCATACCTCGATCATTCGCTAAAAAAGCAGGTTTGCCAATTTGTGGCATAAGAGATACAAATCCATAATCGCCCATCCACACGGCTGGTTGATGAGAGCCAATAAAACCAATAATCTTATCGTCATCATAATGATAGGCGCTTTTACTGATTTTGTTCTCGCGTGTCATTGGAACCCATTGTGTCATTCCAAATGGTCGAGTAACTCCAGGCACTGTCCCTCCATATTCAGTTGCGTGATGACCACTGGTTCCGATATACAAATTCACATCATCAACTGGACTATATTCGGGAGTTGATTTACATCCAATTAGGAAAACAAAACAAATTAGTAATACTAATATTCTCTTCATACTTCAATAAATTAAAACATCATCGAAACTTCTCCTAAAGCAGCATTCTTCGATTTATTAGCAGTTTGATGAATTGTAATCTTGATAAATTTTGCTTTTACTGGCTTTTTGAAAAAGACCCTACTAATCATGCTTGATTGGTCAAACTCTCCAACCTGAACCAACGTTTCCCAATTCTTACCATCAGAACTCACTTCAAAGTCATATTTTACAATTCTCTCTTTCCAATCGTTCTGACGAGGCGTATAAACAAAACCTTTATAAGTTCTTTCTTCACCCATATCAAAAGCAATAAAGTGTGGTAATTTAGGGTCCAGATCATCCCAGTTGGTATGCCAAAATGTATTCGGATTATTATCAAAAGTATTAACCGCCGGGTACCGTTCTTTTTGTTCCGAACTTAAGCTATGAATCTTCCATCCTTGTTTTACCATTTCGAATGTATCTTCACTAAGTAAACTTTTATCTGCCCCTGCTATTTTCGAGAAGGTTTTTATAGTTCCACCATCAACCATATTAATACTCTTTTTATACTTCATAAACCTCGAATTATTCAAAGAATAGAAAATAGCAGCATTTTCATCTGTCGATAAGCTAATCAAACCATTATCATCTCTTTCTATTAATACGGATGGCGACAATTTTATCTTATTCCCTATTATGGCTTTCTTTTCCGATGCATAATCAAAAACACTTTTATTTCTGATATCGATTGGCTGAAATGAAATATTGAACTCGTAATATTTTTTATCTAACAGATATTGAGGCAAAACACCAGCACCACATGTTGCTGTTCCTAAGCCAGTTTGTAGATGGTCAATATTTACTGTCACAAAATCACAGGGTTTTAACTGATTCGAATGTCTTGCCTTATCAATTTCCATATCATTATATGGGTAAGCACTAAAATTAAAAATTGAATCGCTTTTAAACATAAAACCAATACCCTCATAATTTGTTACCGTTGACCATTTTACACCCATTCTATTCGATGTTTCCTGTGGAATTTCAAATGAATGATCGAACATCTCATAAGCTGATTTCTGATAATAGCCTATTTTTCCTAATTCCTTACGATCGGAATAGGTTGAATTTTCGCCCAAACCATACCAACTTGCTTGATCATACAATCGATTTAGTTTTATCTGATAGCCAATCTTAGCCAAAGATGTTATTGAATTTGGAAATTGCACTTTTGCATTTAAAATACATCTTCCAAAAGCATCAATTTCTATTGTTTGCAAGGTGTTTATACGAATGTTCCTATCTTTATTTTCCAATAAAACTGGTAAGGAAACAGATACTCCTTTTCCAGATTTATTCACAACAACTTTACCATTAACAGTTTGATCCAAGCTGTTCAATCCCGCATTCAACCATGAACTTTTTCCATTCGCATCCTTCTGATCATTTTCAGTTGCTGGTCGATAAAAGTTTAATTTTGGACCCTCTTGTAGAAGTTTACGTCCTAGATAATTATAAGTAATAATTTTCCCATCTTTTTTACTGATACTTATTTCTAAATCATCACTTACAATATCAATTGCATCTGCATTATTATCAATTTTAAAATTTTGATATGATGCTAATTCTGAAAAGAAACTTGGCTTAATAGGCAAAGTAAATTGCTCCCATGCCAGCTCATGTCCCTTAGTTATCATACCATTATTTTCCTTTATTCTAAAAGAAAAATTTAGCACATATTCCTGTCCTTCTTTTAATTGAGGCAATTGTGGTATTACAAATTGTATTTCTCTACTTTCCTGTGGTTCTAAATTCAACTGTAGTGATTTAGAAAAAACTACATTTTCAGCATCCGAAATTGTTACATAGAGATCAAATAGATTTAGATTGGTAAAAAAGTATTTGTTTCTGACTTCGAAAGAATAATCTTTTAAGTTTAAGGCTTTTACTTCAATATTTTGATATACCTTTTTCACTTCAAACAACTGAGCCTTAGGTTCACGATCAGAATTCACTAAACCATTTAAACAAAAACTATTGTCATTAGGAATAGTTGGATCATGATCACCTCCGTATGCAAAAAACTCATCGCCATTTTCATCTCTTGTGCGCAAACCTTGATCTACCCAATCCCAAATACAACCACCTTGCAAAACCGGATATTTCTCAATGGCTTCCCAATAATCTTTCAAGCCTCCACAACTATTTCCCATTGCATGAGCATATTCACACAAGATCAATGGTCGATCGTTATATTTTTGAGCGTAATCAACAATTTCATGAATGCGATCGTACATAGGGCAAAAAATATCGGTATTAGCAGCTAATCTCGCCCCTTCGTATTGTACCGGACGAGTTTGATCATGCTCTTTCATCCACTGGTAAGTCGCCTCGAAATTCACGCCATTTCCAGCTTCATTTCCCAACGACCAGGTTACAATACACGGATGATTTTTATCTCGTTCGAACATTCGTTTGGTGCGATCGATATGAGCAGCTTTCCATTCAGGATTTTTTGCCAAAGAATTCACACCATATCCCATACCATGCGATTCGATATTAGCCTCATTAATCACATACAAACCATAAATGCTACACAATTCATAAAAACGCTCATCTGTTGGATAATGACAAGTACGTACAGTATTTATATTATTCTCTTTCATCATTTTGATGTCCAACAAACGACTTTTTTCATCAATAACATGTCCTTCATCAGGATCATGTTCGTGACGATTCACACCCTTGATGTAAATAGCTTTTCCGTTAACTAGAAAGCGTCCATTCTTAATTTCAATTTTACGAAAGCCCACCAATTGCGAAAAAGATTGTACAATGTTTCCTTTATTATCTCTCAAACAAATTATTGCTTTGTATAAATTTGGAGTTTCAGCGGTCCATTTCCTAGGATTCTTAATTGTAGTCGAGCCAAAATCAATGTTCATTTTTGAATCAGCAACATCAATACTTTTGGTCAAACTCACCATATGTTCACTCTTATCCATCGAAAATAGTTCTGCCGTCAACTGATAATTGCCAAACTTTTTCTTTGTGTGATTCTTCAACTCAACTTGCAAATGAAATTGTCCATTGCGGTAATTCTCATCCAAATCGGCAATGATTTTAAAATCGCGAACACGAACTTTTGGTAATGCCGACAAGGTAACATCTCGTTCAATACCACTCAAACGCCAAAAATCCTGACACTCCAAATAACTACCATCCGACCAGCGAAATACTTCCAATGCCAAATCATTTTCGCCTTCTCGGATATAGGAAGTAATATCGAACTCAGCAGGTGTTTTCGATCCCTGGCTATATCCTACCTTTTCACCATTTACCCAAATATAAAATGCCGATTTCACGGCACCAAACTTTATAAACACCTGTCTACCATCCCACTTCACTGGAATGCTAAATTTGCGTTTATAATATCCAACTGGATTGTATGCTTCAGGAATAAAAGGAGGATTAGGTTTTTCTTTTGCTATTTTCGAAAATGGATAATTTGTATTGATATAAATAGGTACATCAAAGCCTTCACACTCCCAATTTGAAGGTACAGGAATATCACTCCAATGGCTTGTATTAAAATTTTCTTGATGAAAATCCGTTAATCTTTTTGAGGTATTCCTGACAATTGAAAATTTCCAGATCCCATTTAAACTATTCCTATACTCTGATCTTGAATCATTTCCACTCCATGCATCTTTTTCATTCTCAAAAGGCATAAAATGTGCATAAGGATCTAGCTTATTTATTGCAAAAACAGCGGGTTTTTCCCAATCGTTCTTTCTATTTTGAGCTAAAGCTGTTTGAAAGATTAAAATAGCCAACAACATTAATTTGTATTTCGTTCCAATATTCTTCATTCCCATTATTTTCTTTCCCCTAAAAAATATTCAACACAAAATTTAGTCATCATGACCCTTTAACTAGTAGGTACTGTTATGTGTCGAATTATAAAAAAATACTTATTTCTCACCTTTCAATTGGAATTCAACAAGAACTCAATAAAGAGCTAAATACAACATCTTCCAATTTCAATATATAAGCGTATATGAAATAGCAAAGCTAAAATATAAGATGTTCATCTGCATGGATAAATCTCCCACTCGTATGGACTAATCAAGTAACAATATCATTAAAAAGACCTTACTGCATCCTAAAAACTGGGATTAACCGTTAATTTAGCTAAATTATTCAAGTTTAACTTGTTTAAATCAAAACAAATTTTTACGTTCGTGCACGTTCACGGTTGTTCGATTTATTAACAACTCACTAATATAAATATGGAATCTAAAATGAAATTACTTAGAGCAAATGTAAAGCAAGCAAAACTTTATCCTGAAAGAATCCTACAGTTTGGTGAAGGTAACTTTCTTCGTGCCTTTATTGAATGGATGGTTAATAGAATGAATCAGAAGATTGATTTTAATACAGGTGTAGTAATTGCTCAACCAATAGACTATGGGCTTGCCGATATTATTAATTCTCAAGAAGGATTATACCATGTACAGTTAAAAGGTATTAAAGATGGCAAACCAATAAAGGAAACAGAACTTATTGATTGTGTTACTCGCGCTCTAAATCCTTATACTGAATATGAAAAATATTTAGAAGTGATTGATAATGCGGATTTAAGGTTTGTAATTTCGAATACTACTGAAGCCGGGATTAATATGGATGAATCGGATACCTTAACACAAGCTCCACAATCATCTTTTCCTGGAAAAATGGCTTCTTTATTATATAGAAGATATAAAACTTTTAATGGAGATACTTCAAAAGGACTAATTATTATTTGTTGCGAATTAATTGACAGAAATGCAGACTTCCTTAAAGAATATGTATTGCAACACGCAAAAAACTGGAATTTAGAATCTGATTTTTTAAGATGGGTTGAAATGTCTTGCGCTTTCTGCAACACCCTTGTCGACAGAATAGTTCCAGGCTTCCCAAAAGACAACATTCAAGAAGTTCATAAAGAATTAGGCTATGAAGACAATTTAGTAACCATTGGAGAATACTTTCATCTTTGGGTAATAGAAGCTCCAGAATGGGTGAAGAATGAATTTCCAGCAGATAAAGCTGGTCTGGAAGTAAAATTCGTAAATGACATGACCGACTTTAGAGAACAGAAAGTACGTGTTTTAAATGGAGCCCACACAGGCAGTTTCGCTGTCTCTTTACTATATGGAATCGAAACCGTTCGTGAAAGCATAGAGCATGAGGCACTTGGTAAGTTCATGAACAATATGATTTACAATGAGGTATTGGCAACAATTAATGGCGAAGAGGAAGATTTAAAGATTTTTGCCAAGAAAATTCTGGAACGTTTCTACAATCCATATATCCGACACGAATGGCAAAGTATCGCATTAAACTCAATGTCGAAATGGAAAACCAGAAATCTTTGTTCACTTATTGATTATACTAAAATCAAAAATGAAGTACCTTCTCATTTATCTTTTTCCCTTGCTGCACTAATAGCCTTTTACAAAGGCGAATACAAAGGCAAAAAAATTCTGCTTCAAGATGACAAACCCCATATTGATTATATGGAAAAAGCATGGGCTGGATTTAACCTTAGCAAAGAAAACGTACAAGCCGTGACCGAAAACGTATTGTCTTATTCTGAATTATGGGATCTGGATTTAAATCAAATATCTGGCTTAACCAATATGGTAAGTAATCAATTATACACAATACTATCCGATGGTATTGAAGAAGCAATTAAAACACTTTAATAAAATGGGGAATTTTTTAAAAATCCATCCTAACGATAATGTAATAGTCGCAACAACTGCCATTGCGAAAGATGAAGCTTTAAATGTTGAAGGCAATAAAATAAAGGTAGAAGATAATATTATTGCTGGCCACAAGATCGCCATAACGGCTATTCAAAAAGGAGAAAATGTAATCAAATATGGTAATCCCATTGGTTATGCAACAATTGATATTCAACCTGGCAGCCACATTCATGTACAAAATGTAAAAACGAATTTATCGGATTGTATGGAATATGAATATCATCCAAAATTTCAAGAATTAAATATTTCTCCATTAAACAAAACATTTAAAGGCTACAAACGAAACAATGGAGATGTCGGAATTAGAAACGAATTATGGATTATCCCTACCGTAGGTTGCGTTAATGGTCAAGCAAAAAGTATCGTCGAATTATTTAAACAACAACACCATACAGAGGTAATTGAAAATATACATGTTTTTGGTCATAATTATGGCTGTTCCCAACTTGGTGATGACCATTTAAATACAAGAACCGTTCTTGGTAATATGATTAAGCATCCTAATGCGGGTGGCGTGCTCGTTTTGGGTTTAGGTTGCGAAAACAATCAAATCAGCGAATTGAAAAAAAGTTTGGGAGAATTTGATGAATCGAGAATCAAATTTTTGAATAGTCAAGACGTAGATGACGAAATTGAAGCGGGATTACTATTAATTGAAGAATTGTACTCTTTAATGCAAAATGACCATAGAACTGATTGTTCATTAGCCGATTTAAAAATAGGTTTAAAATGTGGTGGCTCGGATGGTTTTAGCGGCATTACCGCCAACCCATTATTAGGATTATTTTCTGATATATTAATCGCAAACGGTGGTAGCACTGTACTTACGGAAGTTCCTGAAATGTTTGGAGCCGAACACATCTTAATGGAAAGATCCGAAAACCAGCTAGTTTTCGACAAAACTGTTTCCTTAATTAATGATTTCAAGGAATATTTTATTAAACACGATCAACCAATATACGAAAATCCATCACCTGGAAATAAAGCCGGTGGAATTACAACTTTAGAAGACAAATCCTTAGGTTGTACACAAAAAGGAGGATCCGCAAAAATTGTTGATGTCTTAAAATATGGTGAAGTTATTCAAAAAAATGGTTTGAATCTTCTCTCTTCTCCTGGAAACGATTTAGTCGCAGCATCTGCTCTAGGTTTTTCAGGTTGCCAAATGGTGCTCTTTACTACTGGTAGAGGAACTCCTTTTGGAAGCTTTATTCCAACAATGAAAATATCAACAAACAGTGAATTGGCAAAAAGAAAACCTCACTGGATAGATTTTAATGCCGGATCGGTTCTTGATACTGGAGATATGCAATCGTTAGCCAATGAATTTCTTAAATTCATTATTGATATAGCGAGTGGTAAAAAGTTGAACCATGAAAAGACAGGTTTTAGAGAAATAGCTATTTTCAAAACTGGTGTTACATTATAAAATAGCACTTAGAACTTATATAAATAAACTGTTTTTTGTAGTCTTTAAAACCTAATTTTAAAATTCCGAAAAGCGTCATTCCTTAAGCAAATCCCTCATTAACTAACATTTAAATTGCAAATCACTTCAGATGTAATCGATTTTTGTTATGAAAGCAAATTTGTAAAAAACAAAAATACAATTTATCTTCGTGCACGAACACGTCAAGATTTTAAAGATTTGTAATCTATTAGGTATCTAATAACAAGTAATCGATTTGAAATAATTCACAAAGAATTCGTGTTCGTCAACGG
>Ga0070724_10000948_pt1 | contig 18593 bp, 10 predicted proteins | sample tdDd001_FD_67278 | JGI IMG/M metagenome (GOLD analysis project Ga0070724, IMG submission 67278) | Marine sediment microbial communities from the Atlantic coast under amendment with organic carbon and nitrate - tdDd00.1 | ecosystem: Environmental > Aquatic > Marine > Coastal > Sediment | place... | reverse complement strand
TGTTGAAGGGCCATTTGGCGATCTTGAATTCCAAGCCGCGCCGAAAATCGTCTGTCATCAGGATTGTCAGCCCGCTGAAACCAATGAGTTCGACGAGCAAGATGTGGATACTCAATACGCCCCGCAAGTGATCTCGGAGCAAACCGCGTTCTTGGTGCGTGAAATGATGTACAGCAACATCTGGGGTGGCGGTAACTGGCGTCACAACACGGGTTGGAACGGAACGGGCTGGCGCGCGCAAAAACTGGGCCGCCGCGACATCGGTGGTAAAACCGGTACCACCAACGACTCAAAAGATGCTTGGTATAATGGCTACGCGCCTGGCATGGTGGCGATCGCTTGGGTTGGCTTTGATGCCCACGACCGAAACCTAGGCCGCACCACGGCCAACTCCAATCTAGGTAAAGGCCAAATTACCGGCGCAGAAGCAGGGGCGAAAACCGCCGAACCGGCTTGGGTCGACTTTATGCACGTTGCGCTTGAACACGTACCGGCACAAAGAAAGCAAGTACCTGCTAACATCGTTCGTACCCGTATCGACTTGGCGACGGGTCTTCTGACTCATAAGAGTGACGAGAGCTCAATGTTTGAATACTTCTTAAAAGGCACCGAGCCGACGGAGTATGTGAAGCAAACCATGACCGACACGATTTACAACTCGAACGATGAAGGGGAAGAGTTGTTTTAGAAAAGAAGAAAAAAGCAGAATACAGAATTCGCTGCGCTCACTAGAGTACAGAAAGAAACGAGAGCGCTGCGCTTCTAGAAACTAGAACACTTCGCTCCTATAAGAGCAAAAGCCCCACCGCTTTTGCTCTTATCGTATCTAGTCTCTAGTTTCTCTAATAAGCGAAGCGCATTCCGTATTCTCAGGGCGCAGCCCGTCTCTGTAATCTACTCTCCCTGCTCCACCAACCCACCAATATACTCCGCCAACTGCTCAAAGCGATGCCTTAGCGGAGAACCCGGCCGGTAAGCTAAAACTATTCTTCGGCTTGGCTGAGGGCTTTTGGCTTTCAAATAGCACACTCCATCACGCTGTTTTTCTTTCGGCACAGAGAGCTCGGGTAACAAGGTAATGCCACCACCGGCGGCCACCATGTTGCGCAGGGTTTCTAAACTGGTGGCTTTAAAGCGTTCATCGTCTTTCGCGCCGGCAGCAAAACAAAATCCTAAGGCTTGATCGCGTAGGCAGTGGCCATCGCCCAATGCCAATACCGTTTTGCCGTTAAGCTCGAGCATGTCGATTTCATCTAACTGCGCCCATTCATGCTCACACGGCACAGCAATGCGCATCGCTTCGTCGTAAAGGGGCAGCTCTTTGAAGACTTCGGTCTCTTTCACGGCGGCGAGCACCAAACAATCGAGCTGGCCCTCCGCTAACTGACGAACCAGTTGATGGGTTTGCGCTTCGTAAAGGTATAACTCCAGATCAGGAAAATGCCCTTTCAGCTGCGGCACAATTTTCGGCAATAAGTAAGGCCCCACCGTTGGAATAAAGCCCACATGCAGCGGCCCACTCATCTCTTTACCCTGCAAGCTCGCCAGCTCAGTGAAGGTTTTCACTTCAGTTAAAATGCGTTTGGCTTGCTCCACCAGCAACAAGCCCGATTGAGTAAACAGCACCCTACGACTGCTGCGCTCGAGCAGCACCGTATTGAGTTCATCTTCAAGCTTCTTGATTTGACCACTTAAGGTCGGCTGACTCACAAAACACGCTTCCGCCGCTTTGCGAAAGTGCTGATGTTCGGCAAGGGCCACTAGGTATTCTAAGTCTCGGATGTTCATAAATCACCTTGGTAAAGAAGGATTCGCTTCGCTCGCTAGAGTTAGAGACGGGCTGCGCCCTGAGAATACAGAAAGAGCAGAGGCTAGATCGGTCGCAAGCTCCCTGCTAGAAACTAGACCGCTTCGCTGCTATAAGAGCAAAAGCCCGCTCCTGCTCTTATAGTCTCTAGTAAGCAAAGCGCATTCTGTAATCTGTATTCTCGTGAGCGCAGCGAATTCCGTACTCTTCTTTTCAATAGCTAAAACCTATCAAAACAATAACACCAAACAATTATCCCTATCAAACAATTTAGCTAATAATAGCTCCATCGAAACAAAACGGGCTGAAGCAAATCAGCTCACTCAATAAAAAATAACGCTGATTTGTATAGCAACTAAGAATTAAGAGGAACAGATTATGTTTACATCTAAAGAAGGCCAAGCGGTACCACAAGTGACTTTCCCAACTCGCCAAGGCGATGCGTGGGTTAACCTAACCAGCAGCGAGCTGTTTAAAGACAAAACCGTTATCGTATTTAGCTTGCCGGGCGCCTTTACCCCAACGTGTTCATCAAGCCACCTGCCGCGCTACAACGAGTTGTTCCCGGTATTTAAAGAGCACGGCGTTGACGACATTCTATGTGTTTCTGTAAACGACACCTTCGTGATGAACGCGTGGAAAGATGACCAAGAAGCCGACAACATCACCTTCATCCCAGATGGTAACGGCGAGTTTACTGATGGTATGGGCATGCTGGTTGAGAAAAACGACCTAGGCTTTGGTAAGCGTTCATGGCGCTACAGTATGCTGGTGAAAAACGGTGTAGTCGAAAAAATGTTTATTGAAGAAGACGTACCGGGCGACCCGTTCAAAGTATCTGATGCTGACACTATGCTAAAACACGTGGCACCAGACTACCAAGCGCAGCAATCTATCACGGTATTTACCAAGCCGGGTTGCCCATTCTGTGCCAAAGCGAAACAAAACTTGATTGACCACGGTCTGCAATATGAAGAAGTGATTTTGGGCAAAGATGCCACCACGGTTAGCCTACGCGCCATCACAGGCCGCACTACGGTGCCACAAGTGTTCATCGGCGGTAAGCATATTGGCGGAAGTGAAGAGTTAGAAGCGCACTTAGCTTAAACCTTAAAAGAAGGGCGCAGCGCTTAAGGATAGGGGGAACAACACATCTCTAAGTCCTGCGTCCAATTAAGCGCGCAAGGTATCGGTAGTTCATTGCTCTATGGATACCTTTCGCCTTACTCCTTAGCTCTCGTTCCTTCTTTTTCTTCACTCTTTTTCAAACTTAATTCGAGAATCCATTATGAAAAACCTATCGGTAGATGTAGCAGTAATTGGCGGTGGCACCGCGGGCCTTGGGGCTTATCGTGCGGCGAAAGCGCATGGCGTTAGTGTGGTTATGATTGAAGGTGGGCCTTATGGCACCACGTGTGCTCGCGTTGGTTGTATGCCATCTAAGCTTTTGATTGCGGCAGCAGAAAGCGTGCACCAAATTGAAAAAGCGCCGGGTTTTGGTATTTACCCGCAAGGGGAAACGCTGATCAATGGCCGTGAAGTGATGGATCGAGTTAAGCGCGAACGCGACCGCTTTGTCGGTTTTGTCCTAGAAGGGGTCGACGAAATCCCAACCGAAGATAAACTCTCTGGCTACGCTAAATTTATCGACAACCACACCTTGCAAGTTGATGAACACACTCAAGTTCAAGCTAAGCGCATAGTGATCGCGACCGGCTCTCGCCCTGCCTACCCAGCATATTGGAATGAACTTGGTGACCGCCTGATTGTCAATGATGATCTATTTGATTGGGACGACTTACCAAGTTCAGTCGCCGTATTTGGTCCTGGCGTGATCGGTCTTGAGCTCGGTCAAGCGCTGCATCGTTTAGGGGTTGAAGTGAAAGTGTTTGGTTTGGGTGGTCAAGTAGGCCCACTGACCGATCCTGAAGTGATGGCGTACGCGACTAAGACTTTCAGCGAAGAGTTCTATCTTGATGCCGATGTCAACGTTGAAAGCATCAAACGTGTGGGTGACAAAGTTGAAGTGCAGTTCATCAACCACCAAGGTGAGCTGGAAGTGTTCAACAGCGACTATTTACTTGCCGCGACAGGCCGTAGACCAAATGTAGACAAACTGGCCATCGAAAACACCCAAGTAGAATTGGATGCGCGCGGAGTACCAAGCGCGGATCACTACACATTGCAAACCTCAGTCGATACGATTTTTATCGCAGGTGACGCCAGCAACCAACTGCCACTACTGCATGAAGCGGCAGATCAAGGTCGCATTGCCGGTGATAATGCGGGACGCTTCCCGGATATTCGAGCTGGCCTACGCCGCTCTTCAATTTCAGCGGTATTTAGCGACCCACAAATAGCGATGGTCGGTGAAACCTACAAGCAAATCACTGAACGCTTAGGCACCTGTGGCTGCTTTGCGACTGGCGAAGTCTCATTTGAAAACCAAGGCCGCTCTCGCGTTATGCTGCGCAACAAAGGGATATTACACGTCTACGGCGAGCAAGGCACAGGCCGCTTCCTCGGCGCTGAAATGATGGGACCAAACGCGGAGCACTTAGCACATTTGCTGGCGTGGGCGCACCAAAACGACATGACCATTTCGCAAATGCTCGACATGCCGTTCTATCACCCGGTAATTGAAGAAGGCGTACGTACTGCGCTGCGTGATTTGAATGCTAAGCTTCACCTAGGGCCAGAGATGATTAAGCACTGCTTGGATTGTGGACCGGGGTGTTAGGAAACCGCTGCGCGGTTTAGGTGCGAAGCCGGTCGCAAGCTCCCTACTAGGTGCTAGGCCGCTTCGCTTCTAGAGAAAAGAAACAACAAGAGCAAGAGCTACGTACTCTCCGCTCTTGCTCTTCATCCTTATGACTTCGCTTTTAGGACTTCGCACTTACCTCTTAGCACTTCGCATTTCTTTCCCTCGACTAAACATCTCTAGCTGGTTATCCTATTTACCCTCCTTATAGACAAAGTTGTAGCTATAAATGCAAGATAAACACGGGTTGCTTAGCGCGCCGATCGCTGTTGTGCTGCGTCAAATGACGATACCGATGATCTTTGGCATCGTGGCAATCTTAATGTTTAACTTGGTCGACACCTTTTTTATCTCGCTGCTGGGCACCGAAGCGCTAGCGGCCATCAGCTTTACCTTTCCTGTCACCTTTGGCGTAAACTGCATCACCATGGGCATTGGCATGGGGCTTTCCACCAATATTGGCCGATTACTTGGCCAAGGGGACACCCAGCACGCCGCACGTTTTTCCTCCCACGGATTACTGCTAGCGGTGCTCCTTGTGCTGGCCGCCTCTAGTGCGGGGCTCGCGACCATCGAGTCGCTATTTAGCCTGCTGGGCGCCAAAGCTGAGCTGATCCCGCTTATCGAACAATATATGCAGGTGTGGTATCTCACTATTCCGCTACTGGTGATCCCAATGGCGGGTAACGCGGCCATTCGCGCGACAGGCGACACCAAAACGCCCGCTAAAATCATGATGCTTGCGGGCGTCATCAACGGCGTACTCGATCCACTACTGATCTTTGGTATCGGCCCTTTCCCTGAACTGGGCATTCAAGGCGCGGCCATTGCCAGTGCGCTCAGTTGGCTGGGGGCGCTTTGTGGCTCATTATATGTGTTAGTGAAGCGGGAAAAATTACTCGCCCTGCCGTATCTTACGACGCTGTATTCTGACTGGAAACAGATCTTAAAAATTGGCACCCCAGCCGCGCTATCCAATGCCATGACGCCACTGTCTGGTGCGATTTTAATGATGTTACTGGCCAGTCACGGCACAGAAGCAGTCGCCGCCTACGGGGCGGCGCAGCGAGTCGAGTCATTACTGCTGTTAGTGATCATGGCGCTCACCTCCGCCCTAACCCCATTTATCGCTCAGAATATCGGGGCAAAAAACTACCCTCGCAGCTTTGCAGCTCTGTTTCTAAGCATGCGCTTTTCTATTGTCTTTCAGCTGCTGATTTTCATCATGATGGTACCCCTCAGCGTGCCACTGTCAGCGCTCTTTTCCCAAGAGCAGAGTGTGCGAGACTTACTCTGGCATTACTTGCTGGTCGTTCCATTTAGCTACGGATTTCAAGGCATTATGATGGTATTGATCAGCGGCCTCAACGCCATGCACCGCCCACTACACGCCTTCTACTGGAGCGCACTACGCCTGTTTGGCCTTACCCTACCCGCCGCTTGGCTTGGCAGCCTGCTTTATGATATTGAAGGGCTGTTCTTTGGGATTGCGTTTGGCAATATTGTCGGTGGAGTGTTGGGGTATTTGTATGCACTCAAGTTGAGGAGAGAAGCTCAAGAGCAGGAAGAAGAAGGGCGCTTCGCTTGAGGAAGAATTCGCTTTGCTCATGAGATTACAGAGACGGGCTTTGCCCTGAGAATACAGAATGCGCTTCGCTTATAGGAATACAGAGCGCTCGCAAGCTCCCTTCTAGAGGCTAGAAACTATAACAGCAAAAAGCGCGTCATCCCGGAATCGAGATGTCCGGGATCTACTGACCACACTTAGCTTTTAGCACTTCGCTTTTAGTACTTTAAATCCCATCCCCACCAACAAATCCTTTCGATTTGCCGTTGAACTGCTGATCCATATCCAGTGAGGGCATATCCGTTTTTGGTCTACCGATGATCTTGGCAGGAACCCCTGCCGCCGTGGTATGAGGGGGAACGGCTTGCAATACTACTGAGCAAGAACCAATTTTTGCACCAACGCCCACTTCGATGTTGCCGAGGATTTTGGCGCCAGCGCCAATCATCACCCCTTCACGGATCTTCGGGTGACGGTCACCGCACTCTTTACCGGTACCGCCTAGCGTCACATCTTGCAGGATAGAGACATCGTTTTCGACCACCGCGGTTTCACCAATCACAATCCCCGTCGCGTGATCGAGCATGATGCCACGACCAATACGCGCCGCAGGGTGAATATCAACTTGGCAAGCCACAGAGATTTGGTTTTGCAGGTAAGTGGCCAGCGCTCGGCGGCCTTGTTTCCACAGCCAGTTCGCCACACGATAACCTTGCAGGGCGTGATAGCCTTTCAAATAAAGCAATGGCATAGAGTACATCGCAACCGCCGGATCGCGCGTTACCGTCGCGCAAATATCACACGCTGCCGCACTAGCAATCGATGGGTCTTCTCTAAACGCCATCTCTACCACTTCACGCACCGCCATCGCAGGCATGGACGAGGTTTTTAGCTTATTGGCTAAAATATAACTCAGCGCCGCCGGAAGGCTGTCGTGGTTAATGATAGTGGCATGATAAAAGCTCGCTAACATCGGCTCTTGATCCGCCAACTCACGCGCCTCGCGAACGATCGCTTCCCACACTACTTTTTTTTCACATTGCTTCATTGTTTTCGTTCCAATCGTCCTTGGATTTTTAAGAAATCGCTTCACGTATTAGAATACAGAGACGGGCTTCGCCCTGAGAGTACAGAAAGAGCAGAGACTAGACCACTTCGCTTCTATAAGAACAAACCAGTCCACTTCTCAGCTCTTGCTCTTATAGTCTCTAGTCTCTAGTCTCTAGTCTCTAGTCTCTAATAAGCAAAGCGCATTCTGTATTCCTATGAGCACAGCGAATTCTATACTCTGCTCTTCTTACACCTCTGATTTCTTATCTCGCGCCAATAAATCTTGCGCGGCCATACGTGCATCTTTTCCTTGATACAGTACTTGATAGATTTGGTCAACGATCGGCATCTCGACGCCGATGCGTTTTGCCAGCACCCACACCTCTTTGGTGTTGCGGTAGCCTTCAACCACTTGGCCAATTTCGTCTTGAGCGGTATCAACATCTTTACCGGTACCAAGCGCCAAACCGAAACGACGGTTACGTGATTGGTTATCGGTACAGGTCAAAACCAGATCGCCCAGTCCGGCCATGCCCATAAAGGTTTCTTTTTGTGCGCCAAGCGCAACGCCCAAGCGGGTCATTTCCGCTAGGCCGCGAGTGATCAAAGCAGTCCGTGCATTGGCACCAAAACCAATGCCATCAGACATACCGGCACCAATCGCAATCACGTTCTTCACCGCGCCGCCAAGTTGCATACCGATAAAGTCACTGTTGGCGTACACGCGGAAAGTTTTACTGCAGTGGATTTTTTCTTGTAGATCACTGACAAACTGATCATCTGGCGAGGCCACCGAAATCGCGGTCGGCATACCCATGGCGAGCTCTTTGGCAAACGTCGGCCCAGACAGCACTGCCAACGAGTAGTCTTCGCCAATCACATCGTGCGCGACTTCTTTTAATAAGCGGCCTGTTTCTGGCTCTAGGCCTTTGGTTGCCCAGCAGATACGAGTGTCATCACGCAGGTGCGGCTGCAAGCTTTTAAGCACAATACCAAACACATGGCTTGGCACGACCACCAGCAGATCACGGCTAGCGTGAACGGCTTTCTCTAAGTCCGTTTCGACAATCAAAGTGTCGGGAAAATCAATACCCGGCAGAAATTCATGGTTAGCGCGATCGTTTTCCAATCGCTCCATATGATCAGCCTCATGGCCCCAAATCACCACGTTTTCACCATTACGCGCCAAAGAGATAGCCAATGAGGTGCCGTAAGAGCCTGCACCAATGACCGTCATCGCGATCTCTTTACCGTAAACTTGTTTACCGAAAGCTTGTGTCATTATTCTGCCTGATAGATAGGAGTCAATTGAGACTATTTTAAAATAAAAAAATGCACATCGCATCGAAAGATTTGATGTGCATTGGAAGTGGTAAAAGCTAAGTGCTAAAAGCTAAGTGTGGTTACTTCGAGTTTCGCACTTAGTATTTCGCACTTCGCTTACGCTTCTGCTTCTGCAGAGCCTTCAGCTTGGTTTTGTAGGTAGTTCATGAACAATGCATCAAAGTTAACTGGTGCTAGGTTCAGTTGTGGGAACGTACCTTTAACCACTAGGCTTGAGATAGTTTCACGAGCGTATGGGAATAGGATGTTAGGGCAGAATGCGCCTAAGCAATGTGCTAGTTGGCCCGCTTCCATTTGCTCAGCTGTGAAGATACCGCCTTGTTGAACTTCACATAGGAACGCGGTTTCTTCTGCGTTTTTCACTGTCACAGTTAAACGTAGGATAACTTCGTAAACACCTTCACCAAGCTCACGGCTTTGCGTGTCTAGGTCTAGCTTCACATCTGGGTTCCACTCTTTTTGGAACATGTCAGGTGAGTTAGGCGCTTCAAAAGAAACATCTTTTAGGAAGATGCGTTGAATTGCGAAGTTTTGTGCGTTTTCTTGAGGTGCTGCTTCAGCCATGATTTGAGTCCTTTAAAATTAATCTATCTACTTGCACCGAGCCTAACCGAGCCGAAATGGTTTGACTAGGAAACCTTGGTATTACGTGCCAAAGTTCACAACTCTCCGCCCTACTTGACGAAAATTCACTCAGTGCAATAAAAATTCAACTGATTTGGTGGCGATTACTTCTTACCGCGAACCAAAGGCATGTTTGCTTCGTTCCAAGCAATCAGGCCATTTTTCAACAGGTATACTTTTTCAAAGCCTGCTTTATGCAAGTCATTCGCACTTGCTACTGCAGTTTGACCTGATTTACATACCACAGTAATTGGGCTCGCTTTGTACTTTTCAAGGCTTGAGATAGAGCCATTTTTGATATCAGACGGCAAAATGTGAACTGAACCGGTAATATGGCCCTGTTTGTACTCTTCTTTAGAGCGAATGTCGACAACTACGCCTTCTTCACGGTTTAAAAATTGAGTCACTTGTGCTGGCGTAACTTCGGTGTAGCCGGCCGTTTTTGCTTTCACAATGTTCATGATAAGGGCAACAAATAGACCAACCCAGACCACAACCATAATCATATTTTGAGAAATAAAATCGATGTACTCTTGCATATCTTCCGCTCTTGCAATGTGTTTGCTTAAATTATGAGGGCCTGAGTATAGCGTGAGGGTGCGCTAGATGCGAGAGGCGCGAAAGGAGAAGTGTGAAGGAGAGAGGAGAATGCGCTGCGCTTATGGGAATACGAAGACGGGCTTCGCCCTGAGAATACAGAAAGAGCAGAGGCTAGATCGGTCGCAAGCTCCCTGCTAGAAACGAGACCGCTTCGCTGCTATAAGAGCAAAAAACAAAAGCGCTCCCCCGCTCTTATAGTTTCTCGTCTCTAGTTTCTCGTCTCTGGTAAGCGAAGCGCATTCTGTATTCTCAGGGCGCAGCCCGTCTCTTCTTTTTTCTTCTCCCTTCACCCTATTTTTTCTCATAAATTTGCCTTTCCCTCACAAACTCTGATTAATCCTTGCATATATTTAAAGCAGTTACGTATAGTGCCAAGATATGCCACTCACAGCATATTTAAGCTATTTCTAAATTATCAGCAGGGATCAGCATGAAACGATTTATTGGGATGTTTGGGGCCATGATTGCGCTACTGATGGCGAGCACGGTCAATGCGGCAATCACTTATATTGGCAATTATAGCTACCAAGGTGCGCCCGCGATTATCGTCCAGTTTGACGATAAGGTGCCAAAGCAAAACGCCGCCTCGCTGCTTAACCCGGAGTCTGAGCAGGCTTATGCCGATAAGTGGTTGCTCAATAGCACCCAAACTGCGCTGATCTATCCCAATGTAGAGGTGGGCAAAAAGTATCGAGTAAAACTCAATCATCAGCTGCAGTACCAAGACCAAGCACAGCTGGATGTTGAGGTATTTAAAAAAGAACCCAGCGTACAAATATTGGGCCGCGGCCCGGTGATAGCCAGCCATGGCAAGCGCGCGCTGCCTGTCTCGGTAACGAATGCCGAGCAGCTCTCGATGGAGATCTTACAAGTCACCGATCCTGCTGCGCTGTTGAATAAACTGCCCTATGCCAGTACGCCGAGCATGGGCCGCTTAAACCGCCTAGCGCCCTATTTTAAGGCGGTGACACATCTGAATTTTGAACTTGAGCCGCAAGCCCTTAACCAAGCCCAATACAATGAACTTAAACTGCCCGACTCGCTTGAGGATGGTTGGTATATTTTGGTGCTCAAAGCCACCGGCACCTTTGGCTACGATGTCGAGCAAGTGGTGCAAGTCGCACTGACCGATATCGGCATTCAAACCAAAGTGTTTGCCGAGCACCTCGCGGTACAGTTAACCTCACTTGCTAATGAACAAGCCATTGAAGGCGCCGAGCTGTCGATTTACCACCACAACGGCCAGCAAACCAAACTCGGGACACTCACCACCAGCCAAGCACAATTTGACTACCAAGTGCAGCAAGGCGACACCTTAGTTGCCCACTACCAAGGTAAAATGAGCTTTCTACCGCTTCGAGAGATCCCTCTCGATCTGAGCGACTTCAAAGTCACCGGCCGCAAGCATCAAACGCTCAACCTATTTGCTTACTCAAACCGTGATCTTTTTAAACCTGGAGAACAGCTACCACTCAATCTAATTTTGCGCGACAAGGATGGCGAGCAAGTTAAAGAAGCTTCGCGCTTGTATGTGGAATACATTCAACCGGATCGCCGAGTCGCTAGCGGACGCTGGTTAGATGCCGAGGGGCAAAGTGGCTTTTTTCAAGACAACTACCAAATCCCGGCCAATGCTGCCGTTGGCAAATGGACTGCGGTGTTCAAGCTGCACAAAGAGAGCAAACAGAGCCTAAGCCAGTTTGAATTTAACGTCAGCGAATTTGTTCCTGAGCGAATGGATCTCACGGTTGAGATGGCCAAATCGATCCCCTTTGGGGCGACCAACGTCAGCGCCAACTTACACGGTAAATACCTGTTTGGTTCGCCTGCGGCCAATAACCGTGTTTCGGCCAGCGCCACCTACCGAGCCAGCCAGCATTTTAGTGGCCCGCTTAGCGACTACTTCGTCGGCCAACATTTTTCTATCGAAGCCTGGCGCGATGTGCCTGAAATCAAAGACATTCAATTAGACAAAAATGGTAAGTACCAATGGCAACTGCCACTCTACTCGGCCAAATTGATGAAATCGCCCGTCAACGCGCGCTTTACTTTCGAGCTGTTTGAAACTGGCGGTGCAACCATCTCTCGCAGCCAGCAGCGACAGCTCTGGACAGGCGATGCCATTGCCGGGATCAAAGCCCCAGAAGGCGATGTTGATTCCTATTCCACCCACTATTTCGACGTGGCTCTACTCAGTGGTGATGGCCAAACGCTGCAAAAAGGCCAACTGAACTACCAACTTGAGCGCAACGCAGGCGGGTATTATTGGGTCTACAGCGAAAGTGAAGGCTGGGATATCCGTAGCGATGACGAATGGCGCCCCATCCGCTCCGACATCATTTCGCTTGAGGAAGCCAAACCTTACTCTCTCCCTGTCGACATCGAATGGGGACGCTATCGCATTACCCTAACCACGCAAGATGGGGTTATCACCCGCTACCCATTTTGGGCGGGCTGGAACGAAAGCGAGCAACAGCAGCCAGTCAAGCCCGACCAACTGGCCATCGCCCTCGACAAACCCCGTTATCAAGATGGCGACAAAGTCATCGTGACCGTCAACAGCGAGCAGGCTGGTGAGCTGCAACTCAACCTCGAAACCGACCAAGTACTGCTGCACCAATCCCAGCAAATCAGTGCAGGTGAGCAACGGTTTGAGTTCGATTTGCCAAAAGATCTAAAGCGCCACGACACCTATCTTAGTGCGACGTTAGTGGCAAATCAGGCTACCAGCCACCCAAGACGTTTTTTCGCTGTCGCGCCAGTTAAACTCGACCGCAGCTCACGCCAGCTACAGGTTAGTGTTGAGCACCCAGAAAAGCTGCTGCCAGACACCAAAGCCAACATCACGGTACGCTTAGCTAAACCAGTCAACAAACCCACTTGGGTGACGCTCTCGCTGATGGATCGCGGCATCGTCAACTTGGCTCGCTACCAAGTACCGAAGATAAACCCGTGGTTCTTTGCCCAGCGCCGTTATGGCGCCGATGTGATTGACCTCTACTCGCGCTTTTATCAGCTTCGCCCCGACTCATTTGCCAAGCCTCATCGTTACGGCGGCGACCAAGAGATCAACCTCAATATCAACCGCGATAAACTGGTCGAAAGCAAAACCATCACCTTTATGTCGCAACTGGTTGAGTTTGATGCCAATGGGCAGGCCACATTCGAGGTGGATATTCCCGACTACAATGGCCAAGCCCAAATCGTCGCAATGGCCTTCAGTGATAACGAATTTGGCCAAGCGGAATCGAATGTTTCTATCTCGACCCCAGTGGTCGCCGAGCTCGCCATCGCGCGATTTTTGGCGCCAGAAAGCCGCAGCCAAACTTACCTAGAGCTGTTTAACACCACAGAAGAAACCCAGCAGGTGGTCACCACTGTCAGCGCCGATAAGATCTTAACCATTGGCCAAGCAGAGCATCGCTTTGAACTCGCGCCTGGGGAGCGCAAAGGTGTGGCACTCCCCTTTGAGGTGGGTAACATCGAAGCCGAGCGCGACACCGCCACCTTAAGCCTTAAGGTTAACGTCGCCAGCGGCTTTGAGCAGACGCGCACTTGGCAGATCCCTGTGCGCCATCCAGAGCCGCTGATCACCCAGCGCCACTTAGTGACACTTAGCGGTCTCAGCCAAGGTTCAAACAGCTATCAACTGGATGCGAAGCTTTGGCAAGATTATCAACCCTTCGCGAGGCCAATCGCCTCGGTCAGTTACGCGCGCTCACCAAGGCTTAACATCCAAGATTACGCGCAAAACCTGTTCCGCTACCCCTACGGCTGCGCCGAGCAAACCACCAGCAAAGCGCTACCTTGGCTACTGCAAAGCGAAGAGCTCACGCCGTTAAAACAACAAGCCCAACAAGGCCGCAGTGTTGAGGCTATCCTAGAGCAAGCGATCCACCGCCTGAGTACCATGCAAAAAGCCAACGGCAGCTTTTCGCTGTGGAGCAAGCACGGCAAGGAAGACCCATGGCTTAGCGCTTACGTGAGCGATTTCCTTTTCCAGACCCACAACCAATACCCAGGATTGGTGCCCAAGCAAATGCTTGAGTCAGCAAAGAAAAATATCGCAGGCTACGGTTTAAAACAAAACATGACCGCCAGCCGCTTCTACGCTTTGTGGCTGGGCAGTCAACAAGGTTGGAGCAGCCCAGAAGTGCTGTTTGATGTTGCGAAAAAGCTCGATAACCCGCCATCAAGGCTGGCACTTGCCCAATTAGCTGGCGCACTGCTACTCAATGGCGGCCAGCAGCAAGCCATGGTGCTGTTTAACCAAATTGACCGCTTCCAACCACCAGCCAGCCAGTACTATGCGTGGGATTATGGCTCTAAACTGCGCGATCTGGCCGCAACTATCAGCATCCTAAGTGAGATTGAAACTAAGGTGAAACTCAACCACCAACTGCAATCGCTGCGCAATAAATTGGCGCTGCAAGTGGTGGCGCTAGCAAACCAACGTAACTACTTAAGTACCCAAGAGAAAATCGCCTTAGTGCAAGCAGGCATTCAGCTAAAACAGCTCAACCAAAGCCCGCTCGCCATCGAATTAACCGAGCAAAGCCAAACCAAGCACATCAACCGCGAAGGCCAAGGGCTTTATACGGCCAACACCCGCTTAACCAACACCAGTGACGAGCCAGTGTATCTGCAAGTGAGCACTACCGGGATGAGCAAACCCGGTTATCTTAAATCGACCCTGCCCCACTCGGTTGCGGCGCGCATCTTCCGCTTTACCAACGGCAAGCTCTACGATGGTCGGCCGCTAAAAGTGGGCGAAAAACTGATTGTCTCGCTGCGCTTTCAGCTCAAACAGAAAGCGCCATCAGCGTTGATAGTGGAGTACCTTCCTGCAGGGTTTGTACTAGAGAACCCAGACTTTACCAACAGCCGAGAGCTGATCCGCGCCGCCGACATCAAGCCCTCTTCGGCGTTTGATATGCTGGAGTATCGCAACGACCGCCTGATCGCCTCGACCAATATGCAAAACAAGTCTCTCTATGTGCTCAACTATGTCGTGCGGGCTGAAACGCCAGGCGTTGGCAAAGTGCCTGCCATGTTCCTAGAGCAGATGTATCAACCAGAAAACATGCTCTATCAAGCCGACCGCCGCTTTAGCGAGATTGAAATTCAGCCATGAATAAACGCGGGTTACGCTGGATAAAAAACGTCACCATCGGCAGCGTGGCATTCGCTGCGCTGCTGGTTGCGGCGTTTCTTATCGCCAACCAGCTGTCACCGCTCAAACTCGACCAGCAATTTGATCACGCCACCACGGTGTTTAGCCGCGACCGCGACGTGCTGCGCCAGTTCTCCAACCGCCAAGGCGTATTTCGCATTCCCATTCAACACCAGGTTAAAAACGGCCACGTCGTCCGCCCGGTGAGCCAGGCTTATCTTGATGCCTTAATCGAGTATGAAGATAAGTATTTCTACCACCACCCGGGAGTGAACCCGTTTTCTTTGTTGCGCGCCATCGGCCAGCAGCTTATCCATGGTCGGATCATTTCTGGTGGCTCGACCTTAACCATGCAAGTTGCCCGCATGCTCTACCCTTACCAGCGCAGCTATCAAGGAAAAGTGGTGCAGATATTTCGCGCCCTTCAGCTCGAACAAGCGCTGAGTAAAGAGCAGATCCTCGACCTTTACCTCAGCTATACTCCAATGGGCGGCAACATCGAAGGGGTTGAAGCGGGGGCGCAGCGTTACTTTGGCAAATCCGCCGCCGACCTCACCACTAGCGAAGCGGTATTACTGGTGGTGCTCCCGCAGCGCCCAAGCGCTACGCGGCCAGACAAATACCCCAAGCGCGCATTAGTGGCGCGGAATAAAGTGTTAGTGCGAACCCAGCGTGCGCTGCAATTAAACGACCATGAGCTCTCGGTTGTGCTCAATACCCCCCTCAATGCCAAGCGCTACTATCAAGCCCAATTGGCGCCGCTTTTAGCTCGGCGGGTTAAATCACTTTCAGGCCCAACAACCTCCACAACCGCAGAGATTGCCACCTACATTGACCATACCTTGCAAAGCGAAGTCGAACTGCTCATTGAGCAAAACCGTCAACACTGGCCAAGCGCCCTCTCTAGCGCGATTTTGGTGATGGATAACCGAACCGGTGAAGTTCTGGCGTATAAAGGCTCGGCTAACTTCACCAGCTTAACTCGCTATGGCCATGTCGATATGGTGCAAGCGCTGCGCTCACCGGGCTCGACCTTAAAACCGTTTATTTACGCCCTCGCGATGGACAAACATTTAGTCCACAGCGCTAGCCTGTTAATGGACGTACCAATGCGCCATGGCAAGTATCAAGCGCAAAACTTCAACCGCCACTTTAGTGGCCCCATTCGCCTTGATGAAGCACTGCAGCTGTCCAAAAACGCGCCCGTGGTACAAGTGCTACATCATGTTGGCGCTGACACCTTTTTAACTTGGCTACAACACAGCCAGATAGCCCTGCAAGCGCAAGATGCCAACTTAACCCTCGCCCTTGGCGGCCTGAGCGTCAACTTAGAAGGCTTGGTTTCCCTTTACTCTTCTTTAGCGCGACAAGGGGAAAGCATTACGCCGCGCTTTCTCAGCGGCCAAGCTAAACAAACCCACACCTTACTGAGCAAAGAAAGTAGCTGGATCATCTTCGATATCTTGTCTCGTATTCCGCCACCAGACCGAGTGAGCCCTGCCCATCACCGCGCCATCGCTTGGAAAACGGGCACCAGCGCGGGGTTTCGCGATGCCTGGTCTATCGGCGTGAGCCGCGACTACACCATAGGGGTATGGATTGGCCGCCCTGATGGCGCGCCGAACGTCGGCAAAACCGGCGCCAGCCTTGCCACACCATTAATGTTTGATGTGTTTGACTTACTCCCCGCCGATGCAATGCGCCTTCACCAACCCAAACACGTCACCCAAGGCGCCATTTGCTGGCCAAGCGGGCTTGCCGCAGATTTAATCGCCGAGCAAAACTGCCTATTTGAACAAAAAGCCTGGCTCATCAACCAACAAGCGGCACCAACCCTACGCAGCAATGAAGGGATCAGCAACTTGCACAACTGGCCAGCACCTTTGATCAAATGGGCGCAAACCAAGGGAGTGTCACTCAATCGCCGCGGTGCACCAACCGCATCTAGCCAGCCAATATCCATTTTAAAACCCAAAAGTGGCAGCCAGTTTTTCCCCTACCCGGGCCAGCAGCTAAAGCTCAAAGCCAGCCACCCGCAGGTGCAGTGGTATTTAAACGAGCAACCAATTCACGGCCAATCCCTCAGCCTAGACCAACTCAATGATGGCGAACACCTGCTCACCGCTTGTACAGAAAGCTGTGACAGTAGCCGATTTTTCGTCTACAAATAGAAGAGTTGAAATTTTGTAACAACCATTGATGCACATTATTTGATCTAAGGCTTCTGCACGCGGGTCAAAGTGTAGTAAAGTTACGCTAATTTGTTTTTTATAGTTATTTTTTGAATTTGACGAGGTCGGAAATATGTCTACTAAGAAGCCTATGGCTCTAGTAATCCTAGACGGTTGGGGATACCGTGAAGATAACTCAAACAACGCGATTGCTAACGCAAAAACGCCAGTAATGGATGCATTGTTTGCCAACCAACCAAACACGCTGATCTCAGCTTCTGGTATGGACGTGGGCCTACCTGATGGCCAAATGGGTAACTCAGAAGTGGGTCACACCAACATCGGCGCTGGCCGAGTGGTATATCAAGACCTAACTCGCATCACTAAATCCATTGCTGATGGCGAATTTGAGCAAACCGAAGCGCTAGTGAACGCGATTGATAAAGCGGTTGCCAATGGCAAAGCCGTTCACCTAATGGGCCTTATGTCTCCAGGTGGCGTACACAGCCATGAAGACCACATCTACGCCGCAGTGAAAATGGCTGCCGCCCGTGGCGCTGAAAAAATCTACCTACACTGTTTCCTAGACGGCCGTGACACACCGCCACGTAGCGCGCAAAACTCGCTACAACGCTTCCAAGACCTATTTGCCGAGCTTGGCAAAGGCCGCGTTGCATCACTGATTGGTCGCTACTACGCGATGGACCGTGACAACAACTGGGATCGCGTTCAAGTTGCTTACGACCTACTGACTCAAGAAAAAGCAGAGTTCACCGCAGAAACTGCCGTTGCTGGCCTAGAAGCCGCTTACGCTCGTGATGAAAACGACGAGTTTGTAAAAGCAACTGCCATCAAAACCGAAGGCCAAGAGTCTGCCGCTATTGTTGATGGCGATGCTGTGATCTTCATGAACTACCGTGCTGACCGTGCCCGTCAGATCACCCGTACCTTCGTTGAAGAGTTTGCAGGCTTTGAGCGCGCTGTCTTCCCTGCAATCAACTTTGTGATGCTGACTCAATACGCAGCAGACATCCCACTGGCAACAGCTTTCCCACCAGCGTCACTTGAAAACACTTACGGTGAGTGGCTATCTAAAGCGGGTAAAACTCAGCTACGTATCTCTGAAACAGAGAAATATGCTCACGTAACCTTCTTCTTCAACGGCGGCGTTGAAAACGAATTTGAAGGCGAAGTACGCAGCCTAGTGGCTTCTCCTAAAGTGGCGACTTACGACCTACAACCAGAAATGAGCTCAGACGAGCTAACAGAAAAACTGGTTGCAGCAATTAAGTCTGGCGAATACGACAACATCATCTGTAACTACCCGAACCCAGATATGGTTGGTCACACTGGCGTTTACGCGGCAGCAGAAAAAGCGATTGAAGCCATTGATGCGTGCATGGCGAAAGTCATTGAAGCGATCAAAGAAGTTGATGGCCAAATGCTGATCACAGCCGACCACGGCAACGCAGAAATGATGGTAGACCCAGAAACAG
>Ga0070724_10000947_pt1 | contig 18601 bp, 19 predicted proteins | sample tdDd001_FD_67278 | JGI IMG/M metagenome (GOLD analysis project Ga0070724, IMG submission 67278) | Marine sediment microbial communities from the Atlantic coast under amendment with organic carbon and nitrate - tdDd00.1 | ecosystem: Environmental > Aquatic > Marine > Coastal > Sediment | place... | reverse complement strand
AAGTCATCCAGTAAATCTAATATACCTTTTTTTGTTTCTATTCTTTCTTCATAGAAAACTTTTGACATATCAATCCATTCACTTTTAATCGCATCTAAGTCTTCTTCTAATCCAAATCTATCTTTAAAATACTGGGCGGTTTCTGTAAACGAACACCCTTCAATATCCTTTTGTAAATCTGCAGGTAAGGCATGACCTCTTACTTCAAGAAAATCTATGTCTATTTGCTCCCAGATCCACATTGAATCTACTAATGTGCCATCTAAATCAAAGATGACAGCTTTATAATCTTTGTTCATTTTATCTCCAATCTAAAAATCAGCTGACGCTGATTTTAGTTTAACGGACTTTCAATTTTATTTCAACATCATAAACCAAGTTGCTTGAAACGTTCTTCTGTTCTTTCAAAGAATGATTCTCTGTTAACAATTGTTCTTACGTGAACACCATTACCGATTTCACCTAATTCATCAAATGCTTTAAATGAAATAAATATGCATTCACCATTTTCGTGGATTTCTTTTATTTCTAATTCTAATGTCACAGTTTCACCTACTTTAGTAGGTTTTGTATGAGTAACCCCCATTTCATTACCAATAGAAATATAACCCTCACTTAATCTTTCATCAATAAATCCAACAGCTGCTTCAATAACCATTGTAACTAGCCCAGGTGTTGCAAACAAGTTACTTAACCTTTTGGTACCATAATTATGAGCTGCGTCTGCTTCAGTAATCTTTTTTTGGAAAACAATCTTTTCCCCAACCTTAAATCTACTAAACTCGTTCATACATTCACCTCCTCTTGTTAAATGTATACCACTCGCATCGTAAAAATAAACAAAACCTTAGATAATCTAAGGTTTAAAATACAGAATTAACATATGAATTTATTACTGAATCCTTATATACTGGGCTAAAAACGCCCTTTTCTCTTAGTTTTTTCAGAATACTTGGATTCATAGAATGAAATATTGCCCTATAATAATCCTTAAAAACTATTTCAAATAACTTACCGCATAACCTGTTAGATGCCATATTCATAAAATAAGCCTCTACACCTTTGTAATCTACAAGTTCTAAAAGACTCAGTGTTGCCTCATCTTTTAACTTATAATACTCAAATTCCTCTACTTTATATGCTTCTGCTCCCTTTGGATCATAAATCTCAAGTTCTTGTGCTTGTAAATTAGCATACTTAGCCAGAATGTTGTAGTACTGATAATTAAATATACACTTTCTGTAATCTAAATTCTCTGTAAAAGGTTTGATTTTTAAACGTTTAAAGAAATCATAATTTTCTTCAACAAAAGCAGTTTTACTCATCCTATCTGCTGAATACTTATCAATTAACTCATCTCTATTTTGAAAAAACTCTTCTATATACTTGTCTTCTAACTGCTTTTCCATTTTGTCTCCATTTCTAAGAAAATAATACAATCCTTTAAACTAAATGTCTATTCTTTTAGGAATAAATCTTAAATAATCTGAAGAGACCAAATGGTATCTAACATTATTAATTTCTCCGTCTAAGCTTAGATTCCAACAATACTTTGTATGTAGATGACCATATACAACTTCTTTGACACCATAATCTTCTAAAATCTCTTGTATTGGTGATTTTTCTTTCTTATCGTTAGTCGGTGGATAGTGAAGCATCACCAATAAATCTTTGTAACCATCTGCAATAGCCTTATCCAAGGATAACTTTAAACGATGACATTCGCGTTTGTATATTTTTTCATCTTTTTCTGTAAATGATTCATCATTTGGAGATATCCAACCTCTAGAACCACAAACAGCAAGATTACCTACATCAGTATAGGTGTTATGAAGAAATGTTATGGATTCAAATAACGGATTCATTTTAGTGAGTGTTTCCCACCAATAGTCATGATTACCTCTTGTGATAATTTTTTTACCTGGTAAAGCATCAATCCATGCTAAATCTTCTTTGGCTTCTTCTAAGCTAATCGCCCAACATGTATCACCAGGAATCAAAACAGTGTCTTCATCAGTTACTATTGCCATCCAAGCTTCTTTAATTTTAGTCATATAGTCGGTCCAATTGTCACCGAAGACATCCATGGGTTTATCCACTGATATACTTAAGTGCAAATCGCCTATTGCATAAATCATATTTACCTCATTAAGAAAGGAAGCTTAAGCTTCCTCATCATTTATCTTACTAAATAATTGGTACCTTGGTAACTCAGCTTTTATTCTAATCAATAAGCTATCTAGTGCTTCTTGATCTCCCGAGTTACAAATATCGTCGAACTCCTCTTGGAATTCCAATGCTTTTACTTGATTTTCAGAGCTATGTAGGACTCTAATTGAATCTACGATATCTCTAATAACATTTGATTTTTCTTCGAACATTAGTTGTGCCCGTATTATTTCATTTCTAATTTCACACATTTCAAGATCTAACTTAGCAGCAGCTTCTGCTGAAGCCTTTAGACGTGCTTTGATATTGGGTGGCATTTTTTCTTTATACTTATAATTAAGTGAATGCTCTATTGTCGCCCAGAAATTCATGGCTAGAGTCCTAATTTGAATCTCAGCAAGGATTTCTTTTTCGCCATAAGCTGTTTGAACTGGATAACTAATAATCATATGATAAGATTTATAGCCACTGGTTTTTTCATTTCTTATATAATCTTTTTCATAGACAATTTTTAAGTCTTTTCCATCTCTATTTCTAATAATATTTACAACTGAATAGATATCATCTTGAAACTGACACATAATGCGAAGACCTGCGATGTCTTCCATCTGTTCCTCAATCATGCTTTCATCTATATTGTTACGTTGTGATTTTTCTATAATACTCGAAATTTTCTTAACTCGGCCTGTTACAAATTCAATTGGAGAATACTCACTCATATCTCTGTATTCTTTTCTAATTGCCTTGAATTTTACTTTTAATTCTTCAACGGCTTGCTCATAAGGTTGAAGTAGCTTTTTCCATTGTCTAATCTTATTCATAAACACTCCAAATTTTACAGTATTCTTCCATTTACTACTCTAATTATACCAATAAAACATGCTTTTTAAAACGCCTAGACAAATTTTTTGACACCTTTTCCACCAAGGTAATCACATAAGTCACCTTGGTTAGCATCCAAGTCATTTAAAGATTCTTCAATCATGTCATGGATTTTCCACCAAGACATATCCCAGTTGCAGAATAAAGTATCTTCTTTAGGGGCACGCCCTAATAATCTTTGAAATGTAATATCAGCCTGTGTATATCTTATGAAATTGACAACCTTATCCACATAACTTTCTACATCATCCACAATAAACTCATTATTCAAATACTGATTTCCCATTATAGTATCTTTAAGAATGTATAAAGAATGGATTTTAATTAAGTCTATTTTTAGAGCTGACATCACTTTGGCCGTCTCTATAATATCTTCTTTTGTGTCCCATGGCAAGTTTAAAATTAAATGTACACCAACTTTAAAACCATATCTCTTAATATTTAAAACTGCATCTATAAACTCAGCAAGCGTATGACCTCTATTTATATGTTTTAGGGTTTCATGTTTCATGCTTTGTAGACCAAGTTCAATTGATATATTTAGACCCTTTTCTTCACTGACCTTCTTTAAAATGTCTAGATAAGCCTCATGAATACAGTCCGGTCTAGAAGAAATACAAATTTCTACAACATTATCTATGCAAGCTTCATAAACGTATTTTTCAAACTCATCAACTGGCATGTAAGTATTTGTGAAGTTTTGAAAATACGCTATGTACCTTTTAGCCTTATAACGCTTAGCCATTCTGTCCATATTGGTTAACAACTGTGTTTTTACATCAATTGTGTTTTCTAAACTCTCAAATCCTGTTGCAACTTCACCACAAAATGTACATCCACCACATGCAATCGCACCATCTCTATTAGGACATGTTAATGGCAGATTGATTGGCATTTTATACACTTTTTCACCATATATCTCTTTTAAGTAAGTAGAATATTTTTTATATCTTTCCATGATTCACCTCCTGATTATTATACAACTTCTATGGTAAAATAAAAAGGACCTTTAGGTCCTATTAAATCTCATAGTTATGAGGCACAATTTCAAAGGCAACTTCTTTCTTTGTTTTGTCTTGCAGCCTGTTAATCATATTCTGTTGTTGGGTAGTTTCATTAGATTCACCCATTACTATAACATCTACACTCTCCTTCTCTGCAAATGTAGCTAATGTACCTTCTATGTCTTTTGCCTTAAAAACATTAAGCGTTGCACCATACTCTTTTGCACTTTCAAACAAGTATTCTAAAGCGTCAGCTTCTTTAAGTTGTCCAAAATACTTCCAGTTTTCTTTTACAACATGAATCACAAAAAGTTCATCTTCTTCATGCCTTTTTAATGTATGTGCCCTGTGTATCAGTCTCTTACATAACTTTTGCTGAGTCACACAGACCATTATTTTATTGTTTTCCATAGTTCCTCCAAAACATAACTTGCTTATGTGTGTATATTATACTACAATTTATAAGTAATCATGATATCAAATAGAAAGATTTATCTATTTTTAATACAAGGAGGTCGCATGAAAAGATATACGAAGATGATCGGGATCACGGGATCACACTACACCACAGAATTTGAAAAAATCAAACACCATGGTAATAAAATCCGTGAAGTCAGAGAAGAAACTGTTATCAAGCAATTTAAAGCTGGTAAGGCAGAAGTTCTTGTTGTCTTTGAAGAAACAGGTAAGCAAATGCTTTTAGATGATTTCAGTGAGAAAGATGACATTAAAAAATACTTAGGCAAAAAATTCTTATAGGGCATATCATGCCCTATACTAGTTTTTTGAGTGCCTTTCTATTATGACCATTAAAACCCGTTACTTCATCTGCTTCTAACATAGAATCTATAATAGAAGATTCTATGACCTCAGCAGCAGCCTTAAAGATCTTATTAATGTAATTGTCATGTAAAACTTGTCTTGGTGTTGTAACATCAAATGCTTTTGATGTCACAGGGCTATCAGTTGTAAAAGATACAACAATATCACCAGAGCCATGGCCTATATATGTGCCTGTTCTAGCCAACCCAGCAACAGCTCTTTTAGACATTCTTTTAAGCTGGTGAGATTCTAAAGGACAGTCTGTTGCCAGTATCATAATAATTGATCCTTTATCCTCTTCAGTTTTGCATTTTATCTTCTTTTTTAGTTCTGGACCTATTTTCTTACCAAGTAAGATAAGGTCCTCCAATAAACCCATATTACTGAGTACTAATCCTCCAACGGTATAAGTCTGATCCTCAATTTCAACGATTCTTGAAGCAGTCCCTATACCACCTTTTAACTGATAACACGACATTCCCCTACCTGCACCTACAGCACCTCTATCAAATACGTCTGAAGCATTATTAAGTGCTTGGTAAACATCATGTTCTGTTATAATCTGTTTTCTAATATTATTTAAATAGCCATCATTACATTCCATGACCAGTGGATTAACTGTGCCATCTATACCTATTTCCTCAAAATGTCTCAGCATAAATTTAATCAAACTGTCTGCAGCATGTGCTGCACTCAGTGTATTTGTTAGTATAATTGGGGTTTCTATAGTATATAACTCATCTACTTGAACGAGTCCTATAGATTTGCCAAACCCATTGACTATATGACAAGCTGCCCTTGTTTTTTCTCTAAACCAGTTATAGGGTCTTGGAAGAATTGCTGTTACACCTGTTTGAACGTCGCCATCAACATGTGTTGTATGGCCTACTAGAACACCTTCTACATCTGTTATTGAATTTCTTTTTCCTTTTTTCATTATGTCCTCTTTTCTATTGTATAATTATACACCAAAATGAGAGAAACCAACCATAATTAGAACAATAATGTGATAAAATAGCAAAATTCTAAAGATTAATAGATTACATATGTTAATATGTATTTGGAGGGGCTAAATGAAATCATATATTAACTTAAACAAATCCAAAACATCACAAGAAAATTTCAGAGCAATGGTACGTTTACTTGGTAGTGAAGAAGGCATTGAAATCTCACAGTATGAAATAGGTAAAAATAGTATATTCTTTGCAGCACCAGCATTACTACCCGATACATATGAGTTCTACTATATCGTCTCAGGTAAACTTGTACACAATGACACGACATATTCGACTTATGATTATATAGAGACCTTTAATATCATAGAACCACTTAAGTTTACTGCACAAGAGGATACAGTTGTACTTTATATAGGTTCTAAATCAGGAGAATATGCTCATTCAGATGCATTTACTGAAGAACTTGTAAAACATCTCGATACAATTCAGGAAAAAGATCATTACACCTACAAACACTGTAGAAGTGTTAAACGACTGGTCAATCATATAGCAGAGGAAATGAATCTTCCACCTAGTGAGCAGAAAAACTTACTCCTAGCAGCTTATTTTCATGATGTAGGTAAAGTCAAAACACCGGATCATATTTTAAATAAGAAGGGAAAATTAACATCTGAAGAGTATGAAATTATGAAAAATCATGTGACTCACAGTTATGAGATGATCTCATCAACACTAGGTCATGACATTGCAGAAATCATCATCACCCACCATGAAAGACTAGATGGTTCTGGCTATCCAAAGGGTATAAAAGATATTCCTCTATTGGGAAGAATACTTGGTGTTGCTGATTCTTATGATGCAATGACGACGAAACGGATATATCAAGATGCAAAATCTCATGAAATTGCGATTAAAGAACTTTTATCGATGAATGACAAGTATGATGAGAAAATAGTACATATTTTAGACAAAATCAAAAAAATCACGCATAAAGCGTGATTTTAATTATTCAGGTTGAAAAACATATTTCTTTAATTCCGGAGATATTTCTTCTCCAACATAATTCATACCAATTCTAAATTCTATATCAAATTTCTTAGCTATCACTTCCAATTTATTGATACAACCCAATGCATCTATTTCATTCATATCTACCATATTGTAAAGGCCATCCACATAGATGGTTTCGATATCATAATCATTTGATATTATGCCACACAAGAATCCAACAAACTCATCTGGTTTTTCAATTGGGAACTCTTCCATGTTTAAGAATCTTACTTCATGTTTTAAATCATAAATATGGCGCTTGTCACTATCGATATAAACGATATTTCCTGTAGTTGTTCCAACTCTCTCATTCGCCATTTTAAGTAAATGCTTTGTTTTTCCTGAACCCTCTTTACCTGCTAAAATTTTAACCATAATATTTCCTCCTTTAACTTTGGTAGAATGAAATTAAAAACGAAACGTTTTCCTAATTATATTATACGACATCTGTAATAAAAACCCTTCTAAAATTCTTTAAATATTCAGAATTTTAAACCTAACTCATGATTCTATCATGAGTGACTTGTAGAATCATTACAAATTCGCAAAATTAGCTTTTTTTTTGCCTTCCATGTGTTTATTTCTAAGTTGACCACATGCGGCATCAATATCAGCACCAAGTTCACGTCTAATCGTGGCCTCAACGCTGTATCTTTTAAGGACATTTTGAAAAGCTTTTGCATTTTCATTAGATGTTGCCTTAAACTTTTTCTCTTTTACAGGATTTATAGGTATTAAGTTCACATGGCAGTGAATATCTCTTAATAACCTTCCTAACTTTTCAGCTTCTTCTATTGAATCATTTTCTCCTTCTATGAGTGCATATTCAAAAGTAATCCTTCTGCCTGTTACTTTTGTATATTCCTTACAAACTGAAAGGAGTTCGTGAACTGAGTATTTTTTGTTCACAGGCATCAACTGGCTACGTTTTTCATCTTCTGTAGCATGTAAGGAAATAGCTAGAGTCAGTTGAAGTTTTTCATTCATAAGGTCTTTGATTCTTGGAATCAATCCACATGTTGATACTGTAATTGATCTCATGCTGATATTCAAACCTTTTGGATGATTGACAAGATGTAAAAATCGTAATACTTCATCATAGTTATCTAATGGCTCGCCTGATCCCATTAACACAACATTTGAGATTCTTTCATTTGTATCATTTTGCACTTCATATATTTGACCAATCATTTCACCTGCAGTCAAATTCCTTTCCAGTCCATGAATAGTCGATGCACAAAAGGAACATTTCATGCGGCACCCTACTTGGGTTGAAATACATAATGTATTACCATGTTTGTATTTCATGAATACACACTCAATAATATTGCCATCATTAAGCTCCATTAAATATTTTCTTGTACCATCAGATTTAGATTTCATAATATCTACAACATCCATATTTTTGATGATGTATTTATCACTCAATTTTTCCTTCAATGCTTTAGGGATATTATTCATAGCTTCAAAGTCATCTACACCTTTTGATACCCATTCAAAAATCTGTTTACCTCTAAAACTTGGAATTTTTTCTTCTTTCATTAACTGAACCAAAGCATCTGGTTCGTAGTTTCTTAAATCTTGTTTCATCATTACCTTTCTAAACAACAAAAGAGTCACATAAAGCAACCCTTAGTCTTCTAAATTCTCTATTGTATTCGATAAGATATCTGCAAGTCCTACAAACTCACAACCGTAGTGGAATTCATCTTCAACCTTATCAATTCTAATAATCTTTAACACAGTAAAAAAGAATCTGTCAGCATCAATTGTAATCTTTGCATTAAAATAAAAATCAATTGGTAATTCGTGTTTACATGCGAATCCTAAACCTGATTTAGAGATGTCAATTACTTGGAATTCTTCATCAAGGTCCTCAATTTTTACGTTATCTTGTTTATATAATTCTTGAATATTTAATGTGATTTCAAATGGGAATCTTTTATTTTTTCTTCGCTCCATATTGCACCTCTTCTTCTATTAGTATCCCTATTATAGCATATCCATTTATGCCCTTCAATGTAAAACGCCACTTAAAATGAGTATACCCATAATTAAGTGACGTAAAAACATTTATTTAAGTTTTAATAGCAATTGATCCTTTTCTAATGTATCACCAGCTGATACAAAGACTTGATCAACAGTACCTTCTACACTAGATGTAACAATGGTTTCCATCTTCATCGCTTCAATAACAGCTATTGTTTGATCAGGCTGTACTTGGTCTCCAGCTTTTACAAGTAGCTGCACTAAATTGCCTGGAATTGAGGTACCAATATCATTAGGATTATTTCCCTCAGCAAGCTGAACACTTACACGTTCTTTTTTTACAGCATCCTTTTCAATGATCTCGAAGAGTCTTCTATTGCCATCGACTTCATAAGTCAGTGTTCTCTTGCCATCATCATTTAACTTGCCTATCTCAAGAAGTTTAATGACAACAACCTTACCAGAACGTATCTTAACTTCACAAGTTTCCCCCTCTCTCAAACCATGGAAAAAGACATCACTTTCCATATATCTAAAAGAACCATCTTCTTCTAATGCTTTTCTGTAGTTCTTATAAACCTTCGGATAAAGAGCATAACTGAGTAAATCTGAATGACTTGGTGTATATTGTTCAGTCTCTAAACTTCTCTTGATAGATTTAAAATCTTCCTCTTCTAATAGTTCACCTGGTCTAGTCGTAATTATGGATTCATTCTTTACAATCATCTTTTGTAATTCTTTTGGAAAACCTCCTTGAGGTTGACCCATCATCCCTCTAAAGTATGAAACTATGGAATCAGGGTAAGCCAAGTCTTTACCTTCAACCAAGATATTCTCTGGTGTTAAGTCATTTTGAACCATAAATATTGCTAAGTCACCAACAGCTTTTGAAGTGGGTGTTACTTTTACGATATCACCAAGCATTTGATTAACTGATTTAAACATATGTTTAACTTCAGAAAACCTTGAACCTAAACCAAAAGATTCTACTTGAGGTTTTAAGTTGGAGTATTGACCGCCTGGTATCTCATACTTATAGATTTCTGCAGTAGACGACTTTAGATCAGATTCAAACTCTGCATATATAGGTCTAACAGCTTGCCAATAATTATCTATAGATTGTAATTTTGTAGTATCGAAACCAGTATCTCTAGAAGTATGCTTTAAAGCCTCCACTACTGAGTTCAAAGCAGGTTGACTTGTAAGACCACTCATAGCATTCATTGCAGTATCTACAATATCAACACCAGCTTCAGCTGCAAGCATGACTGTTGCAACACCATTACCTGTTGTATCATGAGTATGAAGGTGAATTGGTATACTTATTTCTTGCTTTAATGTTTTTATCAGCTTATGGGCAGCATATGGCTTAAGTAAAGCTGACATATCTTTAATACCAAGTATATGTGCTCCTTCCTTTTCAATTGATTTTGCCAATTTAACATAATAATCTAGTGAATACTTGTCCCTATACTCATCTAAGATATCACCTGTGTAACAAAGACACGCTTCAGCTATCTTATTTTGCTCTCTGACTTCATGAATAGCGACTTTCATACCATCTAACCAGTTTAGAGCATCAAATATTCTATAGACGTCTATGCCTCTCTCAGCTGATTCTTTTATAAAAGCTTTAATTACATTATCAGGATAATTCTTATACCCAACACCATTAGATCCCCTTATAAGCATTTGAAGTAAAACATTTGGCATTTTCTCTCTTAGTATATCTAGTCTTTCCCATGGAGATTCCTTTAGAAATCTATAGGCTACATCAAAAGTTGCCCCACCCCACATCTCTACGGAAAACAAATCTTTTCCATGTACAGCTGTTGCCTTGGCTATTTTCTCCATATCTCTAGTTCTTACTCTTGTAGCCATTAAAGATTGTTGAGCATCTCTCATTGTTGTATCTGTAAGTAGTAACTTGTTTTGCTTATGAATCCACTCAACAACACCTTCAGGTCCTTCTTCATCCAATAACTGTTTAGTACCTGATAAGGTTTTAGGACTCACAACCTTTGGCACAGAAGGTGTATCAAAATAAGGTTTACTCCCTTTTGTTTCATTAATAATCTTTTCACTTAAAAACTTAAGTAGTTTGTATTCATGATCTTCAACATTTTCAATATCTAATATATCTGGATGATCCTTAATAAAGTTTGTATCACATAAACCTTGTTTAAACTGATCATGATTCAGTACGTTTATTAAGAAACCAATATTTGTTTTAACACCAGAAATCTTAATTTCATCTAGTGCTCTTTTTGATTTTCTAATGGCATCATCAAATGTTCTTGCCCATGAGGTACATTTTACAAGTAAGGAATCATAATAAGGGCTTATAATAGATCCAGTAAATCCATTACCACCATCTAGTCTTATCCCAAATCCAGAACCTGTTCTATACACATTCATCTGACCCGTATCTGGCATGAAATCATTATGTGGATCTTCAGTTGTAATACGACACTGAATAGCATAACCCCTAACTGATATATCTTCTTGAGTAATATTTAAAGGATCATCTCTTAATGCACATCCTGCCGCTATTAAAATCTGACTCTGTACCAAATCGATGCCTGTTACCATTTCGGTCACGGTATGTTCTACTTGTATCCTAGGGTTCATTTCAATAAAATAATGCCTGTTGTTTTTATCCACTAAAAACTCAACAGTTCCTGCATTTTTATAGTTTACAGCATGACCAACTTTTAAGGCATCTCTACATAAAGCATCTCTTACCTCTTCAGGCAGATTTAAAGCCGGTGTATATTCAATGACCTTCTGATGTCTTCTTTGTATTGAACAATCTCTTTCATATAGATGAACAATATTGCCATATGCATCACCAAGTATTTGTACTTCTATGTGTCTAGGAGACTCCAGGTATTTTTCTATAAAGATTTCATCAGAACCAAAAGCCTTCACTGATTCTCTTTGGGCAGATTTATACTGGTCAATTAAATCTACTTCTGATGATACAATACGCATACCGCGGCCACCTCCTCCTGCAGAGGCTTTAAGCATAATTGGATAACCACAATATTTCGCAAACTCCAAAGCTTCTTCTTCTGATTTTATAGGTTGCTTTACACCAGGAATAGTAGGTACTCCAACTTCATTGGCTACAATCTTGGATTGAATCTTATCACCAACTTTTAACATCATATCTGATGAAGGACCAATAAAAATAATATCATTCTCTGCACATTTTCTTGCAAAAGTAGGATTTTCTGATAAAAATCCATAACCTGGATGAATGGCATCTACAGCTTTTTTCTTTGCAAGTTTTATAATTTCATCTATATCCAAATAGGCCTGTAATGGACTTTTATGTTTACCTACCTCATAAGCCTCATCTGCTTTGGTCCTAAATAAAGCCCCCTTGTCTTCTTTCGAGTAAATTGCAACAGATTTAATACCTAACTCATGACAGGCTCTAAAGACCCTGATGGCAATCTCTCCTCTATTTGCTACTAATATTTTCTTTATTTTTCTCATATTACACTCCCGAATTTTGTCCGTCACTCCGATACAATTATGCAAGCACACTTGCATCTTTTGAATACTATAACAACATTCCAAATATAATGCAAGAAATATTTCACTTTTTATATACTATTGCTATAAAACTTTTAAATCAATAAAAAAATAACCAAACTAAGTCTGGTTATCTCGCTCTAATTTTGAATAAATACAGCCACAATACTCTTGCCTATATAGGTCATTCTCCTTTGATAACTCAACGGATCTCTTATAACCATTTTTCTTTTTGAAGTCTGATTGAAGATACTTTACATTATGTTCTTCCTCAAGTGAAAGGCCAATCTCATTTAGAAGTGGTGCATTCTTTAAAGGACTGATGGATAGTGTTGTTGTAAAATACTCATAATCGTGAGATTTCGCATATAGAGCAGCTTCAGTCAATCGCAACCTGAAACAGATTTCACAACGAGCCCCTCCTTCCTTATCTCCTTCATGGCCTTTTATAAGGTCATAAAATTCATTGGATGCATAATCTATCTTTATCAACTTAATATCAGTATCTAATGCAGTATTTATCTTGACTTGTTCATCATATCTTTTCTCAAATTCTTCTTTATCAATCATATTAGGATTGTAAAAGAGTACTGTAATATCAAAATAGTCTTTTAAATACTCTAAAACATAAGAACTACAAGGTGCACAACAAGAATGAATCAATAAACTGGCCTTTCGACCTTTTAAAGATTTAATTGTTTCCTCCATCAATCTATGGTAATTAACTTTCATTGTAGGTAACCTCAAGTTTATACATATTTTGAAACTTGGTCGAAAACTTATAAACTTCTCCTTCTTCTGTCAGCGCATAACCATGTGTATCTGTTACAGCTATATCCTTTACATATTTCAATGAATCACATAAGAAAGGTGTTGTTGCGTAATCGTAGTCGACTGGAGAATATTGCCCCCATGTATACATATTGCCCATTTTATCTAAAACTAATGAAAAATCATTGGAACAGCATATTTTTTCTATATCTTTTAAACCAATTATTTCTTTTGGAAATAAAACTTCTTTCTCACCGTCATATCCCATTTGCTGGTTAGAGTTTAGTCCACATCCCATCACTCGACCTTGATTGGTAAGTGCTAAAGAAAAGTTCCTACCAGCAGCAACTTGCTTAATGTCTTTAAGAATACTTGTAGAGACGTCATCAAATTTACTCTTATAACCTAATGCAAGTTGTCCATGGTTGTTATTACCCCATGAATAAACATTACCATCATAACCTAATGCCATTGCAAAATCATAGCCACAAGCAATGGATTGAATATTGTCTAAGTTTTCCATTCTAGATGGTCTATCGATATAGTGACTCTCACCTTGTCCTAGACAATTGTTTTCATTTCGTCCCCAAGTATAAACACGACCATCCATAGTTACTGCCGCACTAAAACCTACACCAGCTGAAATATCAACAATATTTTCAATCCCCCATGTCAATTTAGGAATCTTCGAAGCAGTACGATTACCACTTCCTAATTGGCCAAAATCATTGTTACCTGTACCGAAAACTCTTTTATCAGCTTTTAAAAATAATGTATGATTGTCACCCATAGCAACATCCAGTACTTTGTCAATTTGAACAATCTCTTCTAGTTGAGTATTGTTTTGATTGGTACAATTGCCCAGTTGGCCAAAAGAGTTTTCACCATAGGCAAAGACTGTACCATTGTTCATTAACATCATCATATGCATACCAGATCCACTAATAGATTTAACGCCCTTCTCTTCACTGACAAAGATTTCTATAGAAGTCCACTCTGACCATTTGAAATTTTTATCCATGACGCGGAGCTTAACAACTTGAACACCATCGGTATCAAAGTATTCCTCATTATTAACCCACTCCTCTTTTAGTATTGTGTTTTCTTCTACTGTGGATTTTTCCGAAGAAAACTCCATACGAGTTGTAGTCGTCACATTTCCAACAGGTTTAACTGTAATCTCTGCAATAGGTTCAGTACCTGAGGGTCTTGTAAAGAAACTTAATTTTAACTTATTATCCTTAAAAACAGATGATCCACCTATTTGCTTTGCTATATCTTTTGGATTAACCCCCTTAGGTACCTTTTTTACAATTAGAAACTTATCATCAATTGACATCTCATAATTGCTTAAATTAACCTTTGAATCCTTCGACATGTATTTTTTTATATTATTAATACCCTTTGTAAGTCCAATATTTTCATTTCTAAAAGTTTTAAAAGCAGCTTTTATTTCCTTGTAATCAGAGATTACATCAAACTCTTCATTACTTTGCATATAAAAATAGGTTCCTACGCCAGAAATGACTAATAATCCCACTGTTATCAATATTTCCAAATTACTCAACCTCCAAAATAGATACTACCATTGTATATAAAAAAAGACCTTTTGAAAAGGGGAACTTCTCTTAAGAAACAAGAAAAAAGCCTCATCAAATGAGGCTTAACTTTATAATTTTGAAACTATACCTGATTCGATATCATAATATGCTGCTAGGATCTCTACTTCACCCTTTTGATAAGCATCTTTTATGATTTCTCCTTGGGATTTTAATCTTTCAGCAATTAATCTGGCATTTTCTTTAGTAGCATTATCTTGTAGATCACCACTTTGATAACGAACACGGTCAATTGCTGGTTGAATAGCATCAATTAATGAACCTATTTTTCCAGGTACTTGATCAGGATTTGACATAATTGCCGCTCCTATAGCACCGCATTTTGTATGTGATAATATCATAATAAGAGGTGTCTGTAAATTTGCCACAGCATACTCAATACTGCCTATAATAGCATCATCAACAATATTACCTGCTACTCTTAAGACAAATAGATCTCCCAGACCCTGATCGAAAATTAACTCTGGTGGTACTCTTGAATCAGCACAACCGATAATAATAGCCTTTGGTGATTGACCATTAAGACCTTCTAATCTTCTTTCTTTCCCCAGTCCTTTGAACTCACTTTTTTCATTTACAAATCTTTTATTGCCTTCAAGCAACTCATTTAGTATATTTTGCACAATAAACTCCATTTAATTCAGTCTATTATCCATTCTAATGCTTTTATCTGACAATTACAAGTATTTAGAATAAGCCAATGATTTCACCATCTTCTAAAATATCTATCTTGTTTGCAGCTGGTACCTTAGGTAAACCAGGCATTCTCATAATATCTCCTGCTAATGCGATTAGGAAACCTGCACCTGCAGACGCTTTTACTTCTTTGATTGTTACTCTGAATCCAGTAGGGCGACCTAACAATTTCTTATTATCAGATAATGAGTATTGAGTTTTAGCCATACAAATTGGCAACTCACCTAAACCATCTTCAACGAATTTCTTCATATCATTTTTAGCTTTAGCAGTAAAGTCAACACCATCAGCACCATAGATTTCTTTACAAATGATTTCAATCTTTTCTTGTGGTGATAATGACAGGTCATATAATGGCTTAAAGTTTGCAGTATCCGATTCAACAACTTCAACAACTTTCTTAGCTAACTCAACGCCACCTTCTCCACCATTTGCCCATACATCAGACATTACTACTGGAATACCTAATTCTTTACATTTATTTTCAACATAATCAATTTCTGCTTGTGTATCTGTTGGGAACTTGTTAATAGCAACTACACCTGGGACACCAAACTTGGCAACATTTTCAATGTGCTTTTCTAAATTTTCAAAGCCATCTGCTAGAGCTTGTAAGTTTTCTTCGTTTAAGTCAGCTTTTTTTACACCACCATGGTTCTTAAGTGCTCTAATTGTTGCAACAATTACTGTAGCTGAAGGATTTAAATCCGCTTGTCTACATTTGATATCAAAGAACTTTTCAGCACCTAAATCAGCACCAAAACCAGCTTCAGTTACAACATAATCAGCTAACTTAAGAGCCATTTTAGTTGCTACTACTGAGTTACAACCATGAGCAATATTAGCAAATGGTCCACCATGAATCAATGCAGGTGTGTTTTCTAATGTTTGTACTAGGTTCGGCATTAATGCATCTTTTAATAGTAACGCCATAGCACCAGTTGCGTCTAGTTGACCTGCTGTTACAGGCTTTTTATCGTAAGTATAGCCAATTACCATTTTAGACAATCTAGCTTTCATGTCTTCTAAACTTGTTGCTAAACATAAAATTGCCATAACTTCTGAAGCAACTGCTATATCAAAACCATCTTCTCTCATTGTTCCGTTGTTCTTTGAACCAACACCTACAATGATGTTTCTTAATGATCTATCATTCATATCTACAGCTCTTCTCCAAGTGATGCGCTTAGGATCTAAGTTTAATACATTACCTTGGTGTAAGTGATTGTCAATAAGTGCAGCCAATAAGTTGTTTGCAGTTGTTACTGCATGAATATCACCTGTAAAGTGAAGGTTAATATCATCCATTGGTACAACTTGTGCATAACCACCACCAGCAGCACCACCTTTAACACCAAAACATGGACCTAAAGAAGGTTCTCTCAAAGCTGTAAAAGTCTTCTTACCAATCTTGTTAAGTCCCATACTTAATCCAACATTTGTAGTTGTTTTACCTTCACCAGCAGCAGTTGGATTAATTGCTGTAACAAGAATTAGCTTACCATCTGTTTTATCTTGATTTCTAGTAATAACATCTAAGTGTACTTTGGCCTTATGATTACCATAAAGCTCTAAATCACTATCTTCTAAACCTACGTTTTTACCAATTTCAGAAATATGTTGCATTTTTGCTTCTTGAGCTATTTGAACATCAGTTTTCATTTTCTTATCCCCTTCCGGATGTATTCTTTTTTACTATATGCCTACTTTAAACTACTTCAATCAATATAACGTCAAAAAAATATAGCATGAACTATATTTTTTTTGACTATACATCTATTAAGCGTCAAAATTAATTTTTTTACATGCTTCTAATGTATTATTCATTAGCATAGTAATAGTCATAGGACCTACACCACCTGGTACAGGTGTCATATGAGAAGCCACTTCCATAACCTCTGGCGCTACATCACCAACTAAACCTGTCTCTACCCTATTAATTCCTACATCAAGAACTATTGCCCCTTCTTTGACCATATCCTTTGTTACAAATCCTGGTCTTCCAATAGCAACAACTAGAAGGTCAGCTGACTTTAAAATCTCTTTTAAGTTCTCTGTTCTAGAATGACACGTTGTAACTGTTGCATTTTTTTGAAGTAACATCATACCAATTGGCTTTCCCACAATATTTGAACGACCAAGAACCACTGCGTGTTTACCACTTATGTCAAGATCATAATGTTCTAACAGCTTAATCATGCCATATGGCGTACAAGGTTTTAAACCATCTACACCTATAGACAACTTCCCTACATTAATAGGATGAAAACCATCTACATCTTTTCTTGGATCAATAGCATTTATTACATGCCATTCATCAATGTGTTTAGGTAATGGCATTTGTACTAAAATACCATGTATTTTATCATTTTTATTTAAATCATCTATTAAACCAAGTAAAGTTTCTTGACTTGTTGATGCTTCTAATGCATGTTTCTCAGAATACATACCCAAGTTAAGGCATGTTTTCTCTTTACTTCTTACATAAGATTGACTCGCCGGATCTTGTCCTACTATAACAACAGCAAGTCCTGGAACTATCCCTTTTGTCTTTAAACGTTCAACCTCTATTTGTACTTCTTCTCTTATTACTTTTGATACATGTCTACCATCTATAATCATAAGCCCTCCATCTTTACAATAATCTAACATAAATCAAGATTTGATACAATATAAGAGATAACAAACATTAAAATCAAAACTTGTGAAATCTCACAAGTTATAAGTGGAGCAACTGATCTATTTTTTCTTTATCAAATCCAACAACATCAACACCATCTATTACCAGTACAGGTACCCCCCTATATCCTTTGTTAATGAGTTCCTGTCTGGCTTCCTTGTTAGTCTGTACATTAAATTCTTCAAACTTAAATCCTTTACTTCTTAGATAGGATTTTGCAGACTGACAATGCGGGCAAGTTTCTGTAGAATATATCTTTATTGTATTCATTATAATGCCTCCTTTTAATGATACTTGAAAAATACCCGATTATTTGGGAATTAAACCTTAAAACAAGCATTTGTTTCTGTTATAATAACTATAGAGTTTCTTAATAAGGAGTAAAAAAATGAATTTTAAAGAATTACAAAGTTTTGTAGC